>OGXW01002741.1_pt1 | contig 12207 bp, 13 predicted proteins | sample 1576341 | NCBI WGS metagenome assembly OGXW01 (sample SAMEA3541592, study PRJEB24748) | human gut metagenome | biome: human gut; feature: human-associated habitat; material: faeces | place: China | collected 2012
GTTGCATATGTTGCATACTTTTTATAATTCTTCCCCTCGGGCAAAATCCAATCATGCAACTTTGTATTGGTTTGAGGATTACAATTATAAAAATCTTCAGCACCATATGTTCCGTTTCCGAAATCTGCTGTTGATTTTGTCATTGCCAAATCAAATACACCACAAAAGCCCAATTTTTTTATTCTATCGAAAATCTCTTTATTTATCTTACTGTTTCTGTTTTCATCGTAATCATATTTCCTTGTAAACTCATAATCCTCAGGATTATATACACCATCACCTTTAAGCCCCATCATGACCCAATGATTATACGGTGTATTTTCACCCTTGGCCGTTTGTCTGTCCAAATGAGAAGAATACATATATAAATTAAATGTTACATTAAATATCATCATAATACTCACTACGCTGACAAGAATTTTCGTAAACTCCTTGAATTTTCTGTTTATGAGCAAATCAATGCCTACTGCTATAGCAATTATTATTACAGTGAATTTATTCAAACTTCCTATTGTAATTGTCAGTCCCATTAATATATATGTAATTATTTTTCTTTTTCCCGATTGTTCTTTAGAGTTCAGATATAAATAGAAAAATAATACCGGAAACATAACAGAAAGCATATCAGTATACACAGCACCGCCCAAAAAATAGAATTGCACACTGAATCCAAACAGTACCAATGCAAAAACGGCATGTTTTACATCAGCTATTTTCTTGCAAATCAGTGATACTATTACTGTTGTACAGCTTACCATAATACTGTTTATTACGACAGAAACCGCAAAATAGTCTTTAATTCCAAATATTGATGCAATTTTGAAAAATAAATGCAAAAATGCCATTGCCGCAAGATTGTTAGGAAATCTATAGAAATATTCATAATAATTTTCAAACGTCCCTGTTTCAACCCATTCAATAGCACCTTTATGTATCGCGCCAACATCCCACAACGGATCATACCTTAATGCAATTCCCAATACAATCTCTATTATAAACATACCTATACCAAATGAGATAAGTATCTTATTATAATTTTTCTCAATGAATTTCTCGTTTTTGGAAAGGTTTTTATATATTATTGTCAACCCGACTAAGCATATTGTTGTAACACAAATCAAGTGCAATGCTTTATAATATGTATTATGCAATATTATATTTATTGCAGTAAAAGTAAAACATATTGCAAACAACAAATAAAATAACCATATGATTTTTTTCTTCATATGTACTTCTCCTTAAACATTAATTAACACCTGCAAACATACTGATAATACCTATGCAAATAGGTACAACCATAGCTATTGCGGTAACAAGACAAATAATTCTGATTGTTTTTTTGCTAAACATTTCTTACACCTCTATTCCGTTTTATCAAGTAATCTGCTTATAATAGACGCAGCCTGCGCACGAGTTGCGGTTTGCTGCGGTCTGAACGTATCATCGTCCATACCCGATATTAAGCCGTTTGTATACGCATATCTGACGCCATCCAATGCCCATTGCGATATTTGGCTTACATCATCAAACTGTAAATCGACAGGAGTAAGTATATTATAGGACTCCTCCTCATCACAACTGTATTGATACAGCATATAAACCATATATGCCATTTCTTCACGTTTTATCGGATTGTCGCCGTCAAAAAAGCCACTGTAAATAACCTTGCCGTCAGTTATCTTTGCGGCATAGTTGCCAATCATATTTTCAGGTATCAAACCCTTGTCAAGCGCACTTTGCACACAACCTCCGTACCAATCGGACGCGGTAACATCAAGACATTCGCCGCTCCTGTACGGCACGTCGGCAATACCGACTGTACCCAAAGCCATCTTCAAAAACTCTGCACGCGTTACAGTTCCGTCCGGATTAAACTCCGTGTCAGAAACACCGTGTATAATATCCCTGTCGGCAAGCTCATTGATAACATCTTCCGCCCAATGACCTTTGATATCGTTAAATTCAGCCGCACTTGCCGATACCGCCGTCATTGACGACAATATTAATGCCGCTGCGACTACTTTCTTTATATTCATTCCTATTTCTCCTATTTTAAATTATTCATTACAACCGCCGCCTGTGCACGCGTCAAATTCTCTTTCGGTGCAAAGCGACCGTCCTCCATACCGTCTATATAGTTCAGATTATAAGCTTCTACTACATCACTTATATATTTTTCGTCAATTTCATCACTGTCCTTAAACGAAAAAATAGGATAACGTCTTTCATTGTCCCAGTCTGTCAATCTTCTCATTTTATAATTTTTGCAACGAACCGCAATCGCAGCCATTTCTTCACGAGTAATCGGCTTATCTCCGTCAAACTTACCTGTATAAACGTTTACGTCAGTCGTAACCGCCTTTTTATCATCTGTTGCTTCTGCAAGAGTTTTAGTAACTTTTGTAACGTTGCAGTTCTCAATCATTTCTTTAGGAATAATATCCTTATCCAACGCCCCCTGCAAATAGTAGCAATACCAATCATCATTTGTTGCGTCAAGGCATTCGCCGTCACGGTATGCGTGACCGACTATACCAAACGAATCCATTGCCATCTTCAAAAATTCCGCACGCGTTACAGTTCCGTCGGGATTAAACTTTCCGTCACCGACTCCCGATATTTTGTCACTCTCGGCAAGTGTTTTTATAACATTTTCCGCCCAATGACCTTGTATATCCGTAAATGTTTCGTCACCCTTTAAATACTTTGACAGTTCAGGCACATTTTCCGGAATTGCATCCGCAATAAGCTTTGCAACTCTCTTTGCGCCTTTGGCTTTCATATGGGTGGTGTCGTTCGTGCCTGACGGATAAGCCTTACTTTCAAGTACAATTCCCTGACAGCCATTGCAATCTGCCGTCATTTCAAGGTTTCCAAAGAGAATATTCTGAAAGCCCTGAAGGTAGCCAAAGTAAAAGGCCGTATTGAGATGGTGAAGGTGTCCGATGAGTTTACCCTGATGATCGATTATGCACACAATGCAATGGCTCTAGAGAGCCTTCTTACCACCCTTCGGGAGTACCATCCCCACAGACTGGTGTGCCTGTTTGGCTGCGGCGGCAACCGTTCCAAGCTTCGCCGCTATGAGATGGGCGAGGTTTCTGGACGTCTGGCAGACCTGACCATTATCACTTCCGATAACCCAAGAGATGAGGAGCCGCAGGCGATCATTGATGATATCAAGGTAGGAATGGCCAAGACAGAGGGCAAATATGTGGAGATTCCGGACCGCAAGGAAGCAATCGCATATGCCATCCATCACGGCGAGCCAGGAGACATCGTAGTTCTTGCAGGCAAGGGCCACGAGGATTACCAGGAAATCAAAGGCAAGAAATATCCAATGGATGAGCGTGTGCTGATCGCAGATATCCTTGCCGGAAAATAAAACATGACCTATGCAGATATTATTGTAGATATTTCCCATGAAAAGCTGGACAAAAGCTTTCAGTATCTGGTTCCCCAGCAGTTGGAGGAACAGATTCAGGTGGGAATGGTGGTGCAGATTCCTTTCGGCCGGGGGAACCATGTACGAAAGGGATATGTGGTGGGGCTTTCCAGCAAGCTTAAAGTAGACGGAAGCTGTATCAAATCCATTGTAAGCATTGAGAATGACCAGGAGACCATTGAATCCCGTCTGATTGCTCTTGCGGGATGGATGAAGGAGCATTACGGTTCCACCATGATCCAGGCGCTAAAAACCGTACTTCCCATTCAGAAAAAGGTGAAAGCCCAGGAAAAACGGTGGATAACCCTTTCCATTTCCAGGGAAGAGGGGGAAAAGCTTCTGGAAGAGCTAAAGAAAACCCGGTTCAAGGCAAGGATCCGTCTCCTTGAGGCATTGCTTGGGGAAAACGGAGGCAGAATCGAAGCATCCCTGGCACTGAAGGAACTTGGAACTACCGTTTCAGTTCTGAAGTATTTTACGGAAAACAAGGTTGTCACTGTGGAATCTGACCAGATTTACCGAAATGCGGTTTACGACGCTGAGAAGATTCCTCACCTGGCACCGGATACCTTAAGTGATCCGCAGAAAAAGGCAGTAGAACAGATTCTTGCAGAGTGGCAAAAGCCAGCACCCCGCCCGGTTCTGCTTCACGGTGTTACCGGAAGCGGCAAGACTCAGGTCTATATGGAACTGATCGACCAGGTGATCCGGCAGGGCAGACAGGCCATTGTACTGATTCCGGAGATAGCCCTTACTTATCAGACTGTGAGACGTTTTTACGGGCGATTTGGTGATAAGTGGCGTTTTTCAGCACCAGATCGGCCTTTTCACGGCCGGCGGCCACGGCGATGACCCGCAGCTTTTTCGTCAGCTTCCGGTTGATCTTGCCGGCATAGCTCTCTTTTACTGCCATTATGGAACTGCTCCTTTCTCCCACTCAAAGCATTAGTTTTATTAATTCTACATATTACCATAACTTATCACAAAAGTCTATCCCCGCACGCTATAAAAAATGTGCGGCAGATGGCGGCGGTCATGCGGTTTTGCTAATGAGAACAAAAAAAGAAGCGCCCGCAGGCGCTTCTCTTTACTTGATGCTTCCGTCGGCGTTGAATACCGGAAGGACACCCAGGTACTTGATGTCCTTGCGGTCCGCCGCACCGCCCTCGGCCAGCACGGCAATGCGGTCCACCACGGTACCGCCGGCCATCTTCACCAGTTCCTCCATGGCGTGGAGGGAGCCGCCGGTGGAGATCACGTCATCCATGAGGACGATGCGCTTGCCGCGGATCAGGTCGGCGTCATCACGGCCCAGATACAGCTTCTGCACCCCGGCGGTGGTGATGGACTTATCCTCTACGTGCAGGGGATCGGGCATATAGGCCTTGGGGCCCTTGCGGGCGATGAAATACTTTTTCGCACCGCTTTGACGGGCCATCTCGTGGATCAGGGGGATGGACTTAGCCTCGGCGGTGAACAGATAGTCGTAGCTGTCTGCCTCCAGCATGGCCAGCATATCACGGGCGCAGGCTACGGTCAGCTCCGCGTCGCCAAAGCAGATGAAGGCGCCGATGTACAGGTCGTCCGTGACCTTACAGATAGGCAGCTCCCGGTGGAGCCCAGCGATGTCCATGGGATAAACAGGCATGATACAAAACTCCTTCAAGCGGTCCTGCCTGCGGGCAGCCGCGCATAATAAGCGGCGCATGGGGCGCCGTGACCTTAATTATAGTAAATCGTTCGACAAAAGTCAAGGATAAAGCAGTTCGCCGAAGCTGGAGATGTAACGGTCACAGGTGCGGGCCATTTCGTCAGCGGTGGAGGCAAAGTAGGGGTCTGCCACGCCCACGGTGTGCATCCCGGCGGCCTTGGCGCCGCGGATGGCCTCCACGGAGTCGTCGAACAGGGTGCAGTCTGCGGGGGAGACGCCCAGCGCAGCGGCGACCTTCTCCCAGAGGGCGGGGTACTTTTTCTCGGTACCCAGCTCCTGGGCGAAGAAAATACGCTCGAAATAGGGCAGCAGGCCCAGGTGGGTCAGCGCCGTACGGCAATGAACAGGGACCGCGCTGGTGACCACAGCCATACGCTCGCCGCGGCGCTTCATCTGCTCCAGATAGGCGCGGACACCGGGCTTTTCCGTTACGTCCGTGGCGTAAATGTCGCCGGCCATCTCCATCCACTCGGCCATGATGGCGGCTTCGCTCTCCGGCAGATGGCAGAATTCCTTTGTGAATTTGGCCGCCAGCGGGAAGATGGTGTGGGCCACGCCCTCATAGTATTCCTGCGTATAGGGCAGACCTCGCTTCTCCAAGAAACGCGTGTCCACGTCCTTCCAGATGCCGTTGGAGTCGATCAGCGTTCCGTCCATGTCAAACAGCAGCATGAGAAACCTCCTTTTCCGGGGAAATATGGCTTGCTATTCCGCGTTGCAGGTGTTATCATATCATGGTTATTGGACGCTGTAAATGGGGAAACTACCCGATTTCTGCAGGAAAGTGAGGGAAAACGTATGCAAACGGTCAACTACCGCAAGGGCCTGGGGGCTATGTTGGTGTGCTTTTTCATCTGGGGTTTCCAGCCGCTGTACTGGTATATGTGCACCAATGTGTGCGGCGAGATCGACACGTTTTTCATCATGGCCTGCCGCATTATCTGGGCAGCGGTGGCCTGCCTGTGTATTCTGAAGGTGCAGGGAAAGCTGCCGCAGCTGTGGGCCGTATTCAAGGACAAGCAGGTGCTCAAGCGGGAGATGCCTGCATCGGTGCTGCTGTTCGGCGACTGGCTGGTGTACCTGTGGGCGGTGCAGAACGGCCGCGTGCTGGAATGCAGCCTGGGCTACTACATCCAGCCGCTGGTGGTATTTGCCCTTGGGGCCGTTATCTTCCGCGAGAAGATGAATTGGCGGCACTTTGTGATCATTGCCATCGTGGTGGTCGGCATCGTGTTCAGCACCTCCGGCTTCGGCGGCGTACCCTATGTGACCATCGCCCTGGCGCTGATGTTCTCCATCTATGCAGCCATCAAGAAGAGCTTGACCATCGATTCCATCGTGTCTACCACGTCAGAGATCCTGATGATGGTGCCGGTGGCGCTGCTGTTCATCCTGTTTTTCCGCATGGGGGACAACGGTATGGGCAGCATGACGGTCGTCAAGCAACTGCTGATGATCGGCGGCGGTGTGATCACCGGGCTGCCCATGGTGTTTTACTCCATCGGCGTTAGGCATCTGCCGCTGATGACCACGGGCATCTGCCAGTATATCAGCCCGTCTCTGTCTATTATCTGCGGTGCCATCATGGGCGAGGCCCTTACCCGCGAGAAGATTGTAAGCTTCCTGTTTATCTGGACAGGTGTCCTCCTGTATGTGCTGAACACCGTCTATGAGGAGAAGCAGAAGAAAAAGGCCGCCGTGCAATAGCGTATCAGGGGCCGTCCCGGAGGGGGCGGCCCTTTTGCAGGGGACGGGCCCGTTTGAATGGTTTACAAATGGGGAAAACTGTGGTACAATACCCTATATTATGGGTCAGTGTGTCCAAAGGAGGCGAGCGCTGTGCAGGGAAAACTCATCGTGTTCGAGGGGACGGACGGGTCTGGCAAGGCTACCCAGTCCCGGCTGCTGTGCGAGGAACTGACGCGCCGCGGTATCCCTTTCCGCAAGCTGGAGTTCCCCCGGTATCAGGAGGAGTCCTCTGCGTTGATCCGCCTGTATCTGGGCGGTGCCTTCGGGGACAAGCCCGGCGACGTGAATGCCTATGCCGCGTCAGTGTTCTACTCTGTGGATCGCTATGCCTCCTACAAACAGGACTGGGGCGCGTACTATGAGCAGGGCGGACTGGTCATTGCGGATCGATACACCACCAGCAACGCCGTTCACCAGACCGGTAAGCTGCCGCCGGAGCAGCGGGACGGTTTTCTCGACTGGCTGTTTGACTTCGAGTACCGGCTGTTGGGGCTGCCGGAGCCCACACGGGTGCTGTATCTGGATATGCCCACAGAGGCCACGGAACAGATGATGCGCCTGCGGGAGGCCGCCACCCACACCACTGCTGACATCCACGAGAAGGACGAGGAATACCTGCGCCGCTGCCGGGAAAACGCCGCCCATGTGGTGGCACGCTGCGGCTGGACGCGCATTGACTGCGCCCGGGAGGGCGCGCCTCGCCTGATAGACGACATACACAACGAAGTGATGACCTGCGTGGCCGATCTTATCGGCTGACGCTGGGAAAGGAGCAAAGACTTATGGGAAACCGTGAAGAACGAAACGAATACGCCACGGCGAAGTGGGACGCCGAGGAGGTCCGCCGGCAGGCGTCCTCCGAGCAGCGCCGCCACAGTGACCGCCGCCGTCAGGCCAAGCGCAACCGGACCATCATCTATCTGGCCTGTGTAGTGCTGGTATCCTGCCTGCTGGCGGGCATCGGTTGGCTGCTGGTCAACGACGTGTGTTCGCTGAACAAGCCCTATACCGAGGTGGAGATCACCGTAGAGGAGGGTGACAGCCGGGGCGATGTGGCCAAGAAGCTGCACGACGCAGGGCTGGTGAATTCCCGACTGGTGTTCAATATTGCCGGCACGTTCCTGCACTACAACCGCTACGTGGAGCCGGGGACCTACAAGCTGAACAGTGATATGGACTTCCGCGCCCTGATTACCAATATGCACGACTGGGAGACGGACGCCAAGGAGGCCCAGGGCCTGATCAAGGTCACCATCCCCGAGGGCTACACCGTCCGGGAGATCATCGATCTGCTGGCGGAGAAGGGCGTGGCCACCAAGGAGGATCTGGAGGATGCCTGCGCCAACTTTGCGTATGAGGACTACGATTTCCTGGATGACGACAAGCTGGGCAGCATCGATCGCATGGAGGGCTTCCTGTTCCCCAGCACCTATGAATTCGACAAGAACCGGTCCGCGGTGTATACGGTGGAGACGATGCTGGTGTACTTCAAAAACAGCATCAGCCAGCAGATGCTGGCGGACATCAAGGCGTCTCCGTACTCCCTGCAGGAGATCATCACCATGGCATCCCTGATCGAGAAGGAGTCCATCGGCGACGACACCGAGCGCAAGAACATCAGTTCTGTCATCCACAACCGTCTGGAGAACCCGAGCAGTGAGAAGGGCGGAAGAGCGCTGCAGCTGTGCTCTACCATCAACTATATCATGAAGCACGACGGGGTCAAGACCTTCGATACAGAGATCGACAGTCCCTACAACACCTATATCAACCCCGGCCTGACTCCGGGACCCATCTGCAATCCCGGCCTGTCCGCCATTGAGGCGGCCATCTACCCGGCGGACACCGATTATTACTTCTTCGCCCTGGGTAAGGACGGCAAAAGCCACTTCTTTACCGACTATAACGAGCACCTGAAGTTCATTAACAGCGGTGAATATCAGCCCATCTACTCCTGACGCCATGGGAAAGAAGCCTGAATTGCTGTCCCCTGCAGGGGACTGGGAAAAGCTGCAGATGGCGGTGCTGTACGGCGCGGATGCGGTGTATCTGGCCGGTACGTCCTTTGGGATGCGTTCCTTTGCCGGGAACTTTGACGACGAGGCGCTGCCGAAGGCAGTGCGGTTTGCCCACGACCACGGTGTAAAGGTACACGCCACGGTGAACACCATGCCACGGTGGAACGAGGCGGAAGCCCTGCCCGCCCATCTGGAAAAGCTGGACGCGGCGGGGGTGGACGCCCTGATCCTGGCGGACCTGGGCGCGTTCACCCTGGCGGGGAAGTACGCGCCACACTGCCAGCGGCACATCAGCACCCAGCAGTCTATCGCCAATCACGTCTGCGCCCAGGCCTGGTACGATCTGGGCGCCAGCCGCGTGGTGCTGGCCCGGGAGTTGAGCCTGGAGGAGATCGCCGCCATTCGGGCCAGGGTGTCGCCGAAGCTGGAACTGGAGGTCTTTTGCCACGGGGCTATGTGTGTCAGCTACTCCGGGCGCTGCCTGCTGAGCAACTATATGACCGGACGGGACAGCAACCGGGGCGAATGTGCCCAGCCCTGCCGCTACCAGTATGCGCTGATGGAAGAGAAACGGCCCGGGGAGTATTTCCCGGTGTTCGAAGACGAAAAGGGCACATACATTATGAACAGCCGGGATATGTGCATGATCGACCACCTGGACGACCTGATGGCCGCCGGGGTGGACTGCCTGAAGATCGAGGGTCGGGCTAAGTCCGCTTACTACGCGGCCATCGTTACCGGCGCGTACCGGCACTGTTTGGACGACGTGGCCGCAGGGCGCCCGCTTGACCCGGTGTGGCGGGATGAGGTGGAGCACATCAGCCACCGGCACTACGCCACAGGTTTTTTCTACGGCCAGCCGGGGCAGTATTATGAGAGCGCCCGGTATCTACGGGACTGGCAGATCTGCGCCGTGGTGACAAACTGTGATGAAAACGGGCTGGCCACCCTGAGCCTGCGGAACAAATTTGCCGCCGGCGACATCGTGGAGGTGGTGGGGCCGGATACGAAGCCCTTTACGATCACCGTGCCGGTGATGCGCGACAGCGAGGGCAATGGCCTGGCGGAGCCGAAGACGCCCCAGATGGTGTTTACCATGCAGCTGCCCCGTCCGGTGCCGCCCATGAGCTTCATCCGCCACGCGGTGGCGCTGAGTGGGAAATAAGTACATAAAAATTGTCCCTCGGCGAAGCCGGGGGACAATTTTTATGCGTTGCTGGTGGGGTGGGCGCTGCTGTCGGGGATGGTCTCCGGTTCCTCGGCCAGGACTTCATGCCTGCGTTCGCACACGGACAGGAGGAAGGCCCAGGCGATAAGGGGCAGCACGGCCAGCGCGCCGCGGATATACCACCACGTCACGGCGAAGTAGGCCGCTGCCGCGCCGATGTGGAAGCACAGCAGGGTGAGGGCAAAGACCTTCAGCTTCCGCAGGTGGGCGCGGTCATGGTCACACAGGTAGTTGGCCAGGGCCAGAGAAGTCTGCTTGGTGTTGTTGGTGGAGAAGATGGTGGAGCTGTAAAAGCCGCGGGCGCCGCCGAAGCTGCTCCACTGGATGCTCATGGCAAAGAAGATGGGATACAGTGCTACTACAACGTTCAGCGCTTCCGGCAGGAAGGCTACGGTCACGGCGGCTGCGGCGGTGATAACAGGCGATACATAGTGCATATCCCAGCCCCACCAGTGGGGCAGCAGCACCGTCAGCATAGTGCCCAGCATGTACAGAACCAGCGCGCCCAGATGCAGGAGCACGGCGTGCAGGTCGCCCCGCAGGGCATCCAGCAGCAGCTCGATCAGGTTCACTGTCTGGGCGTTGCCCATGACGCCGCTGTGGATAAGAACAGCGTAGCAGCCGAAGAAGCCGCCCACGGCACAGAAGGATAGGTGGCGGTACAGGTCGATGTGGTCGTTGCGGGAGAGCTTTTGCACGGGAGGTCCCTCTTTCTGTAAAAATGACGGTTTCCAGTATACCACAGCAGTGCGGAAAGACAAGGGGGAATATCTCACAAAAAGAGAAATTTCGTGTTGACAATGGGGAACATTGTGGTAAAATAACGCTATATTCCATAATGGCGATGAGAAAGAAGAGTTACCGGAGGCCGCCCGGAGCGAGACGGGGACAGTGCAAGCCCGTTGGGATCGGCACGGTGACAGCCGCTTTTGAGCCTGCCGTGATGAATGGCACGGGATGCTCCCGTTACAGGGCGCTGAGAGGGCGGCTCGCCGCCAAATCAGGGTGGTACCGCGGAAGTGTCTTTCGCCCCTGTTTGCTATGGCAAACAGGGGCGTTTTTCGTTGCAGGAGGTGGGAGATGCACTATACCATTATCAATATGGAGGAGGATCCCCGCAGCGGGCAGTTTGCCTACTTCCGGGGGATGACGTTCCCCTTTGCCGGGCTGACGGTAGAGATGGACATCACCGACATGATGGCCGCGCGTGGCGGCAGACCGTTTTTCCTGAGCATGCTGTATGCGGTGGTGCGGGCGGCCAACGCCGTGCCGCAGCTGCGGCGCAGGCTGGCGGAGGACGGCACGGTGGTGGAGTACGACTGGTGCCCGCCGTCCTACACCGCCATGAAGCCGGACGGCGTGTATGTCTACTGCACCGTGGAGGGCGACATGCCCTACGGGACCTTCATCGCGGAGGGACAGCGGCGACAGCGGGAGGTGCTGGAGCGGGGCACGCTCACCGAGGACGGCGACGTGCGGAGCTTCTTCTTTGTCTCCAGCGTGCCGTGGGTACACTACTCGCAGCTGCAGCACCCGGCGGAGAGCCCGGACGACAGCAATCCCCGCATCAGCTGGGGCAAATATGTGACCGTCAACGGGCGGACGACACTGCCGGTGTCGCTGTTCGTGAACCACGCCCTGGCGGACGGGCTGCATATCTCCCGGTTCTTCCTGAACCTGGAGAAAGAACTGGCGGATATGACCCGCCAATGGAACGAGAGCAAGAAAGAAATCTGATATATACTGCAAAGGAGACAACGACTATGAGCCATCCCTATCACGGCCTGAACGAACTGCGGGAGATGTTCCTGAAGTTCTTTGAAACGAAAGGCCACCTGCGTCTGCCAAGCTTTTCGCTGGTGCCCCAGAACGACAAATCTATCCTGCTGATCAACGCCGGCATGACCCCCATGAAGCCCTGGTTCAAGGGCGAGGAGGAGCCGCCCTGCCGCCGCGTCTGCACCTGTCAGAAGTGCATCCGCACCGGTGACATCGACAATGTCCTTGTTATGATCTGTGACAATTCTGGAATCTCCGCCGGATTTCGTAATATCAA
>OGXW01002743.1_pt1 | contig 12206 bp, 10 predicted proteins | sample 1576341 | NCBI WGS metagenome assembly OGXW01 (sample SAMEA3541592, study PRJEB24748) | human gut metagenome | biome: human gut; feature: human-associated habitat; material: faeces | place: China | collected 2012
TAGCAGCATTTCTCGTTTTTTGCCTCTTTTGCATAAATGGAATACCGCCAGTCGCCAAATACGATTTTTGCCCCGTCCCCGGCCGGAAAGACCTTGGCATTCGGAAAGCTCGTCGGAAAACGCTCCCAAATGTAGACCTTGACTGGCGTTTTCTTTTCGGCAGTGCGGATATATTCGATCAGTTCCGCTGCGTTCATGTGTGCGCTCCTTTTCATGCTTATTTACTGTAAATTCATCATATCGGATACTTCGATGCAATACAATGCACAGCAATGCGCAGATTATTGCAAAAAATGCTCATTTCTTTGCCACAATGTCAAGTGATGAATTAAGAAAATAAACATACAGCCATCTTCTCCACAAAGAAAAATAAATCACTGTCGATTCCAGTGTAGATAAATTTTCTTTTGCCTTCTTCATAAGGAACTTTTCTGTGTTTGTAGGCGGAAAAACATTTACATTCTTGCCCTTGAATACAACTCAAAAAAATGCTATACTTGCAATAAGTATCTGCCAGTACTTTCGGCAGATTGATTTTTGCGCATTAGTTAGAGGCAGCTAACCGCAAGGAGGTGTTGACTTATTATTATTTCATACCCTGAGGCTCGTTTTGTTCCCACCGCTGTAAGCATTGCTGCATCAAGTCAGATTATGCAGGCGAATAAAACAGCCGATAATCAATATCTCATTCCCCTCATGGATGGTACTATTGAAAACATTGATATTACCGATGGAATATTGTTGACAACATCAGAGTTTGTTTCACAGGAAGATATTGAAATGACAACAACACACGACGATTTGAGCCTGTTTCAGATTTCCTTTTGCATTGATGGCAATATGGAGTGGTCTTACATCAATAACGAGGTTGTTCATCAATTTCAAATTGCGGCACAGCAGAGCCAAGTACGCTATGGAACATTTAAGGAGTGCCGAAGTAGAATAAGCGGAAACAGGAAATTCAAAGGCATCAGCATTACTTTGGATGAAAAAATCTTTGAGCAGATTTTCACCTGTATCAAAATAAGGGGGGCATTATATGATACAAGAAAAACAGCGCCCGTAAGAGTATATACCTACACACCAAACATCAGTAAAATTCTCTCTGAAATCCTTGCTTGCCACTTTTGTGATGAAATGAAAAAGATCTATCTGCAAGGAAAAATTTTTGAGTTAATTGCTGTTTACTGCGACGAGGTTATTTGCAAATCTCCTACAAATGACTTTGGCATCCGTATTAGTGTGGAAGATTACAATGCGCTGTTGAAGGCACGAGAATTTATTGGTGAGAACTTCGCCCACCCCCTCACAATTCCAATTGTTGCAAAGGCGATTGCTATCAACGAGCAAAAATTAAAGGATGGATTTAAGCGGTGCTTTGGAGTTACAGTTAATGATTATGTTGTAGAAAAACGGCTGGAAGCAGCGATACGATTATTGAAAACTGGAAAACATACAGTGCAGGAAGTGACATGGATGGTGGGGTATTCTCATACGGGATATTTCATCGAGCTTTTTCGGAAGCATTATGGAATATCCCCCGGCGAAATGTTAAAAAACAATAGATAAGAACTTCATGTAAGTCTGAAAAGACCGCATGAAGTTCTTTCTTTTGTGACATAGGAACTTCCGATAGTGACACTATGCAGAAAATCATCGTGCTATACTAATAGCAGTTAGCGTTATCTAACCAAAAACTTGGAGGTTATTGCTATGAGCAGAACTAATGAAAACAAATTAAAAATGAAGGACATTGCAACCATAGGCATCTTTAGCGCACTCCTTTTTGTGGTGACAATGGTAGCAGGAGCTTTGATGGGAATTAGCATGGTGTTGAATATGTATTCCGTTGCGGTTGTTGCCGTTTTATCTGCGCCGCTTTATATGCTGATTATGGCAAAAGTACATAAGAAAGGCGCAGTCTTATTGACTTTTGCTATTGTCGGCATTCTATGGGGGCTGTTTGGCGGTATTTTTGTCTTGATTTGGATGTTAGGGTTTGGCGTTGTAGGCGAAGTCCTTGCCAGCAAATCAAAGTATCAGAATTACAAAATGCTTACCGTTTCTTTTGGATTGTATTCAGTTGGATATTATTTAGGTGCCATCGCACCCCTCTATTATTATCCCGCATTTTGGTATGGATTTGACCGTCCAAAGGAAACCGTGGATGCAATGATTGCAGCAGCACATTCTACGACTGGGCTTGCTGCAATTCCGGTTACATTGATCGCAATTGTGATAGGTGCTGTAATTGCAAAGAGAATGTTGAAGAAGCATTTTGAAAAAGCAGGAGTGATTTAATGCACCGCATAGACCCCCGGATAGTGATTATTCAGATTGTGCTTTCAGGGATATGTGCATTTTGGATTTTTAAGCCGTTAGCCATGCTTTGTGAAGTGATTTTTCTGATGAGCTTTCTGTTATATTTGCAACACCCGAAGGAGGCTTTGCGGCTGGGAGTATGGTTTGCGTTCCTTGTCGGATTGTATGCCTTACTGAATGAGAGCAACGCTCCGCAAATCATAGTCCAGCCCGTTTTCCTATTACGCAAGCTCTCTCCCTTACTGGGCGTAATGATTCTGTCGCTAAAAGCGTTGACCGTGAGTGAGCTGTTCATGGGGCTTCAAAAATTACATTGCCCTAAATCAGCTACGCTTGCGCTTGCTGTCGCATTGCGATTTATTCCCACTATTCGCCATGAGCTTGAACAGATTAGAAACGGCATGAAAACAAGGGGCGTCCCCTTAAATGTGATTACTTTTGTAAAAGCTCCTGCCATGACCACAGAATACATAATTATTCCCTTTATCATGCGCTGTATAAAGGTAGCGGATGAATTATCTGCGGCTGCGGTCACTCGTGCAATCGAAAATCCTGTGCCAAGAGGGATGAGAGTTCCTCTGAAAATCAGAATAAAGGATATTGTGTATCTGATGATGGTGATTTGCGCTAATATCGGAACACTTCTTTATTCATTGTGCGGATAGCGCGGAGGTTCAGAATGAGTATGATCACAATAAGAAATTTACAATTTCAATATGATGCCGCCCCGGAGATAAACGCTCTTTATGGAATTGATTTGGAAATTCGTAAAGGAGAGTGCGTTATTTTAACGGGAGAAAGTGGCTGCGGAAAAACAACTTTAACACGATGCCTCAATGGTTTAATACCCAACTTTTTTGAAGGAACGCTTACAGGAGAAATATTGTACGAGGGTGTTCCAGTAAACAAATTGGAACAGTATGAGCTTAGTCGCAAAATTGGCACAGTGTTTCAAGATCCCCGTTCACAATTTTTTGCAGTAAACACAACGGACGAAGTAGCTTTCGGGTGTGAAAATCTTGCCTTTTCCACGGAGCGGATAAATCAGAACGTGGACGCCGCATTCTCCCGAATGAATATTGACGTACTGCGAGATCGGAGTTTATTTGGGTTATCCAGCGGCGAAAAACAGCGGCTAGCAGTTGCTTCTATCTATGCAATGGATACCGATGTCATTGTTTTGGACGAACCGACGGCAAACCTTGATGGAGAAACAATACAAAATCTCCGTGAGCTTTTATTTACACTAAAAGCCGAGGGGAAAACTCTCATTATTTCTGAACACCGCCTTTCCTGGCTTGTCGGAATTGCCGACCGATATGTATATATGCGCAAAGGGAGAATTGAAAAAATATGGGGTGCGGCGGAGGCTGCTTGCCTTTCGCCCGATGTGCTGCGAGAATACGGTTTACGCAGCATACAAAATGTGCTTTTTCCTACAAAGAAAACTCCTGCAAGGTCTGATGCAAACGAGCTGACGTGTCAAAACCTCTGTATTTACTACGGAAAGCAGGAAATTATCCATGATTTGAATTTTCACTTTACATGGGGCGAAGAAGGTCGGATTATTGGAATTGTCGGTGCGAACGGTTCCGGGAAAACAACATTTTCTAAAGTGCTGTGCGGACTTATGGCACCGCGAACTGGGGAAATTCGTCTGAACGGCAAAAAAATGACCCATAGAGAGCTGCTGAAAAAAACATACTTTGTTATGCAGGACGCGGATTATCAGCTTTTTACGGAAAGCGTTACACATGAAATGGAATTGGCGGCACGAAAAAATAAGCAAAAAAACGTTCGATCTTCAAAAGAGGAAACAACAAACATTCTTGACAGGTTCGGCTTGGCCGAATATTCCGAAAGACACCCGCTATCCTTGTCCGGCGGACAAAAGCAGCGGGTCACGATTGCTGCTTCCATCGCTGCAAAATCGGATATTCTTGTTTTGGACGAGCCGACGAGTGGGCTTGACGGACGGAATATGCTCCGTCTAAAGAATATTCTGCGTGAACTGAAAAAACAGGGAATGCTGATTTTCATTGTAACCCATGACGCAGAATTTCTTGAAGGATTAACAGATGAATTACTGACTATTTCAAATAAGGAGGAAAACATGGACAAAAGAGAAAAACAGCAATCGCCTTTAAGGGGTATTTTGCAGTTTGCCAGTCAGAGGAAAGGACTTTTGAGGATTTCTGTTATCCTTTCTGTTCTGTCCTCTGCGTTTGGTATGGTTCCATACGCTGCTGTAGCTGTGTTGCTTGGGAAAGCGTTAGACAATGCTTTGACCATAGAATGGGCAGTCAGCTTGACCTTGGTGGCTTTAGCAGGATATTTTCTAAAACACTTTCTATATTCAAAATCAACCCTATGCTCCCACAAGGCAGCGTATGAAATCATACAGAATATCCGCTGCGCAATTATGCGGAAGATGTCAAAAATGTCTATGGGGACAATACAGGAAAAATCTTCCGGCGAATTTAAGCAATTAGTCATTGATGATACGGAACGACTTGAAGGACAGATTGCTCATGCCATTCCCGAAATGACAGCAAGTATTCTCATTCCGATTTTTGTGTTTGCCTATCTGCTTTTTGTGGATTGGCGTATGGCGCTTGCTTCTCTTGCTTCGGCTGTTTTGGGAAATGTTATCTATTATAGCATGATGATAGGGCGCAGCGAGAGGATGAAAGAATATATGTCCGCGAATGGAGATATGAACGCAACCATTGTTGAGTATGTAAATGGTATGGAAGTTATCCGTATGTTCAATCAGACTGCTTCTTCGATGGGACGGTTTAAGGGAGCAGTATTGAAAGTGCGGGATATTACTACCGCATGGTATAAGCACTGCTATCCTTTTATGAGTATCAGTCAGGTTGTTATGCCCTCAACGATTGCATTTGTTTTGCCCGTCGGCGTTGTACTTCTTTCGGGTGGTACTACGACATTAAACGAGGTTATTTTATGTATTCTTCTCTCTATGGGGCTTGTTGGCTCTTTACAGGCAATGATTGAGTTTTGGCATGACATTGCCGCAATTTATGAGATACAGCCCCGTATTCTGGCACTTTTAGAAGCAAAGGAGTTGTCCGAGCCGATAGAAGCACAACACAGCAGCGGCAATGATGTGGAACTGAAAGATGTTCATTTCAGCTACGGAGCAATCGAGGTTATCCATGGCGTTTCCTTTACGGCAAAGGCTGGGACAGTCACAGCATTGGTAGGTCCGTCCGGTTCGGGGAAATCAACTCTGGCAAAACTCATTGCCCGCTTTTGGGACGTGAGCGCGGGTGCGGTAAATGTGGGCGGCGCGGATATTCGCAATCTGCCGTTATCCGAGCTTTCCGAAAAAATCAGTTATGTTTCACAGGATAATTTTCTGTTCAATATGAGCCTGAGGGACAATATCCGAATCGGTAAGCCGGATGCTACGGATGCAGAAGTAGAACGGGCTGCGTCACTGGCGAGATGTGATGACTTTATTGCCCGCTTCCCTAAGGGTTATGATACCAACGCCGGGGATGCAGGTGCCCGCCTTTCGGGAGGGGAACGGCAGCGTTTGGCGATTGCGAGGGCAATTCTAAAGGACGCTCCGATTATTATTCTTGATGAAGCTACGGCGTTTACCGACCCAGAGAATGAAGATAAATTGCAGCAGTCCATTGACTATTTGACAAAAGGGAAAACGCTGATTGTGATTGCACACCGCCTGTCCACTATCATGTACGCAGATAAAATTTTAGTGTTGGAGGATGGTGCGATTTCAGCGGAAGGAACCCATGAGCAGCTATTATCTTCTTCACAGACCTATTTGGATATGTGGAAAGCCCATATATCGGCAATGGATTGGAGTATGAACAAGGAGGTGGAAATATTATGCTGAAAGTAATTAAACGAGTATTGCGTTTGAGTGGTGATTTGTCAAAGCGTATCTATGCGAGTTTTGTATTCAGCTTTATAGACTCAATTATGGCAATGTTCCCTGTCGGGGCTGTGTTCTATACCCTCACAAAAATACAGAACAACAAAGCATTTACAGGGAATGACTGGCTTGTAATTTTTGGTATACTGTTAATCTCTCTTGTTGTCCGCATGGTGTTCAAATACTTAGTGTATAGCTTTCAAAGCACAGCGGGATTTGAGTTTGTTTCCAGAGAGCGAATTACTTTAGGAGATAAGCTGCGTAATGTGGGTATGGGTTTTTTCCATGAGCGAAATATGGGGGACATTACAACAACGGTTACAACTGACCTTAATTTTTTGGAAAACTACTCCATGCACATTCTTGACCGTGTAGCAACCGGAATGGTAAACATGGTGGTGATCAGCATATTCATTCTGATGTTTGACTGGCGGCTTGGTGTGATTTTTATTTTAGGTGTTCTCTGCTCGTTCCTGATTTATGGGCGTATGCAGGAAAAGGGAGAAGAACTGACTGCAAAACAGCGGCAGGTACAGGCTGCTTCTGTTGAGGCTACGTTGGAATATGTGCAGGGAATATCCGTCATCAAATCATTCAATATGGCAGAGAAAAATTTAAGTGGCATTGAAAAGGCTTATGAAAAAAGTATGGAAGCGTCTTACGCTCTTGAACGGGATTTCGCACCTATGAATATGGCATATTCTATGGTTTTCCGTGTAGCTGCCTGCGCTATCATATTAGTATCACAGATTTTCGCTTTAGGCGGGGAACTGGATTTTTCAAGCCTTGCGGTTATCCTCATTGCTTCATTCTCAATTTTCAATCCTGTAGAGGTAATGGGACAAATGACCGCCATGATACGCTCCATGGAAGCAAGCCTTGACCGTGTGGAACGGATTAAGGGAGAAAAGAATATTGATGACGGGGGCGGAGATATTTCCTTAAAAAGTTATGATATTGTCTTTGATCATGTTAGCTTCTCCTACGAACAGGGAACGAAAATTCTTGATGATGTCAGCTTTACCATTCCGCAGGGAGGAATGACCGCCATAGTCGGGCCTTCCGGCGGTGGAAAGACAACGATTACCCGTCTGATCTCCCGCTTTTGGGATATTCAAGGCGGTAGCATTACCATAGGTGGCAAAGATGTTCGGGAATTTACATCTGACAGCCTTTTGAAAAATATGAGCATGGTATTTCAAAATGTCTATTTATTCAAAGATACCATTGAAAACAATATTAAGTTTGGTTGCCCGGAAGCAAGCCATGAGCAGGTTGTAGAAGCAGCTAAAAAGGCACGCTGCCATGACTTTATTTCCTTATTACCAGAGGGCTACAATACCATGATTGGAGAGGGCGGTTCTACTCTGTCCGGCGGCGAAAAACAGAGAATATCCATTGCCCGCGCCATGCTGAAAAATGCCCCTGTCGTCCTTTTGGACGAGGCCACCGCAAGCGTTGATCCCGAAAATGAAGTGTATTTGCAGCAGGCAATCAGCACTTTAGTAAAAGATAAGACACTGATTGTAATTGCACACCGCCTGTCTACCATTCGGGACGCAGAGCAGATTTTAGTCATCGACAACGGGAAACTTGTTCGGCATGGAAAGCATGACGAGCTTGTTTTACAGGAGGGTATTTATCAGAAATACTGGAATATTCGCCAGAACGCAAAGGCATGGAAAGTAGCACAGTAGATTATGATCCTCAATTCGTTAATCTGAAAGATTTTGCGAGCACCAATCCATGAGAAAAAAGTAACGGTGGGTAAGGATCGTCCCTTGCCCTCCATTTTCCTGCACAAAAGTACAATTGCCTAAACCTTATCTAACAAACAAGGACTATATCTTTGTCTTCTGCTTCTTCACCGTATATGAGCATTGACTTTGCAGCATTCAGCCTATAGCAGGAACTTTCAAGGTTCCACTTGCGAAATGGCAGAATCCCTGCTATAATGTTAATGTAAGTTTCAGAATTGCCACCGAGCAATTATAGTGAATGAGTAACACAGTGCCTGAGGATGAAAGTCTTCAGGCACTTTTTTGTTTCTTCTGCCTCTCACAAACAGAGGCACAGACGGGGACGGCGGGGAGTATGCCCCCTCCCTGCTGACAATTTCATATCTGGGATCCTTGGGTCCAAAAGCGCTTAGAGAGCTTCGGTTCTTTAAGCGCTTTTTTATATAGATCGGAGCCTAACCGCTCCCTTACCCTTTGCTCCGGGGAGCCTTTCGGCACACCCGTACAGATAAATATTACATGCAGGAATGCAGAAAGGAAATGCCAGTGGAAGACGATTACATGATGGTGATCATCCCGTGTATTGCGGAGATTGCCGCCTCAGATACGCCTGAACGAATCAAAAAGCTCCGCCTTGGAGCCGTTAGTGAGCTTCAGCGGTATCTGCATTATTACCGGCAGCTTGGCTATATGCCGAAGCTGCTCTATGCCATTGCAGACAAGAAATGCCGGATGATAGGTTCCGCCACAACCAAGGCAGAGATGCAAAAGCTAGTCCGACCCAATTGTCCGCACTATGACGGAGCCGGATTTATCCCGGATGCTTACAGTGTCCCGGAGGAAGAACTCATCTGTTGGAGCGAAACATCCCTGAAAGGGCCGCTGACCGCAGAGGGCTTTCAGCGGTATATGCAGCTTTTTAAGCAGGTGCTTCCGGAGGAAAGCCGCAGACTCGCGTTGTGAGGTGATGCAGATGGATAACATCGGGAATACCGAGCATGCGTTGACCTTTGCGGATCTGCGTGTTCACTACTATACCGGACGGAGCTATCTCATCTCCGGCGAAGGCCGGAATAAGGTGTTTGGCTATCGGCACGGTGTGATGACCGATATCGGAGATCTGCCGGAAGCCGAGTGGACCCGACTGGCAAAACAACTGATCCGGCAATCCGGCGAGCAGGAGCTATATCAGCAGCTTTTCGCATGGGAAAGAGAGCAAAGCCATTGGGAACAAAGTCCTTCTCAATTTGAACTGGATGTGCTGAGTTTGCATATGGCGCGGCTGCCGGACAATCCGGCGTGGTGCGATTTTATTCCATTCAACCGGAAATATCGCCCTGAAGTGCTTTGCAAGGCAGAGATTCTATGGCTCAAGTGTTCCGGCTGTGGAAAACTCCACGAAAGGACAGGAACGCAGTTCAAAAATATCCGTGACAGAAGCAATGGTAAGCTGTACTGCCGGAAATGCGGTGATTGGATGCCGGTCCACCCATGCGCTCATCCTAAGGAAGGGGGTGATGGGAACGGATAAAGTCGTCATCGTTGTCAAGGACGGAATGGTTCGGGAAGTGTTCGGAGCCTGCCCTTACAAATTCGATGTTGAGGTTTTGGACATGGATTTTAACGGAGCCGACCCTGACGCAGAGAATGCCGCGCAGGATCGGCTTCAGACTGTCCGGCAGTATCTCAGCAAAATCTATTAACGGAAAGGAAAAGCATTATGCAAGAAAAGAACAACACAAATCTGGAGCGGATGCGCGAACTGATCGAGCAGCTCACAGAAGCAGACATCGCCTACTACAAAAACGATGCTCCTATTATGACGGATCTGGAATATGACCGACTGACAGAGGAGCTCGCCTCTTTGGAGCATGATACCGGGCTGGTGCTTTCCGGCTCGCCGACGCAGAAGGTTTCCGGAGAGATTTTGGAAAGCCTGGCGGAGGTACGGCATACAAAGCCCATGCTGTCCGCAGGCAAGACGAAGTCCATTGAGGATCTGATCCGGTTTGCAGCAGGACGTGCTGTTCTGCTGAGCTGGAAGATGGACGGGCTTACGCTGGTTTTGCGGTATGAGTACGGAAAACTGAAGCAGGCCATCACCCGCGGCCGCGAGGGTATCATCGGCGAGGATGTGACCCATACGGTGCGTACCTTTCGAAACGTGCCATTGACGATCCCCACGAAGGAATCGTTTGAGGTACGCGGAGAGGGCGTCATCTCATGGGAGAGCTTCCGCAGAATCAATGCCAGTCTGGAGGAGCCCTATACCCATCCGCGGAATCTGGCCTCCGGCAGCACGCGAAAGCTTGACGCCGGTGAGGCAAGCAAGCGCCGGCTGGAGTTCTGGGCTTTCGAACTGGTCAGCGACCATCTGGAACCTGAGAGCAAGCTTGCGCAGCAGCAATTTCTGCAGAGCAGTGGTTTCTCGGTTGTGCCATATATCTTTTTGGATGCCGGGCACAGTGAGCAGGACATCCGAGATGCAGTCGCCGGCATGGAACCCAAAGACTTCGCATATCCGGTGGATGGTCTCGTCATGGAATATGAAGACCTCCGCTACGGCAAAAGCCTTGGAGCAACCGGACATCACGAGAATCGCCTGATTGCGCTCAAGTGGGCCGATGAACTCTATAGCACGCGTTTTCGCGGCGTGGAGTTGGCCACGACCAGAACCGGTATGGTAAGCATCACCGGTCTGTTCGATCCGATCAGTATTGACGGTACACTCGTCAGCCGCGCTTACCTGCACAACCTTGATATCTTCGATGAGTTTCAGTTTGGCATCGGTGACGAGATCAGCGTGTATAAGGCGAACATGATCATTCCGCAGATTGCGGACAATAAAACGCAGAGCAACACCTATATGCTGCCCATGACCTGCCCCTGCTGTGGAAAGCCGCTAACGGTAAAGTACACATCGGGCGGCACGCGGCAGCTATATTGCGGTAATCCGCACTGTGCAGCCAAGCTGGTGCAAAAGTTTACGCATTTCTGTGAAAAGACCCGCATGAATATCGAAGGACTTTCAGCAACAACGCTGGAGAAGCTCATCGGTCACGGCTGGGTGCGGAATTTCGGAGACTTATACGAGCTGGAGCAGCACCGTGAGGATATTGTACGCACCGAGGGTTTCGGCGAGCGATCCTTTGACCGACTGCAGGCGGCAATTGAAAAGAGCCGCCGCTGCACGTTGGCAAAGTTTATCGCCGGTCTCGGTATTCCGATGGTCGGGCGCCATGCAGGCCGGGATCTGGATCGCTATTTCCATGGCTCATGGGCTGAGTTTGAGGCGGCAATTCTCAACGGCTTCGATTTCACACAGCTGCCGGATTTTGGCGAGACCATGCACAACAACATTTATACCTGGTATGCGGATGCTCAGGAGGCGAAGCTCTGGCGTCCGCTGCTGAGAAAAATTCAATTTGAAACAAAGGAGAATTTGACTATGGAAACCACCATGAATAACCCCTTCGCAGGCAAGACCGTCGTTGCTACCGGAAAGCTGGAGCATTACACCCGTGACGGCATCCAGGAGAAGCTGATTTCTCTGGGCGCCCATCCGTCCGGCGCCGTGAGTAAGAAAACCGATTATCTGATCGTTGGCGAAAAAGCCGGCAGTAAGCTGACCAAAGCACAGCAGTTGGGCGTAAAAACGCTGACTGAACAGGAATTTGAGGACATGCTGGCCTGAATGGCAGGCGGCACAACGGTTGCGGAGCAGGGATTACCTGCTCCGTTTCCGGTCTCAGGAGGAAATCAAGATGACAAACCACAAATATCCGTGTATAAGAGAGGGCGCAACGCCAAATCTTTTACCATGGCAAAAAACGCCACAATGTCGGATTACCGTAAGGCAACCGGATTTGAAGCACTCATGGGATATCTGTATCTGAAAGACGAATTTGAGCGTCTGGTCGAGCTGGTAAAAACCGGCATCGAGGAGATGAAACTAAAATTATAGTCACATCTGACAAGTGGAAAAATGACTGCGTGATGAGATCACGATAAGAGAAAGGGAAAAAGAATTTCATGGGATATGAAGAACAGAAAATAGAGGGACGTAATGCGGTGCTAGAGGCATTCCGTTCCGGAAAAACAATAGACAAACTGTTTGTTTTAGATGGATGTCAGGACGGACCGGTGCGCACGATCGTCAGAGAGGCGAGAAAACATGACACCATTATTAATTTTGTGGATAAAGAACGTTTAGACCAGTT
>OGXW01002744.1_pt1 | contig 12205 bp, 7 predicted proteins | sample 1576341 | NCBI WGS metagenome assembly OGXW01 (sample SAMEA3541592, study PRJEB24748) | human gut metagenome | biome: human gut; feature: human-associated habitat; material: faeces | place: China | collected 2012
TTTTCAGAAAGCCCAGCTTGCAGTAACGTTCTGCCGCCGCTTGCTTTTCTGCCAGCCACGAAGCCGGAACGCCCTCTGTCAACCGCATGCCCAGCAGCAGCTTTTCCTCTGGTGTGCAGGGCGTTTCGTCTTCGGTTTCGACTGGCTGCACCGGCTGCTCCAGAAAATCCGACACGGCAGACGGCACAAAAAACCGCTTACCATTCCAGCAGGAATGTGCAGACGGTCCGATGCCAAGATAGGGTTCACAGTGCCAGTACTTGCAGTTGTGCCGGCTCTCGAAACCGGCTTTGGCAAAGTTGGAGATCTCATATTGCAAAAAGCCAGATGCCCCCAGCTGCTCCACCGCCTGCAAGTAGAGGTCTGCCGCGGTGTCATCGTCGGGACAGCATTCCGCCACGTGCTGCACGGCAAAAGGCGTTCCCTGCTCTACCTTTAATAAGTAGGCAGACACGTGTGTAATGGGAAGCTGCACCAGCCGGGAAATGGTCTGCTCCAGTTCGTCCGCCGTCTGCTCCGGCAGTGCCAGCATCAGGTCACAGGACAGATTCCGGAAGCCCGCTTCTGCGGCAGCATATACCGTTTCCACAGCCTCCTGTGCCGTGTGCAGCCGTCCCAGCCGTTTCAGCTGGGCATCAGACAGGGACTGCACCCCCAGAGAAAGCCGGTTGATGCCTGCATGGTGAAGTTCCCGCAGCTGCTCCGGTGTCACAGTGGCAGGGTTTGCCTCCAGTGTAATCTCCGCATCTGCGGACAGGGCAAACTGTTCCGCCGCCGTTTCCAGAATTTGTGCGATCTGTGCAGGCAGCAGCAGCGAGGGCGTTCCGCCGCCGAAATAGACCGTGTCCACGCGTTCCGGCTGGGCAGCGTTTCCGTAATGCCGCAAGTTCCGGCAGACTGCCGCAGTGTAGGCGGTCAGCAGTTCCGGCTGTGCCGGCACGGAATAGAAGTTGCAATAGGGACACTTCCGGCGGCAGAACGGCACGTGCAGGTAAAGTCCGGCACCCATCAGTTTAACACGTCGTTCCGGATCGGCTTCACCAGCGGACCGAAAAATGCATCAAAGAGCCGGCACAGCACGAACGCTGCCGCAACAGCCCCCACCATGTAGACGTAGTCCCAGTTGGAATTGCCCTTGAAGTAGACCAGCAGGACGACCACGAGGGCAGCAATATAGACCACTGCACTGAAGATCATCGATGCAACGCCGTTGACGCAGTGCTGTCCGCATTCCATGCAGACTTTTCCTTTGGTACGCAGTCCGCCGGCGAACGCCTTTTTCCACGGGTTAAACGATTTCGCTCCGCAATAGGGGCAGGTATAGATCGATTTCATAAATCAGATTCCTTTCGAAAAGTTTCCGGCGAGGCTGAAGCTGCCGGATAAATTTATTGGATAAATTTATTATAGTGTGTTCCGGACAAAATGTCAAGGCGACAAAAAACCGACTTTCACAAAGAAAGTCGGTTTTTCGTTCAGCAAGGAAAACAGCATTTACTTCGCGAGGACTTCTTCCCACGAGGTGTGATAGCCTGCTCCGTGAAGAGCCACGTAGTACATGATATAGAAGCTGTCGGTGGAATCCACTGTACCGTTGCCGTCTACATCAGCGGCGGCGATCTGTTCCGGTGTCAGTCCGCCGTCATTGCCTACTGCAACGTTGGCGATGTAGAGCATGGTGTAGAAGATATCGGTGGAGTCGATGTCGCCGCTGCCGTCGAGATCGCCGCAAGTATAAGTTGCATTTACATCTGCAAATCGAATATTATGTTCCCTTGCGTAAGTTTCGGCGAAAGAGCCGGTATAGCCACGAATGATCAGATTATTGCAGTTATCAAAAGTACCATTTCCAATGCTTGTCACACTTTCCGGAATGGTGATTGTCTTTAAGCCGGTACAGCCGTCAAAAGCATGATCTCCAATACTCGTTACGCTGTCTGGAATGGCGATTTCCGTCAGACCAGTACAGCCGGAAAAAGCATTTTCTCCAACAGTTGTCACACTTTCCGGAATAGTAATTGTCTTTAAGCCAGTACAGCCGCGAAAAGCATAATCGCTAATACTCGTTATGCTATCCGGAATGGTGATTGTCTTTAAGCCGGTACAGCCGTCAAAAGCATGATCTCCAATACTCGTTACGCTGTCTGGAATGGCGATTTCCGTCAGACCAGTACAGCCGGAAAAAGCATTTTCTCCAACAGTTGTCACACTTTCCGGAATAGTAATTGTCTTTAAGCCAGTGCAGCCGCGAAAGGCATAATCGCTAATACTCGTTATGCTGTCCGGAATGGTAATTTTCGTCAAGTTGGTGCAACTATCAAAAGCATAATTGCTGATGCTTGTTACACTTTCTGGAACGGCGATTTCCGTCAAGCCGGTACATCTGTAAAAAGCACTATCTCCAATGCTTGTTACACTTTCCGGAATGGTAATTGCCATCAGACCAGTACAGCTATCAAAAGCTCCTCCTGCAATACTTGTCACGCTGTCTGGTATGGTGACACTCCCAGTACAAGTTGTTCCATCAATCAAAGTTCCATTGATAATCACAAGTGGATTTTCCTCTTGCTTGGCTATAAGCCATGGTGTATTCGTAAAAACAAATCCTTCAATATTCGTCACACCGTCTGGAATGGTAACTTCCGTCAAGCTGGTACAGCCATAAAAGGCACTGTCACCAATACTCGTCACACTGTCCGGAATCGTGATTTCCGTCAAGCTGGAACAGCCTCGAAAAGTACTGCTCCAAATATTCGTCACACTGTCTGGTATGGTGATTTCCGTCAAACTGGTACAGCCGTAAAAAGTACTGCCTCCAATACTCGTTATACTATCTGGAACAATAATTTTTTTCAAATTGGTACAGCCGCAAAAAGCACACTCTCCAATATACGTTACACTGTCCGGAATAGTCATTTCTATTAGACTGGTACATTTGTAAAAAGCCCCGCTGTAAATACGCGTCACACTGTTTGGAATGACGACTTCCGTCAAGTTGGCACAACCGTAAAAAGCGTTATTTTCAATGCTTTTTACGCTGTCTGGTATGGCGATTTCCTTTAAGCTGATACAGCCGGAAAAGGTCTGAAATCCAACACTTGTTACGCCGTCCGGTATTGTGATTCCTGTCAAGTTGGTACAGCCGTAAAAAGCATAATCTCCAATATTTATCACGCTGTCTGGTATCTTGACCTCTGCCAAACTGGTGCAGTCGCGAAAAGCATTATTTCCAATACTCGTCACAGGTTTTCTGTCAATCTCAGCCGGAATTTCAACGGAAGTAACGCCCATATTGCACCCCGTAATTTCAATTTCACCTGCATTGGTTACACCATAGGACAAATTTCCATAAGTACCTTCTTCCGCACTCGCCGACAACACCATTCCCGCAGATTCCAGCACGCTCTGCAATCCTGTCACGCCGACGTTTCCCACGCAAAGCACCCCCGCAGTCACCGCAGCAAGCACTTTTTTCCACAACTTCATCTTCATGCCTCCGTTTCTTTTTCATTGCAAAATACTTACAACTACAGTGTACCATATTTTTCGAAAAGAGTCAACTCTTTCACAAAAAAGCGGGACAGAGAAGCTTCCCTGTCCCGCCTGTATCTATTCTTTCGAATGACTTAATAAATGGTTTTCTTTGCGGTTTCTACCACAATATCCGCACAGAGTTCCAGCCCCAGTGCTCCGCTGTTCAGGCAGAGGTGGTAGTTGTCCTTGTCGTACCAATTTCCGCCGGTGTTGATGCTGTAGAATGTTTCACGACGCTTATCGATCTTCCGCAGCATTGCCTCTACCCGCCGTTCGTCCACGTGATACTCCTGCACAGCACGTTCCGAACGGGACTTGGTATCCGCGTAGATGAACACGTTGAACAGGTTTTCCAGATCCCGCAGGATATAGCTTGCACAGCGTCCCACGATCACACAGTCGCCTTTTTCCGCCAGTTCCCGAATGATGTTGGTTTCGATGATGTAGACCTTATCGGACAGCGGCAAGTTTTCCTCAATGGTGCGTGTAGGGCTGGAGGTCAGCATCAGAGTGTACAGAAAACTCTTGGGGGCAGCTTCCTCTGCGGTTTCCAGATAATCCATGGAAACATTGCAGCGTTCAGATGCCATTTGTAAAATTTCTCGATTATAACACGGAATGCCCAGCCGTTCTGCGATCATTTCGCCGATCTCACGGCCGCCGCTTGCATATTCTCTTTCAATGGTAATGATTCGATGACTCATAGTAAAATGCCTCCTCTTGTTTGAAAAGCGGGCGTACCCGTTTTCCAGTGCTTTCTCTTATTATAGCATACTTTGCAGTTTTTTGCACGTTTCACACGGGATTTTTTCTGGCTTCTATAAAAATTCTACATTTTGCACATCTATATGAGGAATGATTTATGCATTATGACAATATCCGTTTACTTGGTAGCATTCTGAATGGCTTCGATGATTTCCGGATAATACCATGTGCAGTCCTTGCGGTTCAGCAGACCGAAACCGTTCTTCGTTTCGTTGTTGTCCCAGATAAAGCACTTGATGCCGTGCTTCTTGGCTGTGCTGAGATAATAGCTGAACCATGCTACTCTTGCAGAGGTATTTTCGTTCTTGTTCACGCAGCCGGTTTCGTCAATGATGACCGGAATGCCCTTGCTGACAAAGGTGTCGTCCAGATACTGGAACATGGTGTCCAGTTCCTGCTTATCGGCATCGCTGCCCCAGTCGGCACGGGTGTCGTCCGGACCGCAGAAATTCCACGGGGCGTAGATGTGCAGGGATACGATCACATGGTCGTCTTTCGGAACCACCAGACCGCCGACAGCGTTCTTCTCCACGGACTGGGCATAGGTGCTGACAACCAGCGTTCTGTCCTTGTTGGAGCCGCCGGAAGAACGGACAGTGTCCACAAATGCCTGATACAGGGCGTTGATAACGTCATAGGATTCCTGTGTGCCTCCGGTCCATTCCTCTGCGGAACCGATCATACGCGGTTCGTTCATGCCCTCGAAGATCAGGCGGTGGTCGTAGTTCTGGAATGTGGCACAGATCTGCTTCCAGATGTTCGTCAGGGTGGACTTATCGCTTTCCAGTTTTTCACTGGAGGGTGTCAGCCATGTGTAGTCATCGTGGTGTACATTCACAATGACATACAGCCCGTCGTTATAGGCGTAGTCTACAACTTCCTTGACGCGGTTCATCCACGCCGCATCAATGGTACCGTCGGCGGACATGTGCTCGCTCCACGTTACCGGCACACGAATGGCATTAAAGCCGGCAGCCTTTACAGTGTCGATCATCTGCTGGGTGGTTTTCGGGTTGCCCCAGCCGGTTTCCGTATCGCTGAAGCTGGTGTTGTAGCTGTCCAGTGAGTTGCCCAGATTCCAGCCCACCTTGATGTTCTCCACGATCTGCTTGCTGGTCATGGCGTTGACCTGCTCCGCAGTAGGTGTTTCACCGGAAACTGCTGCCACTTCCCCGCCCTTGGAGGACTCGTCCGACTTCGGCTCGGTCTTGGTGGTCGTTCCGGTGCTGTTGCTGTAGCGGACGCTGATGTTGTTCAGGGTAATGCTGGGCTGGTCGCTCCACCAGTACCCCAGCATCACATCACCGCTGGGGTCAATGCTCTCCTTGACATCGTCTGGCACGATCCACGTCAGGGAAAGGCTGGAGGAATCTGTGAACACGCAGACGTTCTTGGTCTGATACCAGCCGGCATCGGTGGCACAGTCCGCATTCTTGTCCACAGACACGCCGAACGCACCAGTGAACTTGCCCAGTGCACCAGTGCTGCTGATGTCAAAGGTGACTGTCTGAAGCGTATCCTCTGCCCCGATCAGGTCGGACAGAGCGATCTTCGCTGTCTTGGCTGCCTCATCGTTGAAACTCAAAGTTGCAGCCGGACTAGCGGAATTGGTACCGTCTACCGGCACTTCCTTGGTACGGGTGTAGGTGCACACAATGCTGGATAGCTTCACCTGCTGCACGTTGCTCCACCAGTGTCCGAACAGGACTTCGCCGCTGGGGTCGATCTCCGTCTGGATCTCTGCGGGAACATTCCATGTGAATTCCGCATAGGCACTGTTCTGGGACTGTTCAAAGTCTGCCGCCTGATACCAGCCGGCATCGGTGGCACTGGCACAGCCGTCCTTGACGGAAACGCCGTAGCCGCCCTTGAAGTCGCCCAGACTGGACGAACCGTCGGCGGAGTACACGATAAAGGTAAAGGACTGTACCACGTCGCCCTCCTGAATAAAGTTATCCAGCTTGGCTTTGTAATTGTTGGTGGTATCGCTGCCCTTGTCCAGCATGGCATTGATGTCGGTCAGTTCCGTGCCCAACGTGGTGGAAACCGTTTCTGTGGGGCTAACGTGAACTGTGGTAGTTTCCGCGGTGGTTTCTTCTGCGGCGGTGGTGGTTTCCTTTTCAGAGGATTCCTCGGCGGCAGAAGACTCCGGCTGGCTGCTGTCGCTGCTCTGCTTGCCGCAGCCGGTAAATGCCGAGCCAGCCAGCACACCGGCGAGAAGCAGTGCCGTCAATTTTTTCCATGATCTCATATGGTTGTTCCTTTCTAAAAAAACAACGGATGCCAAAAGGATTTCAGCATCCGCCGTTTGTCTTTCAGGCAACACTGCACATGCTTAGTACAGGATTGCCTTTCCATCAAAATGTGATCAGTCTACTGTGACGATCTCGCCCATCTGGTTGCGGCCTGCACCAATGGCATTGGATTCGTCCGTGTCGATGTGCATTGCAGTTGCATAGTTCGGGGAAACACGGCAAACCACGTCACCCAGAATTGCCTTTCTGCCGTCTGTTTCAACACGTACCCAAACGATGTCCTTATCCTTTACGCCAGCTTTCGCTGCATCTTCCGGAGTGAAGTGAATGTGACGCTTTGCCACGATCACGCCCTCAGAAATTTCCAGCTGACCTGCCGGTCCCACAATGGTACATGCACCGGAACCTGCAACATCACCGGATTCGCGAATCGGAGCAGCGATGCCGATCGAACGTGCGTCTGTTGCAGACAGTTCTACCTGATTGGCACTCCGGAACGGGCCCAGAATGGAAACGTTCGGCAGTTCCTTCTTCGGTCCAACGATCGTTACGCGTTCTTCACTGGCAAACTGACCCGGCTGCGACAGCATCTTCTTGACAGTCAGTTCCTTTCCCTCACCGAACAGCACTGCGAATGCTTCCGCAGTCAGATGTACGTGTCTTGCAGATGTTTCAACAATAAACTTTTCAGACATGGTGTAATACCTCCCATAAATGCTCGCCGATGATGCACCGGCTTCTTACAATATTGTACTACTTTTTGCCGCTTTCGTCAAGGGTCTAGTCCGATTTTCGTGAAAATCACACAGCCGCCCGGTTGTACACGCAATTTCCATATTTCTTGACAGCTTTTTCAAAATATGATACAATAGAACAAGAAAAAAGAGAGGAATTTGCCCTATGTATTACGTATGCTATGTACTGCTGTACTGCATCATTTTTGCTTTTGGTGCGGCGATCGGCAGCTTTCTGAACGTCTGTATCTACCGTCTGCCCAAAGAGGAATCTCTCTGGCGGAACAACTCCCACTGCATGACCTGCGGCACACCCATTCGCAAGCGGGACTTGATCCCGATCTTCAGCTGGTGCCGGCTGCGGGGAAAATGCCGCAGCTGCGGAGCGAAGATCCCCTTTCGCTACACGCTGGTGGAGAGCCTGAATGCGATCTTATACGTGTTGATCTTTGCCTATTTCGGCATCTTTGAACAGCCGGTCTATGCGGCTCTGGTATGTCTGTTCTGTTCGGCTCTGATCGTGGTCTTTTTCATGGACTTGGACACCCAGCTGATCAGTCTGTATGTGATCGGATTCATCGGGTTGCTGGGCGTTGCGGTTACGGTTTACGATGTCTGCACCGGAAACAGCACGCTGCTCTCCCACCTGATCGGAGCCGCAGCGGCATCGGTTCCGCTGTTCCTGCTGGTAATTCTGTCCGGCGAACGTGCCATGGGACGGGGCGATGCGGAACTGATGCTGGCAGGCGGCTTGTTCCTCGGTGTCAAAGGTGTTGTGGTAGGGCTGTTTCTGGGACTGATCCTCGGCTGCATCTTCGGCATGATCCACAAGGCAAAAACCGGCGATTCCAAATTCGCCTTTGGTCCGTACCTCTCCGCCGGCATGGCAATGGCTCTGGTGGTCGGCGAACCCATTGCAAATCTGTACTTACAGCTCTGCGGTCTGAAATGACCGCCCGAACATAGAAAGGCTCATCTCCGGTACGCTCCGGAAATGAGCCTTTTCTTTTGGGATTATTTCGAGCGTTACACCGCCGGAGAAACACCCTCCACATGAATGGTGTAGTCCGTCATGACCTTATTGCTCCAGAAGAACCACTGCCCCGTCTTGGCATTGTAGTTACTCTTGGCAGACAGCACCTCCGTGCCGACCTTTACGGTATAGCTGTCGGACAGCGTGTAGCCCGCCTTGGGGGTAATGGTGAAGTAGCACACGCCGCTGTCGTTGAACAGCGGATCGCTGAACGTGATGTTGCAGCCCGCCGCACTGGATTCGTCCAGACCGACATTTTTGCCGTTTTCGCTGGCAGCAATGGGCGGTGCGGTGGTGGTTGTTGTAGTTGTGGTGGTGGTTTGAGGGGCGGTGGTTGTTGTGGTTGTAGTAACAACTTCAACAGATTTAGGAAGGCAAGCAGCAATACTGTTTTCTCGATATACAGTGTTTACCATTTGAGCAAGTGGTGTGTCAGGATTAGCTTTATAAACAACTCCGTTTTTAATCCAGAGTTCGTGAAGACCATCTGTTACCATTTTAGTAGTAATGTGATATGTACACCAACCACACTGTTTTGTTTGCTCTAGCTGATTTGGCTTACCGCTTATAGAAACATCGTTGTTATTATATTTGGGGAAAATATGCAAAACACCGTAATCATCATTAAATGTGATTAGGACATCTTCTGATTTGGTATAGGTAACTGCATTCCCATAATTGGGAATTCCACTGATATTTCCGTCGCTACGAAGAATGTGAACTGTACTATACTCAGGATCATCATAAATATAATGAATTAAAAGTTCAGCAGAAGAAATTGTAGAATCGGTCTTATAATACACTGTCACAGAAATAAGTTCTCCAATCAAATCCATATTGCTTGGTTTTAGCAGTAATTTTTCACTCGGATTTTCAACAGAAATTATAGTCATACCATTTTGCATATCTTCACTACTTACTCCTTGACCATACATTCCACCATATGACCAATGTAACTGTACCCACGGATTCGCAGGCTTTCCATACTTCACCTCAATGTAATCAACATTTTTGTAATTTGGAATAGTGATTTCTTGATTGTACGAAGCATTCTCTATAACCGAAGTCACCACACCCCCAGAAGTTTCCGTCGCAGAAGTATTGGTCGTTGCAGTTGTTGCAGTGGTGCTTATAGTCGTGCTGGTTGCGGCGGAGGTTGTAGTCGTTGCAGCCGTAGTTTCTGTCGCGGAGGTAGTCGCCGTTGCGGTACTGCTTGCAGTGGTTTCCGCAGTGGTCGTTGCGGCAGTCGCAGTGGTTGCGGTTGTTGCAGCCGTGCTTGTGGTTGCGGCGGTCGTTGTGGTAGTTGTCGTGGTGGTCGTTGTTGTGGTAGTGGTTGTAGTTGTGGTCGTTGTGGTGGTGGTTGTCGTTGTTGTTGTTGTAGCCGCAGTCGTCGTGCTGGTAGTCGTTTTGGCTGTGGTTTCGGTTTCAGGCGGCGGAGGTGTGGTAGTCGTGGTAGTCGTTGTCGTTGCCGTATTTTTCGGAGCAACGATCTCGCACTGAATCTCCTCCGGACTGACACCCTTACAATAGAGGTGCACGATCTTATCCGCCGAAGCAGACGATGTCACAGCACTGTTTGAATTCATCATAAAGGTTTTCAGGTTCTGATCCGAAGCCAGCAGGGTGTAATCCTTGCTGTACACATCATAATTCAGCGTGGACGGATACTTGACAAACTTCACGCCCACTTCGCCCGCATTGTTGATATAGTCGCACTTCGTCCAGTCGAGGGTGATGTTGGTGTAGGTGCTGTCGCCGTTGAGGGTGAGCATGGGGGTGTAACTGTCGATCGTACTTTCAGACAAGTTTCCGCCGGAGTAATCCATTTTCAGGCTAATGTCTACATCTGTACTGGTTGCACCAGATGTCCAAAAGCTGCTAAGAAATTCTAATTTCAAATAAGGGTAGCGGCTGTATGTCATGACAATAACAATTCTAGCTGTAGAATTGTCTGATGCATCTGGCTTTTCTGCCCAGTAATTCCCGCCGTTTTCCGGTTTTCCGTAAATAAATGAACTTTGTTGAATACTGCCATATTTTACGCCGTCATATCCATCATAGGACTTGTTCTGTCCAACGCTTACATCTCCCGTTCTTCCATTTTCCATGGAATCGATCAGTTTATCGGCATCAACATTGTGAATTGTAATGCTCAACTGATTTCCCACAGAGTATCCGCATTTCGAAACGTCCATATAAATGGAAGTATTCCAACTCTGCTTATCCACTTCATATCGATCTGAAAAGTCATTCAGTTGAGAACCATTATTTGCATACACCAGAAAATTTTTCTTTTCCGGAGAACACTTTTTTCCGATTCCGGCATATGTTCCTTCTACATAGAGCCAGCCACGGCTGGATTCCTCACCGCTGTTAGTTCGTAAAAGTACACGGTATTTTATCTTTGTGTTATTTACAAATGTACTGTCCGGATTTACAGTAATGGAAGAATCGTACTTATTTTGAAAAGCACTGATATAATCCGGATTTCCGTCGGTTCGAAAATCACCCCGCCCGTTTGCAAAAATATCACTGTATTTTACCCAGCCATGATCGTACATTGCAGCACTGTCGTAAATCTCATTTCCGTCAGCATCTTTATCAATGAAGTTCAGATCTTCTGTGTTATTGTCATCGCCTATGTAAATATAGATCTTTTCCCATGTACTTTCGGAACCGTCACTATAACTGGTAACTGCATACTGTGCACCGTCGCCTGCACCATTCAGACTGTACATAGACGGAAAGGCATAGCTTCCTACATATTCGACAGGATTCCAATTGGTTTGATGATAACCGCAAAAATAGGGCATGTCAAACTGCACGAACTTACAGCTGTTGGAAACATAGTCTGTCAAATTGACGATCGTGGTGTCCGGTGTCCACCAGCCACTCCAAGTTGCATCTTTTGTAAAGTCATTCTCGGGATGTGTTTTTCCCCATTCTTCCCAGTACGATTTGGTATTGACTCTATCGTCCAGATTCCCCCAGCCTTTGGTTTCTGTTGTGGTGATCGTGGTGCTGCTCGTCGGATACGCACTCGCATCTGTATAATTCGTCTTCAACACCAAATTACACTCCTGCACCGACTGCACCGCAGCGTACCCGTCGCAGGAAACCGCAATATCCACTTTCTGGCTGGTTTTCACCGCATCATGATAGGTCAGCGAAACCGTAAACACCGCATTGGCATCGCTGCTGGCACCGGTGATCTGATACACCTTTTGATTATCGGTGCTTTTTTCCGTATCCAGTGTCACGCTTCTTCCGGCATCTGCACACAGAATGCCGTACGCATTCCGCTGCACCTCGTCCCAGTTCCAGTACCGGCTCTGGGGCAGCTGGGTCTGTAATTCGTCTGCCAGATTATTCGCCACAGTCTGATAATTCTGAACCTTTGCCGCCTGCACATAGGCAGAGATATTCGGGGCACAGAGTGCCGCAATGATCGCCATGATCACCAGCACTACGATCAATTCCACAAGAGAAAAGCCTTTTCGATTTCGTTTCATCTCTCTCACCTCTCCGAAAATATACAGACGGACACGCCGAAGCGAAGCTTAACTTAACAGATCCAGAATCTCATTCTTGTTGTTGGATACCCGAATGGCATCATCCCGCCGGATCGTGCCGGCTCTTACCAGCCGTGCCAGATCGGCATTCAGGGTGTGCATGCCAAGTGCCGCACTGGACTGCATGACCGTTGCCAGTTGGAAGCACTTATTGTCACGGATCAGACTGCCTACCGCATCGGTTCCCACCAGAATTTCTGTAGCAGCCACACGACCGCCGCCCATTGCCAGCGGGATCAGAGCCTGTGTGATAACGCCCTTCAGAATCGTGGACAGCTGTGTCCGGATCTGGTTCTGGGCGTGGGGCGGACA
>OGXW01002754.1_pt1 | contig 12182 bp, 9 predicted proteins | sample 1576341 | NCBI WGS metagenome assembly OGXW01 (sample SAMEA3541592, study PRJEB24748) | human gut metagenome | biome: human gut; feature: human-associated habitat; material: faeces | place: China | collected 2012
CCACGCTCATCACTTTTACATCCACGATATCGCCAACGCTTACCACTTCCAGCGGATGCTTGATGAATTTCTTATCCGTGATCTCGGAAATGTGTACCAGTCCATCCTGGTGCACTCCGATATCTACAAACACACCAAAGTCAATGACATTTCTTACGGTTCCTTTCAGGATCATGCCTTCCTTTAAGTCTTTCATATCTAAGACATCTGTTCTTAAGATCGGTTTCGGCATTTCGTCACGCGGGTCACGTCCCGGTTTTTCCAGTTCTTTCACAATATCCCGGAGGGTGATCTCTCCAATCTCCAGTTCCCCGGCAAGTCTTGCATAGTCTTTGATCGTGAGGGAAAGTCCGGTTAGCTTTCCTCCGCTGATGTCTTCCAATGAAAATCCCTGTTTCTTCAGCAGTTTTTCTGCAGCTTCATAGGACTCCGGATGTACACTGGTTCCGTCTAACGGATTCGTACCATTCTGGATTCTCATGAATCCGGCGCACTGCTCAAAGGCTTTTGGTCCGAGTTTTGCAACTTTCAAAAGTTGCTTTCTGTCTGTGAATCTTCCGTTCTCTTCTCTGTATGCCACAATATTCTTAGCAATTGCTCCGGATATTCCGGAAATATAAGAAAGGAGCGGTGCCGATGCCGTATTCAGATCAACTCCGACTTTATTTACACAGTCTTCCACAACACCGGATAAAGCTTCACTTAACTTTTTCTGGTTCATATCATGCTGATACTGTCCGACACCGATGGATTTCGGATCAATCTTCACAAGTTCTGCCAATGGATCCTGCAGTCTTCTTGCAATGGATGTCGCACTTCTCTGTCCAACGTCAAACTTCGGGAATTCTTCCGATGCAAGCTTACTTGCCGAATATACGGAAGCTCCTGCTTCATTTACAATTACGTACTGCACTTTCTGCGGAATCTCTTTTAATAATTCTACAATGAACTGCTCAGATTCTCTGGATGCGGTACCATTTCCAACAGAGATCAATGTAATGTTATATTTTTCAATAATCTTTTTCAGCAAATCTTTGGATGCCTGGATTTTCTTCGGTGTCGTCGGAGCAGTCGGATAGATAACCGTTGTTCCGATGACTTTACCGGTCGGATCTACAACTGCAAGTTTACAGCCGGTACGGAATGCAGGATCCCATCCAAGTACAGTCTGTCCTACGATTGGCGGCTGCATCAGAAGCTGATGCAGATTCTTCTTGAATACGCTGATTGCCCCGTCTTCTGCCTTCTCTGTCAGGTCACTTCGTATCTCACGCTCAATCGCAGGTGCAATGAGACGCTTATAGCTGTCCTCTGCCGCCTCTTTTAAGATTGGTGTGGTATGCGGATTATCACTGTGGATCATCTTCTTTTCCAGATATCTTAAGATATCGTCCTGCGGTGCTTCAATCTTCACCGTAAGGAACTTTTCTTTTTCTCCACGGTTCAATGCAAGCACTCTGTGTCCGGCAAGTCTGTTTACCGGTTCTTCGAAATCATAATACATCTCGTATACAGACTCCGCATTTTCGTCTTTTGCCTGTGAGATTACTTTCCCGTGCTGTACGGTTGCTTTACGGATCCAGATTCTGTAATCTGCTTCATCCGATACTGACTCAGCAATGATATCCTTTGCTCCATCAATTGCTTCTTTTACAGAATTCACTTCTTTTTCCGGATTCACATATTCTTCTGCATACACTTCTACCGGTTTATCTGCTTTTTGAAGCGTGATGACTGCTGCAAGCGGCTCCAGTCCTTTTTCCTTTGCGATCATGGCACGTGTCCGGCGTTTTGGACGATACGGACGGTAGAGATCTTCTACCACAACCATCGTCTCTGCTGCCAGAATCTGCTTTTTTAATTCTCCGGTGAGTTTTCCCTGTTCCTCTATACTTGACAGAACCTGTTCTTTCTTTTCTTCCAGATTGCGCAGATATACCAGTCTCTCATACAATGTTCGCAGCTGAGCATCGTCCAATGTTCCCGTGACTTCTTTTCTATATCTTGCGATAAACGGGATCGTATTGCCTTCATCGATTAATTTTACCGCCGCATCGACCTGCCATCTTTTGACTCCAAGTTCCCCGGTAATCACCTGATTAATATCCATATGTTTTGTCTTTCCCTTTCTTGCCGTATTCAAAGAATTTGTACTTCTTTATTACGCGGATAATTATAACTGAATTCCCCACTGTATGCAATGGCGTCTATAATACAGAGTTCACTCTGTTTTCTTGAAAATATATTTTCTCTATGTTATACTGAAGCTACTTGAACTTATCAGAAAAACAGAAATACTTAAAGGGGCTTTTACTTATGAATCAGGAAATACAAGGACTCTCAAAACAACAACTCAAATCCAGGGAAACACGTGCCAAGATCTTTCAGGCAGCCAAACGGATCCTGCAAAAGCAGGGTTATGAGCAGCTGTCGATCAAGAATATCTGCGAAGAAGCCGGTGTCTCCAATGGAAGTTTTTATCATCATTTCAAGACAAAAGATGATCTTCTTTCTTATTATATTGAAGAACAGCCGAGTATGGATCCTGATCTTCTTGATCTTCCGTCCAGTGCTGCCGGGACAAAAGAGGCAATCATCTCGGTTTACTTGAATTATGTTCACTACTGCGAAGAGCTCGGAGTTGAATTTATGGCCAATTACTATACACCTAAGAATCAGTCCCTGAACCCTTTGATCCGTACGGAAAGACCATATCCGATCATCACCGTTCACGATTATCTGAAACGCGTAATTGATGCCGGAATCATTTCCCCTCCTGCTGATCTGGAGGATATCACAACCGACATCCGTATGATCGTAATCGGAAATGTATTTGAGTGGTGTTTAAAGAGCGGCGATGCTGATTTCGAAGGCAATATGCGCCGTTCCCTTACTACTTATCTGAACGGATTGTTCTGATCATTTTGAAATCTATGAATTAGCAAAGGATGAATACGGTATGTACACGTTTATTGCCAATCCCAATGCCAGATCCGGCAGAGGGATTCTTCTCTGGAAACAGATTGAAAAAATTTTGCTGGAAAAAGAAATCGCATACAATGTTTTATTTACGAAATATCAGCATCATGCCACCCGCCTGGTGCATGATCTGACTTCCGACGGTGCTCCTCATACGATTGTTGTCCTCGGAGGAGATGGTACTTTAAACGAAGTAATCGATGGGATCAGATATCTAGACAAAGTAACACTGGGATATATCCCGCTTGGTTCAGGAAATGACTTTGCCAGAGGTCTGGGACTTCCGACGGACATCCACAGTGCTCTGGAACAGATTCTTTCTCCTTCGCATTACACCGCCATGAATGTCGGTGTACTGGATTATGAAAATAAACACCGGCGTTTTGCCGTAAGTACCGGTATCGGCTTTGATGCCGCAGTCTGCCATCAGGTAATGGTCACGCCGCTCAAAGCTTTTCTGAACCGTCTGAAACTTGGGAAACTTACCTATCTCGGTGTTGCACTTCATAAACTGCTTACATTAAAACCGGTCACAATGACTGTCACAACCGAAACCGGTGAAACAAAAACCTATCACAAAGTCTATTTTACAGCAGTTATGAATCTGAAATATGAAGGCGGCGGATTCAACTTCTGTCCTGCCGCCAGCGGGACCGATGACAGACTGGATATCATCACTGTCTCAGAACTGACACGGCTTAAGGTTCTCTGCCTGCTTCCGACAGCATTCAAAGGATGGCATACCCGTTTCCGTGGAATCACTCTGGACACCTGCACAGAAGTCACGATCACCAGTGACCGCGCACTGCCTGTACATACCGACGGCGAGCCGGTCTTTCTGCAGTCTGACATCCATGTACATCTGGAAAAAGAGAAGTTACGTATTATTACGCCTTGTAAATAATTCTGTACACAGGGAGGTTATTTTATGCGTTTACTAATTGCCGGAATTATTATATTTTTCACATCGTTCTACTTTTATCTTATCTGGCCGAGGCTGTCCCACAAACAGCAGATCCGCCCATTTCTCCATACTATGTTCGCACACCGCGGATACCACTGTATTGAAAAGGGAATTCCGGAAAATTCCCTTTCTTCTTTCCGGGCTGCAATCTCACACGGATACGGAATTGAACTGGATGTACATCTGTCAACCGACGGAAAACTTGTCGTATTTCACGATGATGATCTGTCACGTATCTGCGGACGCCCGGAAGCAGTTGAGGTACTTCCGTCAAAAGAACTGCAGCGCTGCCGGTTACAGGATACCACTGAAACCATCCCTCTTTTTTCTGAGGTACTTTCTCTGGTAGACGGGCAGGTGCCGCTTCTGATCGAACTTAAGATTCCGAAATCTTCTCTCAGTATCTGCGAAAAGACATGGGAAGCCCTGAAAAACTATAACGGTCCTTATATGGTGCAGTCCTTTAACACACTTGGCATCTGGTGGTTCCGCCGCCATGCGCCACATGTCCTGAGAGGTCAGCTTTCTTCCAATCTGACTGCCGACAATCTTCCGGAACCATGGATACTGACTTTTATTGTAAAACATCTGCTCGGCAATGTACTCGGACGTCCTGATTTTATCTCGTATAAACTCGCAGACCTTCCGAGATTTGAAGTATGGTTTTTAAAGCACATTCTGCATCTTCCGATTGCTGTATGGACACTTCGTACACCAGATGCGTTAAAGAAAGGAACACTTTCTTACGACATGCAGATATTTGAGAAAAAGAAAATGTATTATTAATTTTGTTAATATTCCATGAACATTATTGTTGATTCATTTTTTTCATGTTATAATGCGCTTTGAAACGAGATAAGATAATAACAAAGGCTTAAAAAGGGGTAGTTCATATGAAAGCCATTGATAAAGCAAAGAGTTTTTTGAAGAAGTACCGTCATGCATGGGTATTATCATACTTTCTGATCTATATGCCATGGTTTGTTTACCTTGAAAAGCGCACAGATGTACGACATTATATGATACACTCTCCAATTGATAATCATATTCCGTTTATTGAATATTTTATTATCCCTTATTTGTTGTGGTTCATATTCATTGCTGTGACTGTGGCTTATTTCCTGATTAAGGATAAATGGGGATTTTACAGACTATGTGCTTTTTTATTTTCAGGTATGACAATCTTCCTGATCATATGTACGGTCTTTCCAAATGCATTAAATTTAAGACCAACTGTATTTCCACGAGACAATATGTTTACCGATATGGTAAAAGTTCTGTATAAAACAGATACACCGACGAATGTGCTTCCAAGCATCCATGTATTCAACTCTATCGGTGCAGGCATTGCCATCTCACATAGTAATGATCTGAAAAAGCACAGATGGATCCAGATCAGCGCTTACATTCTGGCTGCACTTATCATTCTGTCCACAATGTTCTTAAAGCAGCATTCCGTGACCGATGTGATCGCAGCTGTTACGATGGCATGCATTATCTATCCATTCGTATATGTTGCAGCAGACAAGAAAGCTCCTAAGCTTTCCCAGCAGCCGACGTAATATGAATAATTATGAATCTATAGAAAGATGCAGGTAACTGTTATATAACTGACAGTTATCTGCATCTTTTTAATTTCCATTGTTTTTCCGATCACTACCGTTCAATCCCCGCATACCCTGTATACTTTTCAAACGCCGACGGAATCGAATACTCCTTCCTGATCTCCTCCGGATGAATAAACAGAAATCCTTTCTCATTCGTCTTCTCCAGCTCATCTACGATCACCTCATATCCTGTCATATGCCATTCGATATGACTGAAGATATGCTTTGCTTCCGGAAGTTCCTGCACACGGACCGGCATCAGACCGATCGTCTTGCTGTACTCCGTAACTTCGTCCATCGAAAGCTTACCTTCCACATTCGGAAATTCATACAGTCCTGCCAGCAGACCTTTTGCCGGGCGCTTCCGGATTGCAATCCGCTTACCGTCTTTGAATATCAGAATGGTTCTTTCTTCGATCTTTCTGGCTTTTGCCTTTTTCTTTACCGGTATCTCTGTCGTTAGATTCTCCTTGCACGCAATACAATATTCTTTTACCGGACATTCCTCACATTTCGGTTCTCCGTTCGGCACACACACGATTGCTCCCAGCTCGATCAGTCCCTGATTGAAATCACTGGCAGCATCGGATGGTATCACCTGTTCCAGTGTGTTTTCGATCTTCTTACGGACACTCTGCTTCATAATATCTTCATAACTTCCGGTGATTCTGGAAATCACCCGGAGTACGTTACCATCCACTGCCGGCTTCGGGATTCCGTATGCAAATGCGCTGATAGCCCCCGCCGTGTAATTGCCGATTCCTTTCAATTGCAGGATTTCTTCATAAGTATCCGGAAATATGCCTTCATGATCAACCATGATCTGCTGTGCTGCCTTCTGCATATTCCTGACACGGTTATAATATCCAAGACCTTCCCATAGCTTCAGGAGTTTATCCTCTTCTGCTTCTGCGAGATCCTTCACTGTCGGAAGTGCTTTTAAAAAGCGGTCGTAATATCCTTTTACAGCTTCCACCCTTGTCTGCTGCAGCATAATCTCGGATATCCACACCCGGTATGCGTCCGGGTTATGGCGCCACGGGAGATCTCTTTTATTCTCGCGGTACCAGTCCACCAGAGGCTGTACGATCTTAACAAGGTCTTCATCTTTTTTTTCTGTATTTTTCATTTTCTATTGCTTCCCCATTTATTTTACTTTCTCGAACATATGATTCATTATAACTTATCATTCTATACAACGTCAAAGCCCTTTTCCTGGAAATGTCGTCCCGATATCGACATCCTCAGGAAAAGGGCTTTAAGAGAAGGGAATGTGGCTGATCCCTGCCACTAACAATATTATCGTTTGATATTATTATATTCCTGTTTCCTTTATATTTCCAATTGGTTATTCTCATATACTTATAGAAAGATTCTATATATTTTTTAAGCTGATTCTTATTTCTTTGTTCTATAGAGGTTATCTATTCCAGCTGTCTTTCATCGGAAAAAGCAATTGGAAAATTTAATTAGAAAAGTCTATACTATTCATAGAAAATAAATATGAATATTTAGGAGGTATTCGGTATGTCAATTACAGCTGAAACAGCGAAAGCGCATGCAAATGATCCTGCCGTATTATGCTGTAGAGCAGAAGGCGGAATTACAATTGAACCGGCAAACTTAGAGGATCCTGCAATCTTCGATGAATTAGTAGATTCAGGTCTTTTAAATCTTGACGGATGTCTGAAGATCGGACAGGTTCTTGGGGCAAAATTAACAAAAACAAGTGATTCCCTCTGTCCACTGACAGCAGATAACGTAGAAGGATTCAAATCAGATGACGATTTAGCAGCAGAAGAAGCTCCTGCTGAAGAGAAAGTTCCTGCCGAAGCCGCACCTGTTGCAAGCGTTCAGGGTGCTGTTACTACAATTAAACATGGTAAAGTAGTCATCTCTATCAAAGAAGGAAAAGATATTTATCTTGAACTTCCTATCTAATTTGAAGAGAACCTATGAAAGTATACGAATAGCAAAAGGCAGATATCATTATACAGATATCTGCCCTTTTTATTTCTGCTCCCAGACAGGATACTCTCTATTCTTCTCTGTCCGCTGCTTCTTCAACTTCTTCCATCCAGTTCATTCTTCCGTAACGCAATGTCACTGCATAGATCTCTTTCTGTAATTTCACAGATAACTGGTTCTTGCGGATTCTCCATTTCCAGTTCGTTCCGACCGTTGACGGTGTATTCATACGGCACTTGTTATCAAGACCCAGGTAATCCTGCATCGGGATCACGCACCATTTTGCGGCACTTCTCATGATCAGGCTGATCAACGGCTTATTCAGTTCTGCTTCCGGTGTGTAAGTATCACAGAGATACTCGCGGGTCAGCTTCTGCTCATCCTTACTGATGCTTCCCCACCAGCCAGCAAGCGTCTCATTGTCATGTGTTCCTGTATAAGCAACACTGTTCACCGGATAGTTGTGTGGCAGATAGTCATTCGCACATCCCGAATCTCTCGAGTCAAATGCAAATTCCAGAACCTTCATACCCGGGAATCCGCTGTCCCTTACCAGCTCACGTACACTGTCCGTAACATATCCAAGGTCTTCTGCGATGACTGGTTTTTCACCCAGTGTTTCTCTTACTTTCCAGAACAGATCCATGCCCGGTCCTTTTTCCCAGTGTCCGTCTACCGCCGTCTCTGCCCCGTATGGAATAGAGAAATACTCATCAAATCCACGGAAATGATCGATTCTTACTACATCGTACAGGCGGAACACATATGCCAGACGAGATATCCACCACTGATATCCTGTTTCTTTATGATATCCCCAGCGGTATAGTGGATTTCCCCATAATTGTCCGGTTGCGGAGAATCCATCCGGCGGACATCCTGCAACAGCAACCGGTACATTTTCCTCATCTAACTGGAACAATTCCGGATGTGCCCAGGTATCTGCGCTGTCCATTGCAACATAGATCGGGATATCACCGATGATCTGAATGCCTTTTTTGTTCGCATAGGTTTTTAACTGCATCCACTGTTCATAGAACTTGAACTGCATATACTGATGGAATTCGATATCAAAATACAGTTCTTCACGGTAATAATCCATCGCAGGTCCCCAGCGCAGCTTGATATCATCTGCCCACAATTTCCATTCCACACCGTCAAATCTGTCTTTTACCGCCATGAACAATGCATAATCCGACAGCCACCAGCTGTTCTCTTCTACGAATTTCTGATATTCTGCATTCTCGTGCACGTTACTTCTTTCATATGCCTTACGAAGAAGCGGATAACGTCCTTCGTAAATCTTTTTATAATCAATACTCCCTTTTACTTTTCCCCAGTCTACAGCTTCACATTCTGCTTTTGTCAGAACGCCTTCTTCCACCAGTGCCTCCAGACTGATGAAATATGGATTTCCCGCAAATGTTGAAAACGACTGATACGGAGAATCTCCGTAGCTTGTAGGACCAAGCGGCAGAATCTGCCAGTAGCTCTGTCCTGCTTTTTTTAGCCAGTCCACAAATTCATATGCACTCTTTGAAAAACAGCCGATTCCGTATTCCGATGGAAGGCTGCTGATCGGCATGAGTATGCCTGCTGCTCTCTCGCTCATCTTTCTTTCCCTCTTCTTTTCTTATTGTTTTGATTTTCTTTCATTATAAACCGATCTGTTATACCGTTATCATAACTCCGTAATGATCCGATACGACCGGTGCATTCTTTCCGTTACAGATAACGTTCGAAGCGCGGACCTCTTCCTGCGTATTACAGAATATGTAATCCAGCCGCTTTTCATTCTTTGCTGCTTTGCTGCGTCCATCTGCTTCACGCCACCCATCAATCTCTTCTGCTACTGTGATACCGTCATCTTTTTCTTCTGCCAGCAGATAGGTATCTATCCGTCTACCGGGCTTACAATCTTACCATCTGCCGGAATAATTGCGGCTCCGTCACCTAAGACTTTCTCAGAAAATACCGAATCCGGGACTTCACTTAACGGCACTGCCTTTCCGGTTAACGGTGCAAGAATTACTTGTGGTATATTTTTACCCTTATTCTCGTTCCCAACGAAACCTCCTCATGTTTTCTTATTACATTTATTTATGCAATCGTTTGCGTTAATTATAGTCAAGTTTTGCATAATTTTCAATCTATATTTCGATTACGGAACTTAATTCTACCTTTTTCACAATTTAATCGTGCCTTTTTTGTGCAATTTTCCACTGCGCAAATGCATACGTTTGCATTGTATTTCCGCAATTCAATTGCAATATTGATTTGTTTGCTGTAAAATAAAATATAAGAAAAATCCAAAAGCTACGAAAATATAACTCTAACGGAGGTTACTTACATGGCAGTAACAATTAAAGATGTGGCTGCGCTGGCAGGTGTATCCCCTTCCACCGTATCCAGAACCTGCAAAAATAATCCTTCTATCAGTGAAGAGACAAAAGAACGTGTCAGAAAAGCTATGATAGAACTTGGATATGAACCGAATTTTCAAGCAAGCAATCTCGCTTCACAGAATTCACGTACGATCGGCATCATTCTCCCTGCTTCTGCCAAAGAAGTCTACGAGAACTCCTTCTATCTGGAGGCAGTCCAGGGAATCAGCCATTACTGTAACGGCAGACAGTATATGACAACAATTGTAACCGGCCAGGATGAAGCTGAGATTCTTGACGCTGTCCGGTCTATGTCCCGAAGCGGCAAAGTAGACGGTTTCATCGTACTGTATTCCAAAAAAGAAGACCCTGTTATCGATTACCTCTTTAACGAAGGTCTTTTATATATTCTTATCGGAAAAGCAACACAGTACACCAATCAGACAATCTATATTGACAATGACAATCTGCTTGCCGGCCGTGAAGCAACGGAATACCTGTACCAGCTTGGGCACCGCCGGATCGCCTATCTTGGTTCCGACAGTTCCCTGATGTTCTCCGCCGACCGTAAGGCCGGTTACCAGCTTGCACTCGCAAGCCATCAGCTTCCTGTCCGTCCCGAATACTGTGCGGAAGTAAAGAATGCGTCGGAGAATAATGAAGAATCCATACGCAGACTTCTTCTGCAGGAAGACCGTCCTACAGCAATTCTGGTCAGTGATGATATCCTCGCTGTCTCTTTAGAACGAGTCTGCCTGGAAAACAATCTGTCAATTCCGGAAGATCTGTCTATCATATCCTTCAACAACTCGTTGTTTGCAAGACTGACTTCCCCACAATTAACCTCAATTGACATCGGAGCCGGTCAGCTTGGAAGTGAAGCTGCCTCCCAGATCATCAACCACATAGAAAATCCAAATCTCCCCGCAACCAAGATCATCGTTCCCCACCATCTGATCGAACGGGACAGTTGTTGCAAAGTATAGTTTGAAATAAAAAAGGAAACATACCATGTAATATCTTTCTTACCGCACAGCGGGAGAAAGCATTTACATGATATATTTCCTTTTTTCCATTCTGTATTATAAAATCTTTGATAAAAATTCCTGCAACCGCAGATCCTTTGGATGGTCGAAGAATTCATCTGGTTTTGCCTGCTCTTTGATCTGTCCGGAATCTATAAAGATAACCCTGGAACCAACCTCCTTGGCAAATCCCATCTCGTGTGTTACCACAACCATCGTCATACCTTCTCTTGCGAGCTGTTTCATCAACTCCAGAACTTCTCCTACCATCTCCGGGTCGAGAGCCGATGTCGGTTCATCGAACAGGATCACATCTGGATCCATTGCCAGGGAACGCACGATCGCGATTCTCTGCTTCTGACCTCCGGATAACTGGGATGGGTAAGAATCCGCCTTCTCGGCAAGTCCTACTCTTTCCAGAAGTTCCATTGCTCTTTTATCTGCCTCTTCCTTGCTCTTTCCAAGAAGCTTGATCGGAGCAAGCGTGATATTTTCCTTGATCGTCTTGTGCGGGAATAAATTAAAATGCTGGAACACCATTCCCATCTTCTGACGGTGCTTATTGATATCCACATGTTTATCTGTAATATCCACGCCTTCAAAATAGATATGTCCCTGATCCGGAACCTCAAGAAGATTCAGAGAACGCAGGAACGTTGACTTACCGGAACCGGATGGTCCTACGACAACGACCACTTCTCCCTTGTGAATCTCTTCATTAATTCCATTCAGCGCATGAAAATCTCCGTATATCTTGTGCAGACCTTCTACTTTGATCAGCACATCATCATTCTTAGTGGTCACTGTTTCTCAACCTCCTCTCCAGTAAGCTGACAAGCTTGGTAAAGATCATTACCATTGCCAGATAGATCAGCGCAACGGCGATTAGCGGCATGAATGCATCATATGTACGGCTCCGGATAATGTCCCCGCCCTTCGTCAGATCCTGTAACGCAATATAACCGGATACAGAAGTCTCTTTCAATAAAGAAATGAATTCATTACAAAGTGTCGGAAGTACATTCTTGAATGCCTGCGGCATAATGATGTACATCATTGTCTGAGCATAATTGAATCCCAGGCTTCGTCCCGCTTCAAACTGTCCGTTATCGATTGACATGATACCGGAACGGAAAATCTCCGCAACATATGCACCTGAGTTAATACCAAATGCAATGATCGCGACCAGTACTTTGCTGATGTCCACACTTCCGAATATGATAAAGTAAATGATCATCAGCTGTACAACAACCGGAGT
>OGXW01002767.1_pt1 | contig 12132 bp, 10 predicted proteins | sample 1576341 | NCBI WGS metagenome assembly OGXW01 (sample SAMEA3541592, study PRJEB24748) | human gut metagenome | biome: human gut; feature: human-associated habitat; material: faeces | place: China | collected 2012
GGTGGTGGTAAAGGTGGTTCCAACTTCGATCCGAAGGGCAAATCTGACAGAGAGGTTATGGCATTCTGCCAGAGCTTTATGACAGAGCTTTCCAAATATATCGGAGCTGACACAGACGTACCGGCCGGTGATATCGGTGTAGGCGGACGTGAGATCGGTTATCTGTTCGGACAGTACAAACGTGTTCGCGATCTCTATGAAGGTGTTCTGACAGGTAAAGGACTTACCTATGGCGGTTCCCTGATCCGTACAGAGGCAACCGGATACGGTGTTGTATATATCCTTAACGAACTGATGCAGTCCCGCAACGATTCTCTTGAGGGCAAAACTGTTGTTGTAACAGGTTCCGGAAACGTTGCAATCTACGCAGTTCAGAAAGCAACTCAGCTTGGTGCAAAGGTTGTTGCAATGTGCGACTCCAACGGATACATCTATGATCCGAACGGAATCCAGCTTGATATTGTCAAAGACATCAAAGAAGTTAAACGTGGACGTATCAAAGAATATGCTGACCGCGTAGAAGGTGCTGTCTACACAGAAGGTGTTGGAATCTGGAACATCAAATGTGATGTTTATCTTCCATGTGCAACTCAGAACGAACTTGATGTTGACGGCGTAAAAGTTCTTGCAGCTAACGGATGCAAGTACATTGTAGAAGGTGCAAACATGCCTACTACAAGAGAAGCTACAGACTATGCTATGGCTAACGGAATCTTCTTCCTTCCTGGCAAAGCAGCCAACGCCGGCGGTGTTGCTACTTCCGCACTGGAAATGAGCCAGAACTCCCAGAGACTTTCCTGGACATCTGAAGAAGTTGATGCAAAACTTCATCAGATCATGAAGGATATCTACGCTAAAATCGACGATGCTGCAAAACGTTATGATCTCAAAGATAACTTTGTTGCCGGTGCTAACATTGCAGGTTTCGAAAAAGTAGTAGATGCAATGATCGCTCAGGGTATTGTCTGATTGATTTCCTCCTCACTTATATACTGAATCACAAAACGCTCCGGTCTTTATGCCGGAGCGTTTTTTTATGAACGAAGATGCTGTACAGTTACGAACGAAGGTAATTTCTCATATTCCGCAGTGCTGTTTTTTCCAGTCGACTGACCTGTGCCTGGGAGATTCCAATCTCCTGTGCTACTTCCATCTGCGTTTTTCCTTCATAGAATCTCATGTCTATGATATGTCTTTCCCTTTCGCCAAGCCGATTCATTGCTTCCTGAAGAGACAGATTTTCCAGCCAGTAATCCTCTTTATTTTTTTTATCACTAATCTGATCCATTACATACAGGGTATCTCCCCCTTCCGCATACACCGGTTCAAAAAGACTGACTGGATTCTGGATCGCATCGAGGGCATACACGATCATTTTCTTTTCCACCCCGATCTCTTCTGCAATCTCTGCGATCGTCGGTTCCTTCAGATTCTTTTTTATATAATTTTCTTTTGCATAAATCGCCTTGTACGCAATGTCGCGCAGAGAACGGCTGACACGAATACTACTGTTGTCCCTGAGATAACGTCTGATCTCACCCATGATCATCGGCACTGCATAAGTAGAAAATCTGACCATTAAGGTCGTATCAAAATTATCAATGGCCTTCATAAGTCCAATGCATCCGATCTGAAATAGATCATCTGCATTTTCGCTGCTGTTTCCAAACCGCTTGATCACGCTTAAAACAAGTCTCAGATTTCCCTTGATGTAACGCTCCCTAGCCTCCTTGTCTCCTGCTTTTATCCTCTCAAAAAGCTCCTCTTTTTCCTCAGAGGTCAGAACCGGAAGACTGGATGTATTTACCCCACAGATCTCAACTTTATTTAGTGCCATCGAAATATCCTCCTTATTTCATTTGGTACTAAAATGATTCGCAGGGAGGATATGAATTATACTTTTTTGCAGAAAATATAAAAAATATAAGTCCTTGACATTTTTACAAAAGGCGGTCTTTTCGAAATGCTTTTTCTTCTCGTATCTCTACCAAGATAATATCTTCTCCGATCTGACAAACACTATTCCAGGGAATGATATATTCACTGTCTCTTCCCCACAGACAGCAGAACTTGCCTGGTCCCGGTACGATCAGTGCTGTAATCTTCCCGCTTTTTTCATCGAATTCCAGATCCACCGGACATCCAAGACTTTTGCAGGTGCATGTATTTATGATTTCTTTCTGTTTCAATTCACAAAGGCGCATAAATATACCTTTTTCTGTAACTGCTCACTACCCTCACAATTACATTTTTTCCAAAATATATGCAGAAAATATGCGAAATATGTGCTGTCTTTTATTGACATCGGCAGAAAAAATACAGTATAATTAGTCCATTAAATGGAAAAGAGGGATACTTACGTGAGATGCCCATTTTGTAATCAGGATAATACCAAGGTCGTTGATTCCCGGCCTGTAGAAGATACGAATGCGATCCGCAGGAGAAGGATGTGTGAATCCTGCGGCAAGAGATTTACCACCTACGAGAAGGTTGAAACCATTCCCTTAAGTGTCATTAAGAAGGATCAGACAAGAGAAGCTTATCACCGCTCCAAGATCCAGGACGGTGTTCTTCGTGCGTGCTATAAACGTCCGATTCCTGTCGAAACGATCGAGTCCATGATTGATTCTATCGAGGGTTCTATTTTTGAAAATGCAGATAAAGAGATCTCCAGCACCCGCATCGGTGAGATTGTCATGGAGCACCTCAAAGATCTCGATGCTGTTGCATATGTCCGCTTTGCATCCGTATATCGTGAATTTAAGGATGTAAGCACCTTTATGGATGAACTGAAGAAGTTTATGGAACCATAAAGAAAAGGCCCTTATTTCAGGGCCTTTTCTATTTCTTTGATCACGATCTTGAGTGCTTTGATACGTGCATATTTTTTGTCTACTGATTCCAGGATATGCCATGGAGCGTAGGCGGTACTTGTCTTTTTGAGCATTTCATTGACCGCGTCCTCGTACTGATCCCATTTCTCACGGTTTCTCCAGTCCTCATCTGTGATCTTCCAGCGTTTCTCTGGATTATTCTGACGGTCATTGAATCGCTCGAGCTGTGTATCCTTGTCGATCTGAACCCAGAATTTAATGATCACCGCACCCCAGTCTGACAGTTCTTTCTCAAATTCATTCATTTCATTATAGGCACGTTTCCAGTCATTTTCACTGCAAAAGCCCTCCAGACGTTCCACCATGACACGTCCATACCAGGTACGGTCAAAAATTGCAATATGACCATTCTTCGGAAGCCTCGTCCAGAAGCGCCACAGATAATGACGGGCTTTCTCATGCGGTTCCGGACTGGCGATCGGATGCACCTCGTAACCTCTCGGATCAAGTGCACCTGTGATTCTTTTGATATTTCCACCCTTACCCGCTGCATCCCAGCCTTCATAGGTAATGATCACCGGGATTCTCGCACGATACAGACGATTATGAAGTTCACTCAGCTTATCCTGAAGCTTCTTAAGTTCTTTTTCATATTCTTCGTCATCGATTGTCTTGCCGATAAGTTCGATATCTTTTAATTTCGGCATCTTCACCAGTGGAAAAACGTTCTGGAGAATCGGAACCGAATGACTCTGGTTCTGCAGTGCCACTTCAATACTGCTGACCAATGTATCCATCACCTGCAGCTCCGCCCATTTCTTGTCCTTCGCATCTATGATATACCATGGAGAAGTTGATGCATTGGTGTCCTTAAGATAACGGTCATAAACTTTTTCACACTTATGATAATGCTCCTGCTGCCACTTATCAAAATCCGATACTCTCCAACGGGTATCCTTACTTGCGCACAGTCTGTCCATACGCTCTTTCTGTTCTTCTTTATCAATATGCATAAAGAATTTCAGCACCAGATATCCGTTGTCCGTAAGCTGACGTTCAAACCGGCGAATACTTTCGATCCGTTTCTCATAGTCCTCGCCATCCAGCTTCTTATTCAGAACCTCCTGCGTGGTCTGCTCCATCCAGCCTGCATCCAGAAAAGTAAATTTGCCCTGTTCCGGAATCTGGCACATATAGCGGTACAGAAATGGTCTGCGTAATTCTTCCTCAGATGGTGCTGACATTGTTGCCACCTTAAAGAATCTGGGATCAATATTCTTGATGACCTTGCCGATCATACTGCCCTTACCTGCTGCACTCCAGCCCTCAAAAAGCACCAGTACAGGAATCTTGTGCTCCTTGATTTTCATTTGGAGATCATAAAGTTTCTTTTTTGCCACATCCAGCTGCTGCTTCAGTTCTTCTTTCTCGGGAGTTTCTCCCGGAATCCATGTCTTCAGCAAAAAACACACCCCATTTCTTTTATTTGTTGTAACTGTTCAGTACCCTCACAGTCACGAGTCATATATGTGCAAGAAGATAGCCAAGCTTCACTTCCCTCACTGCGGTTTCACCCTGCCCCATCATTTCTATGAGCATCTCCACTGCCATCTCTCCGCTCTTCTCATAGAAAAAATGAACGGTAGGGATCGGCGGTATCATCACTCTTGTAATTTCAGAATCCCCATGTCCGGCAACCAGAATATCCTCCGGCACTTTCTTTCCATGTTCTTTCAGATAGCGTATCGCTCCTGCTGCCATAGTATCCGTCGCACAGATAACAGCATCCAGATCCGAATATTTATTCAGCAATTCTTCCATCTTCTCATATCCGGAATCAGAAGTAAAAGCAGCAATCGCCACCTGCTGTGCACAGTCCGGCATGCCTGCCTCATTGACCGCATCCTCATAACCACGAAAGCGCTCCGTACCGACTGCCTTATCCTGCATGATCGCACCGATATATCCTGGATTTTTCCTGCCTATGGCAATGACTGCCCCTGTCAGATCTCTGGTAGCATGATAATCATCATGATATATGCAACAATGACCGGGATACTGCTGCCCGACCAGGATCACGGGAACCGAGAGCTTCTTAAGAGCGCGCTTATGCTCTGCTGTCAGGATTGTCGCCGCAAAGATCACACCATCTACCTGCTTGTCATTAAAAGCAGCCAGATACTCCAGTTCTTTCTTTGGATTATTCTGCGTCACCGCAAGAAGCATCTGATAACCTCTTTCATTCAATACAGAAAGTATTCCCTCGACAATCTTTCCTATGCTTGTGGAAGCAACCTTCGGTACGATCACTCCGATCATTTTGGTCTTTTTTGTCCGCAGTGTCTGCGCCTGAACCGACGGCCGGTAACCTGTCTGTTCTACAACCTTGCGAATTGCTTCTTTCTTTTCTTCCGAAATATATCCGTTATTAAAATAACGGGATACTGCCGCGCTGGATACACCTGCTAACTTTGCTATTTCACTTATATTCATGCTTTTCCCCTTTGCTGTAGTATACCACAATTCATCTGTTGTTACCATTAATTTTCTGTGTTGTTGTCCTGGAATCCTCTGGGGATTCTTTCCAGCAGAGACAGGTCAGTACAAATGCAACTGCAAAGGAGATCGCCAGCATGAGTGCATACTGTACGGAATAATCCAGTTTTCCAGCTTACACATGATCCAGACTGCAATGATAACAGGAATCACATGTCCCTGATATCCAACCTGCCTGATTGGAAGGCCAAGCAGATGCCATTTCTTCGTTTCCTTCTATGAAAGTTCCAGTTTACCTGTGTAAAGCTGATAGTAGGTGCCCTTCTGTCTGATCAGATCCTTATGATCACCTCTCTCGATGATCCTGCCGTGATCCAGTACAATGATCGCATCGCTGTTTCGAATCGTAGAGAGTCTGTGTGCGATCACAAATACCGTACGGCCTTTCATCAGGTTATCCATACCCTTCTGGACAATACTCTCCGTACGGGTATCGATACTTGATGTTGCCTCATCCAGGATCAGCACCGGCGGATCGGCAACAGCTGCTCTTGCAATAGAAAGAAGCTGTCTCTGACCCTGCGACAGTTCTTCACCATCACCACTTAACATCGTATCATATCCCTTTGGAAGCATCTGGATAAACTGATCCGCATGTGCAAGCTTTGCCGCCGCATAAATCTCCTCATCCGTTGCATCAAGCTTTCCATAACGGATGTTATCCCTGATCGTTCCCGTAAACAGATGCGTATCCTGAAGAACGATACCCAGAGAATGTCTTAAATCATCCTTTTTGATCTTTGTGATATTAATTCCATCGTAACGGATCTTACCGTCCTGTATATCGTAGAACCGGTTGATCAGATTGGTGATCGTTGTTTTTCCTGCTCCGGTGGAACCTACAAAAGCAAGCTTCTGGCCCGGCTTTGCATAAAGACTGATGTCATGAAGGATTGTTTTGTCCTCGTTATAACCAAAGGTCACATCTTCGAATCTCACATCACCCTTAAGCTCAGTATAAGATACAGAACCATCTGCCGAATGCGGATGCTTCCATGCCCACATACCAGTTCTCTCTCTGCACTCTGTAATGTTTCCATCTGCATCCTTCTTTGCATTGACAAGAGTTACATAGCCCTCATCGTCTTCCGACTTCTCATCGATCAGATTGAAGATACGCTCTGCACCTGCAAGAGCCATGACGATAGAGTTAAACTGCTGTGCGACCTGCATGAACGGCTGAGTAAAGCTCTTGGTGAACTGCAGATAGGAAGCCATCACTCCAAGTGTGATTCCGCCAACTCCTGTGACAGAAAGGATTCCGCCAAGCACTGCGGTCAGAACGAACTGCAGATTTCCGATGTTTCCGATAACCGGTCCCATCATGTTACCATATTTATTTGCCTGTGCCGCACTTTCAAAGAGAGCTTCGTTCAGTTTGTCAAATTCCTCTTCAGATTTCTTCTCATGATTAAAAACCTTGACAACACGCTGTCCATTCATACGCTCTTCCACAAAGCCTGTCACCTCTGCCAGTGACATCTGCTGACGCACGAAGTACTTTCCGCTTCTGGCACCGATTTTTCCTGTCACAAACAGCATCAGAAAAATAATCAGAACCGCCAGAACCGTAAGAAGCGGGCTTAAGATCAGCATGGAGATAAAAGTCACAATGATGGTAAACAGTGACATCAACGCCTGTGGGATCGCCTGACTGATCATCTGTCTTAAGGTATCCGTATCATTTGTATACAGACTCATAACAGAACCATTGGTATTCTGGTCAAAATAGCGGATCGGCAGAGTCTGCATATGCTCAAACATATCATCTCTTACTCTCTTTAATACACCCTGACCGATAAATACCATCATTCGGGTATAAATAAAGGTCGCAATGACACCAACCAGGAAAATACACCCCAAAACTGCAAGTGCCTGATAAAGTTCGGCAAAATTCGGTTCCTTCTGTCCGATCAGCGGAAGGATAAAGTCATCCAGCAGATATCTCAGAGAGAGAGAAACTGCTGTGGTTGCAATCGCACTTAAAAGAATACAGACAAAAACAACGACAAACTGGATCTTATATGTTTCTGTCACATATTTCAGAAGACGTTTTGCTGTTTTTTTGTTAAATTTCGGTTTGCCTTTCTGATTCATATCCGGTTTTTTCTGATCACTCATCTTCTTCTCCTCCTTTCACCTGGGATTCATATACTTCTCTGTAGATATCATTGGTCTTAAGCAGTTCTTCTGATGTTCCCACTCCAGAGATCCTTCCGCCGTCAAGAACAATGATCTGGTCTGCATCTTCAATAGATGAAACTCGCTGTGCAATAATAATCTTTGTGGTATCCGGAATCTCCTCCCGGAAAGCCTTACGGATCAGAGCATCCGTCCTGGTATCCACTGCACTGGTGGAGTCATCCAGTATCAGGATCTTCGGTTTCTTCAGAAGGGCACGTGCAATACACAGACGCTGCTTCTGGCCACCGGAGACATTGTTTCCGCCCTGAACGATCATGGTATTGTATCCGGATGGAAATTCACTGATAAAGCCATCTGCCTGTGCGAGCCTGCAGACTCTTCTCACCTCTTCGTCCGAAGCGTGTTCATCACCCCAGCGGATATTTTCATAAATAGATCCGGAAAACAGGACATTTTTCTGAAGCACCATGGAAACCTGGTCACGAAGCACTTCAAGATTATAGTTTCTTACATCAATGCCGCCGACTTTGACAGAACCACCTGTCACATCATAGAGTCGCGGGATCATCTGCACCAGAGTAGATTTGGCACTTCCTGTTCCTCCGATGATTCCTACCGTCTGTCCTGCCTTGATATGAAGACTGATATCCTTCAGAGAAAGATTTCCATCCTTTCCGGCATAGCTGAAATTCACATGGTCAAAAACAATATCTCCACTTGGAACCTCTTTTACGGCATCAGCTTTGTCCTGCATTTCAGGTACTTCATTCAGGACCTCTGTAATACGGTCGGTGGATGCCTCTGCGATCATGATCATGACAAATACAAAAGTTACCATGGACAGAGACATCAGAATCTGCAGTGCATAAACAATAACACTTGTCAGTTCTCCTGTCTCCATGCTTCCAAGTACAATACTGCGTCCACCGATCGCTGCGATCAGAAGAACCACTGCATACATCATAAACTGCATAACCGGAGAGTTCCATGCGACGATTTTTTCAGCCTTTGTAAACAGTGCATACACATATTCCGAAACTCCATGAAATTTTTTGATCTCATAGTCTTCCCTTACAAATGCCTTGACTACACGGGCTGCATTAACGTTTTCCTGAACAGAATTGTTCAGCTCATCATACTCATCAAATACCTTGATAAAATGAGGATGTGCCTTTTTTGCAATATAGATCAGCGTTCCTCCGAGAACCGGAATTACAACCAGGAACAGCAGAGCGATCTTTACATTAATAAGAAGTGTCATGACCCAGGACAGAAGCACCATGATCGGTGCTCTTGCCAGAAGGCGGATACTCATCATGTATGCCATCTGTACGTTTGTGATATCGGTTGTCATTCGGGTGACCAGACCGGAGGTTGAAAAATGGTCAATGTTTTTGAAAGAAAAATCCTGCACCTTATAAAAAATATCATGGCGAAGATTCTTCGCATATCCTGCTGCTGCAACTGCCGCCATGTTTCCGGCCTGTACACCAAAAAACAACGCCAGCATCGCCATTGCAACCAGGACAATCCCCCTCTGTACAATGTAGCCCAGATCACCGTTCGCAATACCGACATCGATGATCTTTGCCATCTCCAGAGGGATGAGTACTTCCATCAATACTTCAAGAATAACAAGAATCGGAGCAAGAAGAGACTGCTTCCTGTATTCTCTGATGGATTTAAAAAGTGTCTTATTCATCTTTTTTGTTTTCCTCCTCGTTCATTTCTGAAATATTATGAAACATCTGCCACAAAGTCTGTTTGCAGATTGTTACATTCTCCTGTGGGATTCCTTCCAGCAATTTCGCCTCTGTCTTCTGAATCTGCTCCAGAATCTTCGGTCGTATCTCTTCTGCCTTCGCAGTCGGGACAATTCGTTTCAGTCTGGCATCCCTCTTTACGCTTTCTCTTCTGATATAGCCATGACTCTCCATGAGCTTCAGGATACCTGTTACCGTAGATTTCCTGATCTGAAACTCTTCTTCTATGTCCTTCTGGTAAAGATCTCTGTGAAGAGATTCCAGAAGAACAAACTTCAGCACATGCTTCTGCATGACCGTCAGATCATCATTGGTGATTGCAGAATCCACATTGTTGCAGTTCCGCTTCATCTGATGCGACAACATATGGATGATTCTGCCCATGTGCATCTCTTTTAATTTTTCATCCGCTTCCTTCATTGAAACGCACCCCTCCCTTCTGCGATGTATTGTAAATTAGTTCGTTTCCTAACTTTCGTCATTATACAAACATACTTTTTTGATGTCAAGTTATTTTCCGACATGACATAGAAAAAATGGTAACTGTACACAGTAACAAAAAATGCCCCCGATCTACAGGGACATTTTCTGGCTTTCATATAAACTTCGTACCTCGTCCGCCATGGTTCTGCGTGGAAAACAGATACTTCCAATCTGGCGTACCGGCATAATCCCCATAAGGGAATTTGTCACAAAACATTCATCATAATACATCAGTTCCTCCGGATAGATCACGGTTTCTTTTACATCAGAGATTTCAAGGACATACTCCCTTAAAATTCCCGGAAGAAGTCCGCAGAGAAGCTGTGGCGTGTAGATTTTATTTTTACGGACAAAAAAGATATTGCTGACCGTACCCTCACAGAGCTGTCCTTTGGTGTTCATAAAAATACGTTCCTGGATACCGACTGCCGTGGCTGCTCTCTTTTCCAGAATACAGTCTCCATAGTTCAACGTCTTATGATATACCATCGGCGAAGTTTCATTTCGTCTTACTTTACTGATATCTGCAACAAATCCCCGAAGATAGACTTCTTCCGTATAGGGATTTCTCCGCATCTGAAAAATAAGATTCTCTTTGGAGAGAATAATCTTGATTGCTCCATGGCAGATATCTTCTGCTTTCTGTTCTGCAAGAAATTCATTTATTCTCTCTTTGGTGACTCCTCTCTCCAAAAGAGTACCAAGATCAAAAAACCGAGCCGCCTTCTCCATTCTCTGTAAATGTCGGTCCAGCAGGAGCAGTCTTCCTTCTTCCACAGCAATTGTCTCAAATATTCCCAGCCCAAACTGAAATCCCTCATCCAATCTTATATCCATACGCCTTCCTCCTCCTATTTTATTTCAATGCTTCCAGAATTGCCTTCGCTTTCTGAAGTGTCTCTTCATATTCAAACTCCAGATCGGATTCTGCCGTAATGCCGCCCCCGACACCTAAAAAATATTTTCCATCTTTATGAAGTGCCGTACGGATCACGATGTTAAAGTCGCAGTCACCGTCCAGAGTAAGATATCCGATAGATCCAGTATACAGGTATCTTTTCCCATGTTCAAGCTCATCTATAATTTCCATCGCACGATATTTCGGTGCACCGGTGATTGAACCTCCCGGAAATGCCGCTTCCATAAGATCCACAAAGTTTTTATCCTCTTCCAGAGTACCTTCTATATCTGAGACCAGATGAAATACTGTCGCATATTCTTCTACAGTAAACAGCTCGGTCACCTTTACGCTGCCCGGTTTACATACACGGTTCAGATCATTCCTCTCCAGATCCACGATCATGAGAAGTTCGCTCTTGTCTTTTTCAGAATTCTCCAGTTCTGTCCGCATCAGAAGATCTTCTTCTGAAGTTGCTCCTCTTTTCCGTGTTCCTTTGATCGGTCTCGTATTGACATGACCTTTTTTCATCTTCAGGAAGCGTTCCGGAGAGGCACTGACAATCTGAAAATCACCATAATCCATATAGCCGCCGAAGGGGGACGGATTGTTCTTTCGAAGATCATAAAAAACATCCAGAGGCGGCTTTTCACTCTCGATTGTAAGCTGCTGTGTCATATTTGTGATATAGATATCTCCTTCTATAATATAGTGGATCATATCATCTACCGCTTTTTTGTATTCTTCTTTTTCGAAATTCGGGGTGACAAGGATATCATAAGGAATCTTCTGCTCTGCCTTTTTCTCTGGTTTCTTCCAAAGCTTCTGTTCTATTTCCCGGATTTTTACAGAAGCATCCTCTGTGATCCCGTTTGCAATCAGATAAGTTTCTTTTTTATGACAGTCTTCAATAATATAAACATCATAAAAAGTCAGTACCGCATCCGGAATTTTGACAAGATTCTTTTCACCGGATGGGACTCCCTGTAATTTACGCCCATAGTCATAAGAAAAATATCCCACTGCCCCGGAAACCAGAGGAAGTTCACTTTCATTCCGGTCCACATGGTCTCTCAGGTATTCTCTCAGATAATCTTCAAAACTGATCTGCGTTGCTTCTTGTCCATTGATCAGAAAGCTGTCTCCATCCCTGACCAGCTTCAGATATGGTTCTGCACCGATAATCGAATATCTTCCCAGGTCATTGACCAGGGAGGAATCCAGAAATACACAGTCTTTCTCACCGGAAAATGCATGGAATGCCTCCGCCGCCGATATGTATAAATTTAATTTTTTGATCTGTCGTTGTTTATGATACATAATTTTTCCTTTCTGCATTTACAAAACACACTATTTTTCTGTCTTACTTACATACTTTCTGCGATCCGGCAGAAATTTCCCAATATTTCATGTCCATACTCTGTAAGCACTGCTTCCGGATGGAACTGTACGC
>OGXW01002772.1_pt1 | contig 12122 bp, 9 predicted proteins | sample 1576341 | NCBI WGS metagenome assembly OGXW01 (sample SAMEA3541592, study PRJEB24748) | human gut metagenome | biome: human gut; feature: human-associated habitat; material: faeces | place: China | collected 2012
GCGATATCACTTGAGAGCCAGAAGCAGATTATGGATGAGATTAACCAGAGGGGCAGGTTCAAAAATATATTAATGGAGTGCTGCTCTGTGTCAAATGCATGTTATGCGGGACTGGGAACAATTGCGGTGGCATATCTTAAGTATTAAAATATAGAAAAGGAAAAGAGAAGTTAGCAATGCATGATGAATTAACACAAAATGACATAAAGAAAATGGAGGAGGAAATCGAGTACAGAAAGCTTGTGGTCAGGAAACAGGCACTTGAGGATGTGAAGACAGCCAGAGCGCAGGGAGATTTGAGTGAGAACTTCGAATATAAGGCTGCCAAGCAGTTCAAGAACCAGAATGAGAGCAGAATCAGGTACTTAGAGAAGATGGTAAAGACAGCTGTCATTATATCTGATGAGTCAAAGGCTGACGAGGTCGGAATGTTTAACACTGTGGATGTCTACTTTGAGGATGATGACGAGATAGAGACCTACAAGATTGTAACTACAGTCAGAGGTAATTCCTTAAAGAACCTGATAAGCAAGGAATCTCCACTGGGAGCAGCCATCTATGGACACAAGGTGGGTGACAGATGTGAGGTGAAGGTCAGGGATGACTATTCTTATTTTGTGGTGATTAAAAAGATTGAAAATACAGTTGATGATGGAAGCGATGAACTGAGAAAATTTTAGAAAGAGGATTGTTTGATGGCTAAGAAGAATCTTGCTGGACAAATTAATATGTTTGATGTTTTCAGAGATCTGGAGAAGAACGCGGAGACTTCCGGAAAGGTGGAGATGGTGTCACTGATGCCGGAATCGGAGGTGGCAGCCGAAGATGATAAAAAGCTTAAATCTGATAAATTAAATAGCACCGGGATAAAGAATAAATCAGACACTGCTATGCACAGAGAAAAGCGTGACGCAGATGGCGATATAGTTGCGGAGATTTCCTATATCAACTATAATAAGGTTCTCATAAGACGAAAAGGACACGAGGATATACTAAAGTCATTTGACAATTCCTATGATGCCGTGGACTACTATGTGGCAAATATGAGACTGGATAATTTTTAATATACATATATGGAGAATGACAAAATGGAAGAAAAGAATGAGAAAAAGAAGCTGGACCCGGTGATGCTTGTCTGCTTTATAATAGGGATTGCACTTATCATTTTTGCCGCAGTAAAGCTGTTTTCAATCTGGCAGGGCTATAAGGTGTCGGAGGATGAGTACAAGAAAATAGCAGATACCTATGTGGATGTAAATAAGGATGCCGACATTGGTGATGACACAGAGGACACACCTTGGTATGAGCTTGCAAAGGTTGATATAAAGGGGCTTCAAGAGCAGAATCCTGATGTCTGCGGATATATTTTATTTGAGAACGAGGATATAAGCTATCCTGTTCTGCATGCGTCTGACAATGACTATTATCTGCACAGAACACTGGAAAAAACAGAGGCAAAGGCCGGTTCAATCTTTATGGAATGTGCTAATGACTCTGCCTTTGAGGATTCCCATACAATTGTATACGGGCATAACATGAAAAATCTGAGCATGTTTGGTAAGCTCAGGTATTACAGAACTGATAATGATTACTATGCTGACCATCAGTATTTTCAGATATTTGTAGATGGTGCAGTCTACAGATACCAGATATATGCCTACAAGGTGGTAGAGGATGGTGCTTATATCTATAAGACATATTATGACGGCAGTGATGATTTCGCTGAATTTGCAAATAAGATTGGAGCAGATTCAAGCCGCAATACCGGAATTGAGATTAATCCGGATGACAAGGTGATTACACTGTCTACATGTACTGGAAATGATGAGGAAAGGTTTACAGTATCGGCAGTTCGTGTGGACGAGCACCATTATGGTGATGAGGCAGTCATATCAACAGAAGGAGAATAACAAAATGAGTAAAGAACAGTCATTGATGCATGAATTAAGAGATATGATAAAGGACACAAAGGCTGGCAGACTGGACTGGAAGCTGCAGTGCCAGACCACAGAGTACAATGATGAAAGCGAAAAACCAACTATAGTCGAGGACGACATAAAATGGATAGTGGATGAGTGCTATGTGTCATATGAGTGTGAATACAAGGGTGAGACATTTCTCATGATCAGCTACGAGATGATTCATACAGCAGGAGACAAGAAAAATACAACAAATCTGGTATTTCTTCCACCACTGGGAATCAGATATTTTGATATAAATGTTTTGATGCCTTATGCTGTGGAGGCTGACAGCGTGCTCCTATATGAGGTTAATCAGTTGTGGCTGACCCTGCTTGAGATGCATAAGGGGCATAGTGAGCATGTGGTCCTGGATGCCAGCCCTAGGGAGCTTGTGATAGAGTAAGATAAAAGGAGGGCATGAGCCTTCCTGAATTTGAAAAGGCAATGGAAGCTGCTGGATATAAAATTCCGGCACATGCTTAGAATGGTAATATATCAAAAGAGGCTATAAGTTAATAGATGAAGCGGATGAAGCAGGAAATTATATTGTCAGTCTCTAACCAGCTTCCTGACATCCGCAATACTCAAATCCAGCGCATCCGCAATTTTCCTCAAATCCTCAAATTCAAGCTTAGCTTTTACGACATTTTTCCCAGTACTGGTTTTTCTTCTCACAATCCCAACATCTGTATGAATTTCTTCAAAAGCAGAGTTTAGCTTCGCGCGTGTATAATCTGCATACCTCACACCCCTTGTAGTAGTGTGCTTAAATATCAAGTCTGTAAACTTATCCCTATCCTCTTTCTTGCAGAGACAGCTCAGCATAACAGCGGGTCTGTTTTTCTTCATATATATTGGTGCGAAAAATACATCCAGAGCACCAGCTTCCAGCAGGATATCCATAGCATAGCCCAGCTCCTCACCGGTCATATCATCCAGATTGCATGAGATTTCAAGAATCTCATCTGCTGTATAACCATTTGATTTATCCATATTTTGTTCAGTATATTTTTCTCCCATAAAAACGCGCACTGCATTTGCTGTGTCAAACTGCTTGTTTCCGATTCCGTACCCTGTATTTTGAATCGCCATTGGAGGCATGTTTGAAAATGAGCTGGCAAAATATTTTAAAATCGCTGCACCGGTTGGAGTGCAAAGCTCTGAATTTATATTGCCGGTATAATAAGGAATGCTTTTTAAGATTTCTGCTGTAGCAGGGGCTGGCACAGGCAATATGCCGTGGGCACATTTTACAGTTCCGTTTCCTACATGGATAGGACTGCATATTATCTGGTCTGGTTTGAGGTAGTGGAAGAGCAGACAGCAGCCCACCACGTCTGCCATGGCATCCAGGGAGCCAACCTCGTGAAAATGGATATTTTCGAGGGTGGAGTTGTGGACGTGAGCCTCGGCGTTGCCGATTATTTCGTATATTTTTTTTGCGGTTGTTTTTACTTCATCATCTATATGAAGATGTTCGATAATATGCCTGACTGATTGATAGCTGTAATGATGATGCTCATGGCTGTGCCCATGATGAATTGTGTTTTCGTGATGGTTATGCTTATGGCAATCTGCGTGTACATCATGGTCTGAAACTTTGTAATCATCAATGTGGTCACAGCCCTCCTCAGTGTTATGGACCAGCACATGTATATGTGTCCCGTTTATCCCACAAGTACTCTTAGCCTCAGGCTGTATCTGCACATCATTTCCAAAGACCGAATTCATAGTATCTACAAATTTTTTTTTCTGAGTATCTGATAAAAGCTCATACAGGGCAGACATGAGCATATCGCCGGCTGCACCCATTTTACATTCAATATATAAAAGCATGATATTACCTCGCAAATCATTAGTTTTAACCTATAAAATGATTATACATTACAATAGATTGTTTGTCTCGGCAATATGCACAAAAACTAGAATCCATTTTTGTGAAACTGAATTATTGAAAATAGTTTCCATCCTTGTTAGAATGAAAATGTGGAAACTGAACAAAATAAATGGGTTTCCAAGAATATAGAGAAAGATGGTAAACAAATGAATAATAAAGAGAAAATTTTAGAGGCTACCATTAAAGTTTTTAATAGAAAAGGTCTTAAATTTACAATGGACGATATCGCTTCCGAGCTTTCCATGAGTAAAAAGACTATATATACAGTTTTCAGAGACAAGGAGTCAATGTTTTTTGCAATGGTTGACTACTGTTTTGACAAAATCAAGGAGAGCGAGAGTGAGATATTAAGTGACGATTCACTTTCTACAGTTGAAAAAATCAGAGGTGTGCTTGCGGTACTGCCATCAGGCTACAAGGACGTGGATTTTAGACAACTTTATACCCTTAAGGACAAGTACCCTAATACATATTCCCGCGTGGAGGAGAGACTTGAGACTGGCTGGGAGAAAACAATCGCCCTTATCAATCAGGGAATAGAAGAGGGCAGTATCAGACCGGTAAATGTGAATCTGCTCAAGAGCATGCTTGAAGCCACAATTGAGCAGTTTTTCCAGAGAGACATACTGATACGAAACCAGATTAGCTACGCTGAGGCACTGGAAGAAGTGGTAAACATACTTGTTGATGGCATTGTAAAGAGGTAATAGACATGGCTAGAATATATTTGAACGACAACTGGAGTTTTTATGAGGACGCTGCTAATCCTAAGGAGGCTGTAGAGGTCAGAATTCCTCACACTACCAGGGAAGTGCCTTACAATTATTTTGATGAGAGGGAGTACCAGATGCTTTGCCTGTATAGGAAAAATATCTATGCTGACAGGGCATGGCAGGGAAAGACTATCCTTGTCACCTTTGACGGCATAGCCCACTCGGCAGAGGTCAGCTTAAACGGCAAAAAGCTTGCTGAGCACCACTGCGGATATACAGCTTTTACAGTTGATTTGACAGATGGGCTAAGGTTTGGTGAAGATAATCTGCTGGAGGTAAAAGTAGACAGCAGGGAAAACCAGAATGTGCCGCCATTTGGCTTTGTAATTGACTATATGACTTTTGGTGGAATCTACAGGGACGTATATCTGGAGGTGAGAAACAAGGAGCATATAGCAGATGCCTTTCTCGTCTCAAAGGACGTGGATGTGCTTGCAGGCAAGGCTGTATTAGAAAGTCAGATTAGCTTGTCGGTGGATGACTTTACAGATGGAAAATATGAGCTGTCCCAGAAGCTTGATGGAGAAGAAATAGTACACGCTGCGGTATCTAATAAGGCTTTTACAGTAGTTTCAGACCTGATGGATGCAGACCTCTGGGATGTGGATTCACCAACCCTCTACCATGTGACAACAGAGCTTATAAAGGATGGTCAGGTGATTGACAGCACAGACACCAGATTTGGTTTTAGAAAAATAGACTTTAAGGCAGATGGTTTTTATTTAAATGACAGAAAAGTCAAGCTTAGAGGCTTAAACAGGCACCAGAGCTATCCATATGTGGGATATGCGATGCCGGAGTCAATGCAGAGATACGATGCTGATATTCTCAAAAATGAACTGGGCTGTAATGCAGTTAGAACATCCCATTATCCACAGTCACACTATTTCATAGACAGATGTGATGAGCTGGGACTTCTGGTCTTTATGGAATTTCCGGGCTGGCAGTACATAGGTGATGCTGAATGGAAGGAGCAGGCGGTCACCAATGTGCGCGAGATGGTTGAACAGTACAGAAATCATCCGTCCATATTCCTGTGGGGTGTCCGGATCAACGAGTCAGGGGATGATGATGAGTTTTATAAGAAAACCAATGCGGTCGCCCATGAGCTTGACCCATCAAGGCCTACGGGTGGAGTGAGATGCTTTAAAAAGAGTCATTTATTCGAGGATGTCTATACCTACAATGACTTTTTACACAATGGCAGGACACCGGGTTGTGAACCAAAGGCAAAGGTCACATCTGATATGAGTAAGGGTTATCTCATAAGCGAGTACAACGGGCACATGTATCCTACTAAGGCATTTGACTGGGAGGAACATCGTGTGGAGCATATGTTAAGACATGCAAATGTACTGGAGGCAGTGGCAGGACAGGAGGATATAGCAGGAAGCTTTGGCTGGTGTATGTTTGACTACAATACCCACAAGGACTTTGGAAGTGGAGACAGAATCTGTTATCACGGTGTTATGGATATGTTTAGAAATCCCAAGCTGGCATCCCTTATATATGCTTGTCAGGCAGACAAGGATGACATACTGGAGCTTAGCTCTTCAATGGATATAGGCGAGCATCCTGGCTGTAACAGAGGATTTACCTATATCATTACCAATGCTGACTCTGTAAAAATGTATAAAAATGACATCTTTATCAAAGAGTATAGGGCAGAGGATTCAGCCTACAAAAATCTGAAGCATGGACCAATTGTGATAGATGATTTTATAGGTGACCAGATTCATAAGAATGAGAACTTTAAGAAGGAACAAGCTAATATTATTAAAACAGGATTAAATTATACTGCTACACACGGATACGACTATCCTTTAAAAATTAAACTGTCCCTGTTAAAGTGCATTATCAAGTATCATATGAAGCCGGAAGATGCAGTTGCACTTTACAATAAATATGTAGGTGACTGGGGCGGTACTTCCACAGTATATCGCTTTGATGCATATAAGAATGGCAAAAAAGTTAAATCTATAATTAAGAAACCTATGACAATGATGCATTATGAGACCAGAGTTTCATCTGATAAGCTGATAGAGAAAAATACCTATGATGTGGCAGAGGTGAGAGTCAGAGCGGTTGATGAGAATGGAAACCAGATGTATTTCTACAATGAGCCACTTAAGCTTACCACAGAGGGACCAATTGAGATAATCGGTTCAGACCTTGTATCGTTTAAAGGCGGCATGACAGGAATCTATGTGAGGACAAGTGGTGAAGCCGGGGCAGCAAAGCTTGTCATAGAAAACGGACAGCTGGGAAGACAGGTGGTTGAGTTTAATGTTGAAATAGCTGATGTCTAATATATAGCGCATAAATGTATGCCCATAAAAGTAAGAATATAAAAGAATGCATAAGGAAATATATAAATAGTATACAGTCTTGGGGGAGACGTATAAATAAGCATTACAAATGGAGGACAATATGACAGACAAATCAAAGGTGATTTTTGGAAACAAAATCAGTACAAAGGCTTACAATAAGTCTGTAAAATCAAAGAAAAAGTACATAAAGAAATTCGGTGACGACTCCAATGCAGACTATCCTATACGGATAGAGAAGAACCCATATATCGGTGATTCTCTTGGTGTAAACAACATTCTGGTTGGTGATTTAAAGAAGAATGCCCATTATGATGAAAGCAGACATGCTGAGGCACTTGAGTTTGACACAGAAAAGGGCATCATAGTAGGAAATATCCGAATGGGCTTTGGTCATTACCGTATCTCAATGGCTATGGCGTCAGCAGCCAGGTCAATGGGGTACACACCATACTGGATGGACTTAAATTCATATGGCGAGACCACCTGTACCAAGGTAATCGGAGCACAAAATGACCTCTATTCCTTTGGCTCAAGACTTTCAAAGAATGCGTTATTCAACAAATTTGTATGGGAGCCAATGAATTATGAGGGCTTCAGAGCCCTGACCTACAATTCCTCTGACCAGAAAAATGCAGAGCTTATGGCTCCTGTATATAGAAATGTGCCAAAGGACATCCCGGTTATCGGAACTCATGTATGGCCTGCCCAGGCGGCAATACATGCCGGCATGAAGTATGTAGTTAACGCAATTCCTGACAACTGGCCAATGGCACTCCATTTATCAGAGGGATCAGTACACACAATCCAGTGTCACAATGCTTATATGGGCTACAGAATCCTAAACGGCATGAACAAGGATAAGGTATGTAAGCCTATGCCAAAGGATTCACTGGTTTACACAGGACACTATATCGACCATGAGCTTGTCAGCAATATCGAGGCAGACTGCGCAGCCCGTATCAGGAGAAAAGAGTCTGGCAAGCCTATGAGATTCCTCCTTACAATCGGAGGAGCAGGAGCCCAGAAGGAAATTTTTGCAGCCATTATCAAGTATCTGCTTCCATTTATCCAGGAGAACAAGGCTGCTCTCTATGTGAATGTGGGAGACTACAAGAATGTGTGGGATGCACTTCTTACTGAGATACCAGAGATGAAGGCTGTATCTGCAGAGCATTTTGACAACTGGAAGGACACAGAAGAGTTCTCAGCCAATGCCCTGAATGAAGACTATGAGGTTACAGGAATCCATGGCTTCTGGCACAAGAATATATTTGAGGCTGTATATTGTACAAACCTTCTTATGAGAAGTGCAGATGTACTTGTCACAAAGCCAAGTGAGTTAGCCTTCTATCCGGTTCCAAAGCTTTTCATCAAGCGAGTTGGAAAACATGAGATGTGGGGAGCAATCCATTCAGCAGAGGTGGGAGATGGTACTCTTGAGTGTCGGGATATTCCACACACAATCCAGATGGTGGATATATTCTTAAATACAGATTTAATAAATGAGATGTGTGAATCTATAATCCAGAACAAGTCCACAGGATTATATGATGGGGCATACAAGGTTGTTGAGCTTGCAATGGGACTTAAGAATAAATAATTAAAGAGGAGAGGCAGAAATGGAGAACAAGAAGAATTTAACAGGTACTGAGCGTTTCGCTTATGGTATCGGAGCAGTAGGAAAAGATATGGTTTATATGCTGTCTGCAAGTTATATCTCGATTTATTTTCTTGATGTAATGGGAATCAGTGCGGCAGCAATCGCAGTGCTTTTGCTGGTAGCCAGAGTATTTGACGCATTCAATGACCCAATCATGGGAGTACTGGTAGCCAAGACCAAGACACGCTGGGGCAAATTCCGTCCATGGTTATTAGTAGGAACAATCACAAACGCAGTTATTTTATACATGATGTTCAGCATCCCACCGACACTTGACGGTGCAGGACTTGTGGCATATGCATCTGTTACATATATCCTCTGGGGACTTACCTACACAATGATGGATATTCCATACTGGTCAATGATTCCAGCCTTTACCCAGAGCGGTAAGGAGAGAGAAGGACTTTCAGCTTTTGCCAGATCCTGTGCAGGAGTAGGTTCAGCCCTTATTTCGATTATTACAGTAATGAGTGTTGCAGCCCTTGGCAGAAAATTCGGCGGTACAACAGACAATGAGATTAATAGAATCGGTTACAGCAAATTCGCACTGATTATTGCAATCCTTTTCGTAGTATTTATCACAATCACATGTCTTGTGATTAAGGAAAAATCAACAGTAGATATGAAGAGCGCATCCATAAAGGATATGTTTAAGGCTCTTATCCAGAATGATCAGGCTATGACAGTGGTTGTTGCAATCGTAATGATTAACACAGCACTCTATATTACACAGCAGTTAGTATATTTCTTCCTGAAATATGATTTCAGCCCTGCTACATATCAGGCTGATTTTACATTGTTTAACACAGTAGGTGGCGGCTGCCAGATTCTGGCTATGATGCTTTTATTTCCAATCCTTCGTAAAGTGATGGACACAATCAGGATTTTCTATACCTGCTTTGGAATGGCTGTTACAGGATATATTTTAATCATCATCATTTCCTATACAGGAACAAGCAATGTAAAATGGTTACTTATTCCAGCAGCATTAATTATGGCTGCGGTTGGTGTATTAAATGTTATAATAACAGTATTCCTTGCAAATACAGTTGACTATGGTGAGCTTAAGAACCACAGAAGAGATGAGTCCGTAATATTCTCAATGCAGACCTTCGTAGTAAAGCTTGCATCGGGAATAGCGGGATTCTTATCATCAATGGTACTTTTTGTCTTCAACATAAACTCAGACAAGAATGCAGAGGCAGTAGCAATATCAGAGACTTCAAGCCTGGGACTTCGTCTGTCAATGACACTTATACCAATTGTTGTACTTCTTGTAGGTTTTGTGGTATTTAGAAAGAAATACATATTATCAGACGACAGAATGGATGAGATTACAGCCGAGCTTGCAAAGAGAAAAAATAACTAAACTAATGAATTAGGAGTGACAAACTATGATTCGTAAACTTAACAACACATTTGTACTGGACACAGAAAACACAACATATTGCTTCAAGCTGCTGCCAACAGGCCAGCTGGAGCACCTCTACTATGGAGGAAAAATCGACATAGACAGTGAGGAGGAGGCAGAGGTTCTGGTGGAAAAGCATGCCTTTGCACCGGGAAATACCAATATCTATGATCAGGAGCATCCAGAGTATTCCCTGGAGGATATGCGCCTTGAGATGTCATCCTATGGCAAGAGTGATATCAGGGAGCCATTCATAGATATAGAGTTTGCTGATGGATGTTTAAGCACAGATTTTGTTTATGAATCATCAACTGTGACAGAGGGGAAAAAACCGCTTGCTACAATGCCATCCTCATATGAGGATAATGGCATTGTGGATGAGCTGACCATAGTACTAAAGGAAAAAGAGTATGGGCTTAAGCTTGAGCTGCACTACAGTGTATTTGAAAACAGGGATGTGATTAGCAGATACTCAAAGCTGTTTAACTCAGGTGATTCTGCAATCAATCTTGTGCGTCTTATGAGTAATCAGGTGGATTTTGAGACAAATGAGTACATCCTGACTACCTTTAACGGCGGCTGGGCGAGAGAAATGAATAGAAATGATTTCACAGTGACAGCAGGTAAGCATGTGAACTATTCTTACACAGGAAGCTCATCCAGCAGAGCTAACCCATTTGTGATGCTGTCAAAGGAGTCAACCAGTGAGGATTACGGTGACTGCTATGGTTTTAACCTTGTATACAGTGGCAACCACTATGAGGCTGTGGAGGTAAATACCTTTGGCAAGACCCGTTTTGTACAGGGAATTAATCCACAGAGCTTTAAGTTTACCCTTGAGCCGGGGGATGAGTTTGAGGCACCGGAAGCTGTCATGACATACTCAGATAATGGCTATAATGGAATGAGCCAGAGGATGCATGAGTTTGTCCGCCAGTGTATCGTGAGAGGAGTCTGGAAGGATAAGGTTCGTCCGGTTCTCTTAAACAGCTGGGAGGCAGCATATTTTGACATCAACGAGAGCAGGCTCTTAAAGCTTGCAAAGGCTGGAAAAGAAGTAGGAATCGAGCTTTTTGTAATGGATGATGGCTGGTTTGGTGAAAGAAATGATGATAAAAGCTCTCTGGGTGACTGGTATGTAAATAAAAAGAAGCTTCCAAACGGAGTGGATGGACTCTGCAAAAAGATAAATGATTTGGGACTGGATTTTGGACTCTGGGTTGAGCCGGAAATGGTAAATGTCAATTCGAACCTCTACAGGCAGCATCCGGACTGGGTTATGGAAATACCGGGAAAGCATCATACAGAGGGACGAAATCAGAGAATCCTTGATTTTGCCAATCCAGAGGTTGTGGACTATATGACCAGGCAGATGGCATCAGTATTTTCATCTGCCAATATAAAATACATCAAGTGGGATATGAACAGAATCTTCTCTGACTATCACTCACAGTATCTGTCTGCAGACCGTCAGGGTGAGACAGCCCACAGGTACATATTGGGACTTTATAAGATGATGAAGGATTTGACAGAGCAATTTCCAGAAATCCTGTTTGAGGGCTGTGCCGCAGGAGGCAATCGATTTGATTTGGGAATTTTATCATTTTTCCCACAAATCTGGGCTAGTGATGACACAGATGCGCTTTACAGGGTAAATGGCATGACAGGTTACAGCTATGGCTATCCAATGTCTACAGTATCAGCCCATGTATCAGCCTGTCCAAACCATCAGACATTGAGGACAACACCTCTTACCACAAGATTCAATGTGGCAGCCTTTGGTGTCTGCGGATATGAGTGCAATCTCTGTGATATGAAAAAAGAGGATTTGGAAGAAATAGCCCAGCAGATACAGACCTACAAGAACTGGAGAGAGACCCTGCAGTTTGGTACATTTTACAGGGGCAGAAATGACAATGTCCATGAGTGGACCTGTGTAAGTAAGGATAAGGAGCGGGCAGTCGGAATGATAATGCAGGAGCTGGTACAGCCAAACAGCCAGTTTGAGCAGTACACTCCAAAGGGACTTGATGCAAAGACAAAGTATGATTTCTCCAACAGAGATTTGAGATACAATATCAAGAATTTTG
>OGXW01002786.1_pt1 | contig 12076 bp, 10 predicted proteins | sample 1576341 | NCBI WGS metagenome assembly OGXW01 (sample SAMEA3541592, study PRJEB24748) | human gut metagenome | biome: human gut; feature: human-associated habitat; material: faeces | place: China | collected 2012
CTTTAACTCACTGATCTCCTGCTGCTGTTTGCGGTAAGCTGCCTCTAACTGGGACTTTTTCACCTCATAGACTTCCTGAAACTTATCGTAATCCCCGACATACCGGTCCAGACGCTGATTTTCCATATGGTAAATAATATTCACAACGTCATTCAAAAACGGAATATCGTGAGAGATTAAGATAAACGCATTCTCATACTCCTGCAGATAACGTTTCAACCACGCGATGTGCTCTGCGTCAAGATAGTTCGTCGGCTCGTCTAAAAGAAGAATGTCCGGTTTTTCCAGCAAAAGCTTTGCCAGAAGAACTTTCATACGCTGTCCGCCGCTTAAATCCGTGACATCATGAGACAGTCCAACGCAGTCCGGCAATAAATCCACAAAGGCGGTGCGCCAGCCTGAACAGCCTAAGCGCATATCGGTAGAGCCGCAAGGCCAGCCCGTAAGACAAAGGCAGGAATATAACGGCTTTACAAGAGTTAATGCCGAGCAGCCGCGCAAGCCGGTTGAACAGCGGCAGACGCGCAATGCCGAACCGCCGCGCCAGCCGACTAAACAAAGACAGGCTCAACCTCCGCGCCATACGGCAGAGCGCGACAGCGGCAGACCGCCGCGCACGCAGACTGCGCAGGTCAAACCACCTAAACAGCCGCAAACCCGACCTGTCCAGCGAGAGAACAACCGACAGGCGATCGCGGCGCAAACCTCGCCCAACGCCGAACGGCGGCGCGACATTGCATTGCGCAAACAGCTAAGGCATATGCACGCGATCAATGCCGCATTGCGATTTTTGTGTACGGCGGCGATGGTGCTCATGATGCTGCTGTGGCCGAGCGTATGCGCACCCGACGATGGCGAACTGATAAAAGACGGCGGGCAGAAGGTCGTATTGCCGGTAAGCATGGCAACCGCTGCGCCCGAACCCACGACGGCGCCCACCGAAGCGCTGATGCCCACGCCTGAACCCACGCCGGTCAGCATAACCATAAGCGCGGCGGGCGATTGCACGCTGGGCTACGATCCGCGGCTGGGTTACAGCAATTCTCTGCCCGAAGAGCTGGAGCGACAGGACGGCGATTACGGCTACTTCTTCCGGGGCGTACTGCCGGTATTTGCCAGCGATGACCTTACCATAGTCAATCTGGAATGCGCGCTGACCAAATCCGACGACAAGGTTGAAGGCAACCTACGCGGCCCATTTTCCACATCACTTCGGGCGAGAGAACGCCGGCGGCGATCTCCTCCTGGGTGAGCGAGTTGTCGATAGCGAGGGGCTGGGAGCGCTTTTCACTGCATCCGCCGAGTCCCACGAGCGTAATTGCCATAAAGAGGAATAAATTTTTCATTTGAGATCGGGTTTACTTCATATGATTTATACTTAAATTTGCGCTTGTCAATAGCGATTTTTATGCGTATCTATCTATATTTTGCAGATAAAACTCTGATTTTTACCGATGAAACGTCGCCGGCACGTTTTTTTGCCGTCGATCTTCCGCAGGGCGGGCGTATTTCCCGGACGAAGATACTTAATTTTCTGGAAACTCACAATGAGGTTGCGGTTTGTACGCCCGATCCCGAGCAGGCGTTTTCCCTCTTCCGGCAGGAATTCGCTGCTGTCGAGGCTGCGGGCGGCGTGGTAGTGAACGATCGCGGCGAATATTTGATGATTCACCGCAACGGGCGCTGGGATTTGCCCAAAGGACATGTGGAGCCGGGCGAAAGTACGGCGGAATGTGCCGTGCGCGAAGTCGCCGAGGAAACGGGAGCTGTGGGTGCGGAGGTGGTTCGCTTCCTTTGCCGGACGTTGCATGCCTATTATATGCACGGGCGGTGGGAGCTCAAGGCTACGCACTGGTTCGAAATGCGCGTTTCTTCGAGCCGAGCCCTTAAACCTCAGCGGGAAGAGGGAATCGATGTGGCTGCGTGGTGTCCGGCCGCCGAACTGAAAGATCGGCTCGAAGGGATGTTTCCTACGGTGCGCCGGGTGTTCGAATGTTTGGAAAAATAGAGGTCGCTTTTCGTGCCGGATAGATAGAGGACGATTTTTCTGCCGGCCCGATGTCGCGGCCTGTCCGGGACAGGCGGTTCCAGCCTGATAATTTGCCTTGCCGTATCGGTTTCAGACTGCGGTATTGTCCGGAACGAGGGTATCAACGAAAAACCCGGTGCAGATCGCACCGGGTTTTTCGTTGGGTATTTGGTATTACATCGGTATTACATCGCGCTGCCGTTCATGGCTTTGGCCATGGCTTCGGCGATTTGGTCGAGCGCTTTTTGGAGCTTGCCTCCGATCATCATACGCATCATCATATTCAGTTCCGCGTGCAGCACCAGCCGCATGCGGGTATCGTAGGGACCTGCCGGCTGCAACTGGATCCAGAAGGTGAAGTCGATGGGAACGCCGTCTTCGCCGCTCTGTATCTTGACGTATTTGGGAGCTTCCTTGGCCACGATTTGCAGATTGACGGTGAAGCCCTTGACTTTGAATGAACAACTGTTTTCGTCGGCCTGCCACTCTTCGACCTTGTCCTGCACCGCAGGAGTGAGGTTGTCGAAACGGCTGATGACCGTATAAATCTGTTCCGCCGAGCGGAGTATCTGTTGGTGTTTCGATTCGTATTTTTCCATTGTCGTGTGTTTGTCGTCAAAAGCGGCGGTTGTCTTTTTTTGCAAATTTTTCGCTTTTCCCGGGCGACCGTTTTTCGAAGCCCTTATTTTTCGGGGCCAAAGATAGTGAAAACTGGGAGAAAACGGGATCTTGTTCCCGGTTTTCCGAGGCGCATCCTATCTAAGACTATGTCAAAGATAGTGAAAGCCGAGCGCTAATCCAAACTTAACTTTCTGTTTTCCTATTCCTTGCATGGTAGAGTTCACAAGTGTCCTCTGCGTATGCTTCGAATGTCGGTCGTTTGAGCCTGCCCCCCCCCTATTTGCTGCAAGGATGATAAAGTGTAGCGAGCCGAATCTGACCGGCGGGTTCCCGACTCCTTCCCGTTTCACGTTGCGGGGTGGGGAAACTTACTACGCCCGATATTCGTTTCGGCAGTCGGTCGTTCGAGCCGGGCTGGATCACACACTCTCTGTTGCAACCGTGTGCCGGATGATCTCGCCTGCTGGAGCCGGAGGGCGGGAAGTCTGTGTTGAGAAGTACTATACAGGGATATTGGGCCGAATCGGGAGTCAGTCGATTTCGATCGTGCGCTCTTCGTCGTCGCCGACGGCGATCCGCACGGTCATCACCTCTTCGGGCAGCAGCTCTTCGATCTTCTCGGGCCATTCGACCAGACAGAGATTCCCGGAGTAGAAATATTCTTCGTAGCCGAAGTCGTAAGCCTCTTCGAGCCGGTTGATCCGGTAGAAATCGAAGTGATAGATATTCTTCCCTTCGCGGGTCGTATATTGATTGACGATGGCGAAAGTGGGACTTGTCACTGTGTCGTCGGCTCCGAGCCGGGCGACGATTTCCCGGATCAGGGTGGTTTTGCCCGCCCCCATTTCGCCGCGGAAAACGACGACCGAGCGTCCTTCGAGCGCGTTTATGACGGCGGCCGCTGCGTGCGGCAATTCGTCCAGAGAGTCGATGTGGATGGTCTGCATGATTTATTGTTTGGGTTTTAGTACGATGTAGGGAACGAGCATCTCTTCCATCGAGATTCCCCCGTGCTGGTAAGTATTGCGGTAGTACCGTATGTAACGGTTGGCGTCGTTGTTGTAGACCAGGAAATCGGTGTTGTAGGCGAAGATGTAACTCGACGACAAGTTGATCGACGGCAACTGGATGTCTTCCGGGCGGGTGATTTCATATACCTCGCGGGAGTTGTAGGCCAGGTTGCGGCCGGTTTTGTAGCGCAGGTTGGCCGAGGTTTCGCGGTCGCCGGTCACCTTCACCGGGTTGTCGATGCGGATCGTGCCGTGGTCCGAGGTGATGATTACCGTGTGTCCGCGTTCCGAGAGCAGGCGCAGCAGTGTCAGCAGGTCGGAGTGTTCGAACCACGAACGGGTGAGCGAGCGGAACGAGGCTTCGTCCTCGGTGAGTTCGCGGATGATGTCCGTTTCGGTGCGGGCATGCGAGAGGATGTCCAGGAAGTTATAGACGATCACCGAGAAGTCGGCGTCGTAAATCCGCTGGATGTTGTCGATCAGCTTGCGGCCCGCCTCGGGGCGCACCAGTTTGTCGAAGGTGTATTTGTAGTTCTTGCCGCTGGAGGTCATCAGCCGTTGCAGAAACTGTTCTTCGTATTGGTTTTTGCCTCCCTCCTCGTTGTCGTTGAGCCACTTGTTGGGCATCAGCTTGTCGATGGCCAGCGGCATCAGGCCGGCGAAAATGGCATTGCGGGCGTACTGGGTCGCCGTGGGCAGGATCGCGCAGTAGAAATCGTCGGCCGCGATGTCGTAGTAGCCGCGCAGCAGGGGGCTGATCGAGCGCCACTGGTCGTAGCGGAAGTTGTCGATCAGCAGCAGCGTGGTCTTGGGATTCTCGTCTGCCACCGGGAAGATCTTCGACCGCATGAGCGTATGCGACATGACCGGGGTGGTTTCGTCACGCTTGTTGATCCAGTCGTAGTAGTTCCTGCGGACGAACTTGCAGAACTCCTGGTTGGCTTCGTGCTTCTGGTATTCGATGACCTCCTTGATGCTTTGGTCGGTCGAATCGGAGAGCTCGATCTCCCAGTTCGTGATCCGGCGATAGACGTTGCACCAGTCGGCGAAACTGTCGGCCATCTGGAGTGCCGAGGAGAGGCGTCCGAACTCCGCCCGGTAATCGGCCGTGGTCTGTTCGGTGACCAGCTGCTGGGAGTGGACGTTCTTCTTGATCGAGAGCAGCACCTGGTTGGGATTCACGGGTTTGATGAGGTAGTCGGCGATCTTCGACCCGACGGCCTTGTCCATGATGTTCTCCTCCTCGCTCTTGGTGACCATGATGACCGGAGTAGTGGGGCGTATTTCCTTGATTTTCGGAAGGGTTTCGAGTCCTGTCATACCCGGCATCATCTCGTCCAGGATGATGAGGTCGTAGTTGCCCTCCGTCGCCATGTCGATCGCGTCGTATCCGTTGTTGCAGGTATCGACTTCGTAACCTTTTCCCCGGAGGAAAAGCACATGGGGTTTCAATAGTTCGATTTCGTCGTCCACCCAAAGTATTTTGACCATATTCGCGGTTTTAGTTGAAACAAAGATAGTGAAAGCCGGGAGAAAACGGGAACCTGTCCCGGTTTCCCGAGGCGCATTCTATCTAAGACTATGTCAAAGATAGTGAAAGGTTGCGGGCTTGCCCGCCGGGATTGCCGAACCGGATCCTATCTTCTACAAAAATAGTGATTTTACCAATTATACAATGCGAATTTCGGGCAATTTATTGTGCCCGACGGACGAAACTTTCGGGCGGCGGTGTCCGGTTCCGGCTATCGGGTTGTTTGATAATGCGTTGCCTTTTTCCGGATATTCTTCGATACGGTCCGGCTCCGGTCGGCCCGCCGGGTATCGAAGCGCGGTTTTATGGCCCGGTATTTGAGTAAGGGGTTTCGAACTGCGGCGCGACGCGGGCGAGGTGAATTGCAAAAAAATGTTCTACTTTGTTGTGATATAATCAAATAAAACTTATATTTGCAGTCCCGAAATAGAGTTTAACTTATAAATATAAAGAGTATGACAAAGGCAGATATCGTTAGCGAAATCGCTAAAAGTACCGGTGCTGAAAAAGTACAGGTCCAGGCTATCGTCGAGGCTTTTATGGAGAGCATCAAGGGTTCCCTGGCGCAGAACAACAATGTATATCTCCGTGGTTTCGGCAGCTTCATCGTGAAAAAACGCGCGAAGAAGGTGGCTCGTAACATTTCCAAGAATACGACCATTACGATCCCGGCCCACAACATTCCGGCCTTCAAGCCTGCAAAGAGTTTTGCGGCAAAAGTTAAATAAATAATAGAAACTTTAAACAATTACAGTTATGCCGAACGGAAAGAAACATAAGCGTCACAAGATGGCGACCCACAAGCGTAAAAAACGTCTTCGCAAGAATCGTCACAAGAAAAAGTAGGTAGTACGCCTTAGTGCTAATTAAGGTAGATAAAGCTAAAAGGGTGCGAGGCCCTTTTAGCTTTACCTGTTTTCCGATTCCCGCTCCGTTCGCAGGGCGGGATGTGTCGGATCGTCGGGAAGGAGAGGACGATGTGTTTGTGAACGTATCACCGTATATCGAATCCGCTCCCGAAAAGCCAAAAGAGGCTTTTTGCGAAGGGAATGTGCCGCAATATCGTCCTCTACGGACCAGGCGAGTTGAAAACAATGGAAGCCGGGCTGTGCTTCCCGAACGCCGAACAGCCGCAAACCCCATAATGTCAGAATCGTCGCCGCGGTCTGCGGGACGAAAATATATATGAACCGAGAATTAATAGTCAATGTAAACCCGACCGAGATTTCGATCGCCCTGTGCGAGGACAAGGTGCTGGTCGAGCTCAACAAGGAGCAGTGCCAGACGGGATTCGCCGTAGGGGATATTTATCTGGGCAAGGTGCGCAAGATCATGCCGGGGCTGAACGCCGCGTTCGTCAATATCGGCCATGAGAAGGATGCCTTTATCCACTATCTCGACCTGGGCTCCCAGTTCTCTTCGTTGCAGAAGCTGGTGGCGAGTTACCAGCCCGGCAAGCGGGGAATCCGCCTGGATGCGATGAAGCTGGAGCCGCCGATCGAAAAGTCGGGCAAGATCGGCTCCTACCTGCAGGTGGGGCAGACCGTTATGGTGCAGGTGGCCAAAGAGGCGATTTCCACCAAGGGACCGCGTCTGACGGCCGATATTTCGCTGGCTGGACGTAACGTGGTGCTGGTGCCTTTTTCGTCGAAGGTGTTCCTGTCGCAGAAGATCCGCTCGGCGGAGGAGAAGAAGCGGCTCAAGGGCATTGCAGCCGCCGTTTTGCCGAAGAATTTCGGCGTTATCATCCGCACGGCGGCTGTCGAGGCCAAGGACAGCGATATCGAACAGGATATCCGCTCCCTGTTGGACAAATGGCAGAGGACCCTGCAAAATATTCGCAAGAACCCTGCTCCGGCCCAGTTGATGAGTGAGATGAACCGGGCCAACACCATTATCCGGGATTCGTTGGGAGGCGCCTTTTCGCAGATCGTCGTGGACGACGAAGCGATGTACCATGAGATTCAGAACTACATCCGTCAGATCGAACCGCAAAGCGAGAAACTCGTAAAACTTTATAAGGGCAACGTCCCCATCTTCGACAATTTCGACATTTCGAAGCAGATCAAGTCGCTCTTCGCCAAGTACGTGTCGTTGCGCCGGGGCGCTTACCTGATTATCGAGCATACGGAGGCGATGAACGTCATCGACGTCAATTCGGGCAATCGCACCAAGGCCGAGGACGATCAGGAGCAGACTGCTTTCGATGTCAATCTGGCCGCTGCGCGCGAAATCGCCCGGCAGCTGCGTCTGCGCGATTTGGGCGGTATCGTCATCATCGACTTTATCGATATGCACAAGGCTGCGAACCGTCAGTTGCTCTATGAGGAGATGAACAAGCTGATGGCCACCGACAAGGCCAAGCATACGGTGCTGCCGCTGACCAAGTTCGGGCTGATGCAGATCACCCGCCAGCGGGTGCGTCCGGTCGCCGTGCAGGATGTTACGGACGTCTGTCCCACGTGCAACGGCACGGGGCGTATCGAGCCGACCGTTCTGCTCGACAAGAAGATCGAGAACAAGATCTCCTATCTGGCCCAGGATGCGGGGCACAAATATATCAAGTTGCGCGTCAGCCCTTACGTTTCGACCTACTTGAATCACGGCCTGTGGTCGTTGCGCCGCCGCTGGATGTGGAAGTATAAGATCCAGTTGAAGATCGTGGCGGACCAGAGCGTCGGTATCGTCGATGTCCACTACTACGACAAGGAGGGCAAAGACCTGTATAAGGATTAGAGATACCGGATGCCGCAGGGGCGGAGGCATGGACTCGGTCGATGTGCCGGATGGGATTCGGCCCCTTTTACTGGCCGGAAGGCGGACGAAGTCCGGAGCCGGACAAAGGCGGAAGGTGGAAAGACATACATGTTCGGTCGCAGGTACGATCTGCAGCCGATACGAATACACGGAGTTGAATAATCGTTTGAGCGCCTTGCGGAATCGATTCCTGCAGGGCATCTTTTAGCTGGGCGGAATATGGGTCCCGGAAATAAACCGAATATCTTGCAGTTGATCGCCGGAGCGGAGCCTCTCGGCGCGATGCGTCGTGCGTACGATTCGGCGGGGCGGACCGTTCTTCTGCGCGATATGGTCGGCGGGGCTCTCTCGGTTTATGCCGCTGCCCTGATCGCCCGAACGGGCGGTACGCACGTCTTCGTGGCGGAAGACCGCGATGCGGCGGCCTACCTGCTCAACGATTTTTATGCCCTGCTCGACGAAAAACAGGTTTACTTTTTTCCGGGCTCCTACAAGCGTTCGATCGTTTACGGTACGGAGGATGCGCAGGGTGTCGTGCAGCGGACGGCGGCGTTGAGTGCTCTGCGTCGGGAAATGGCTGCGGGCGAATACCGGATTATCTGTACCTATCCGGAAGCTCTGGCCGAACGGGTGACCGACCCCGACTCGATGCGGCGCGAAACCGTGCGGGTGAAGGTCGGCGACCGGCTGGCGATCGGAGAGCTGGAGGAGTTGCTGGCCGATTCGGGGTTCACGAAGGTGGATTTCGTTTACGAACCCGGACAGTATTCGCTGCGTGGCGGTATCTTCGACGTGTTTTCCTTTTCCGAGAGCAAACCTTACCGGTTGGACTTTTTCGGGGAAGAGGTGGATTCGATCCGCCGATTCGAGATTTCCAGTCAGCTTTCCGCCGACCGGCTGAACGAGGTGGAGATCGTTCCGAACCTGAACGGTTTTGCCGGGGATCGGATTTCGCTGCTCGCATTTGCAGGAGAGGCGACTTACTGGTTTTTCGATCCCGACTACGTACTGCGGCGCGTGAACGATCTGCGTCGCAAGGTTCTGGGGGAGATGGAGGAACCTGCGGAGATTGACACCCATCTGGTGAGCCGGAAGGTGTTGTTGCAGGACATGGCCGGGATGCGTTTGTTCGAATTGCGTGATAGCCTGAAGGAGCGGCCGGCCGATGCGACGGTCGCGTTCCGCATGGCTCCCCAGCCCAAGTTCAACAAGAATTTCGAATTGCTGGCCGACGACATCATTTCCAATGGACAGCGCGGTTATAAAACCTATATCCTGTCGGAAAACCGGGCGCAGCTCGAACGGCTGGAGAACATTTTCTACCAGTCGGGGCGTAAGGAGGCGCAGATCAACCCCCTGCCGATCACGCTGCACGAGGGTTTCGTCGATCACGACCTGAAACTTTGTTTCTATACCGACCATCAGATTTTCGACCGCTACCAGCGCTATCGGATCAACGGCGAGATCAAGCGCGACGAGCAGATGACCGTCGCAGAGTTGAATCAGCTCCGCATGGGCGATTATGTGGTGCATATCGATCACGGCGTGGGGCGTTTCGGCGGTCTGGTCAAGATCAACGAGAACGGCAAGGTGCACGAGGCTATTAAATTGATTTATAAGGATAACGACGTGCTGTTCGTGCATGTGCACGCCTTGCACCGTATTTCGCGATACAAGAGCGGCGAAGGCGAAGCGCCCAAAATCTACAAATTGGGCAGCGGAGCCTGGCAGAAGCTCAAGACCGCGACCAAGAAGGCCGTCAAGGACATCTCGCGCGAACTGATCGCCCTCTATGCCAAGCGCAAAGCCAGCAAGGGATTTGCCTTTTCGCCGGATACCTATTTGCAGCAGGAGCTGGAAGCTTCGTTCATGTGGGAGGATACGCCCGATCAGCAGACCGCGACGCAGGCCGTCAAGCGGGACATGGAGTCCAATCAGCCGATGGATCGTTTGATTTGCGGCGATGTGGGCTTCGGCAAGACCGAAGTGGCGATCCGAGCGGCGTTCAAGGCCGCGACCGACGGCAAGCAGGTGGCCGTGCTGGTGCCTACGACGATTCTGGCCCTGCAACATTACCGCTCCTTCGTACATCGGCTCCGGGATTTTCCCGTGAAGGTCGAATATCTCAACCGGACCAAGTCTTCGAAAGAGACGTCCCGCATCCTATCTGAGCTGGCCGAGGGTCGCATCGACATCCTGATCGGTACGCACAAGATCCTGGGCAAGCAGGTGAAATTCCACGACCTGGGATTGCTTATTATCGACGAGGAGCAGAAGTTCGGCGTGGCGGCCAAGGAGAAGCTGACGCAGATGAGCGTCAATGTCGATACGCTGACCCTCACCGCGACGCCGATTCCCCGCACGCTGCAATTCTCGCTCATGGGGTCGCGCGACCTCTCCGTCATCTCGACGCCGCCGCCCAACCGACAGCCGATCATTACCGAGTCGCATCTCTTTTCGGAGGAGATTATCCGCGACGCTGTCAATGCCGAGCTGGATCGGGGTGGACAGGTCTATTTCGTCCACAACCGGGTGGAGGATCTGATGACGCTTCAGGGTATGGTTACTCGGCTCTGCCCCCGGGCGCGGGTGGGAATCGGCCACGGCAAGATGCCGGCCGAACAGCTCGAAAAGCTGATTATGGATTTTATCTACGGGGAGTTCGACGTGTTGATTTCGACCACGATCGTCGAAAACGGCATCGACATTCCCAACGCCAATACGATCATCGTCAATAATGCCCAGAATTTCGGCTTGAGCGATCTTCATCAGTTGCGCGGACGTGTGGGACGCGGCAGCCAGCGGGGGTATTGCTACCTGCTTTCGCCCGGCGACGAGCTGCTGACTCCGGATGCCCGGCGGCGCCTGCGGGCCATCGAGGAGTTCTCAGATCTGGGTTCGGGATTCAATATCGCCATGCAGGATCTCGACATTCGGGGCGCCGGCAATCTGTTGGGCGCCGAGCAGAGCGGCTTTATCGCCGACATCGGTTTCGAAACCTACCAGAAGATCATGCAGGAGGCGATCGCCGAACTCCGCTCGGAGGGACTCGAGATGCCCGGCATGAGCGATGCCGAGCAGGGCGTGGTCGATAAGATGAGCTATATTTCGGATAGCGTGATCGAGATCGACGTCGAGGCCGAGCTGCCCGACTCCTACGTGCAGCAGCCCGCCGAGAAACTGCGCTTGTACCGGGAGCTGGATACGGCCCGCAACGAGGAGATGCTCAAGAGTTTCGAGGCCAAGATGATCGACCGCTTCGGTCCGTTGCCCCGGCCCGCTGCCGAGCTGCTCAATGTGGTCCGCCTGCGGTGGGAGGCCGTGCGGCTGGGTATGGAGCGCGTGAAGGTCAAAAACGGCTTGATGATCGTCCATTTCGTAGGCGACGACGATTCTCCTTACTACAAGAGCGATACGTTCATGGAGCTTTTGCGCAAAGTGACGCAGCGCCCCGACCGATTTGTTCTCAAGCAACACAATAATCGCCTGGCGATGACCGTTAGGGGGATTAAGGATGTCGCAGCGGGATACGAGGTGCTTAAATCTTTGTAGAAAGAGCTGGGGAGTATTTTTGATGTATGGACTTGCCCGAACGCGACCGATATGCCTCGTCTTTTTCCCGAAGTTCCTCCCTCGGGAGAGGGTCGGAGGACGGCATAACGCTCCGCAGGGTTGTGGGGTGCCGCCGAAATCGGTAAGAGAACGGTCGTGGTAACCGAAAAGTATATAACTGCTATAAAAACTGAATCCGGACGGTTGTGAACGATTCGTGCCGCAGTGAACTTGGAGAGCGGCCGTGCCGGACGGAAAGAACGAAGCAAAAAATTCAACGATGAACCTGACGATCGACATGGGTAACACGCGGGTCAAGTACGCTGTATTTGACGGCGGTACCGTCGTTTCCGACGGATGTTCGGAAGAGTTCGACGAAGCGGTGATAGATCGGATTCTTGCTGCTCATCCCGGTATTACGCAGGCTATTGTTGCGACTACGCGCGGTCCGGTCGATGACACCGTCGCGCTGGTGCGTCGCCGCATCGGGCGCTGTCTGCGGCTCTCACCGCAACTTCCTCTTCCCATTCGTAATTTGTAGGCGAAAGCGAAAAGGTAAAAAAAGCATATAACTTT
>OGXW01002791.1_pt1 | contig 12061 bp, 9 predicted proteins | sample 1576341 | NCBI WGS metagenome assembly OGXW01 (sample SAMEA3541592, study PRJEB24748) | human gut metagenome | biome: human gut; feature: human-associated habitat; material: faeces | place: China | collected 2012
GGTGGAAATTGTGGTCAGTGGACTGAAGGCAGGACATATATATAAGATTACTGCGTCGACAGATAATACATACGTAAAGACACTGACAGGAGTAGTAAAGGTCAACGCGGATGACAGCCAGCTGTGTGTACCGGAAGGCGATGGAAAGGTGCAGTCGGAGGAAGAATTTACAGACTCGCTCCTTCCTGAAATTACGGAGGAGAATACCATGGAATCGGGAGAGGAAGCAGAGTGGGAGGAGGTTGAACTGGAGGATCTGAGTGGAAATTCAGAAGATACGGAACCGGTGGAATGTGAGCCATTACCCGAAGAGAATGAAATGGAGGCGGATACAAAAAATTATGCTGAAATCCTCTGAAACCTATTGAAATCAAAATGTTTTTATGATACAAAAAGAAAGTTGCTATTTTATATAGAATATTTGTAAAAATGTTTGTAAAAAAGAGGGGATAACAGGAGGAACAGCCAATGAGTAATAAGCTGATCGACTTGATCGATATTTCTAAATCTTATGGGATGCAGACAGTTCTGGATGAACTGAATCTTTATATCAGAGAGAATGAATTCCTGACGCTTCTTGGTCCAAGTGGATGTGGAAAGACCACTACACTTCGTATCCTGGGCGGATTTGAGACACCGGATAAGGGACACGTGATCTTTAACGGGCAGGATATCACGGATCTTCCGCCAAATAAGCGACAGCTTAATACCGTGTTTCAGAAGTATGCATTATTTACACACATGAATATTGCGGAAAATATTGCCTTTGGACTAAAAATAAAAAATAAAAGTAAACAGTATATTTATGACAAGATCAAATATGCATTGAAGCTCGTTAATCTGGATGGATTCGAAAACCGTATGCCGGATTCTCTGAGTGGTGGTCAACAGCAGCGTATTGCAATCGCAAGAGCGATTGTAAATGAACCGAAGGTTCTTCTTCTGGATGAGCCTCTGGGAGCTTTGGATCTTAAGATGCGCCAGGATATGCAGTACGAGCTGATCCGTCTTAAGAATGAACTGGGAATCACCTTCCTGTATGTGACACATGACCAGGAAGAGGCTCTTACCATGTCAGATACCATTGTGGTTATGAACCAGGGATATATTCAGCAGATTGGAACACCGGAAAAAATCTACAATGAGCCGGAGAATGCTTTTGTGGCAGATTTTATCGGAGAGAGCAACATTATTTCTGCAACTATGGTGGAAGATTGTCTGGTCAAGATCCTTGGAGTTAATTTTGCATGTGTAGATGAGGGGTTCGGACAGAATCAGCCGGTCGATGTTGTGATCCGTCCGGAGGATATTGATCTTCTCAAACCAGGCGAAGGAAGTATTGACGGTGTGGTTACGCATATGATCTTTAAGGGTGTCCATTATGAGATGGAGGTAATGGCAAACAATTATGAGTGGCTTGTACACAGTACAGATATGTTCCCGATTGGAACAGAGGTCAGCATTCATGTGGATCCGTTTGACATTCAGATCATGAAAAAACCGGAATCAGAAGATGAGGAGGCGGTAAACATTGAAGAATAAGCGTATGCTTGCCGGACCTTATCTGTTCTGGGCAGTATCTTTTGTTGTGATTCCGCTTCTGGTGATCGTATATTATGCATTTACCAGTGATGATGGAAGCTTTACGTTTGCAAACCTTGCACAGATCACGACACCTGAGAATCTGAAAGCACTGGGGATGTCCATCCTGTTGTCTTTTCTGAGTACAGTATTCTGTCTGTTCCTGGCTTATCCGCTGGCAGTGATCTTAAGTCAGAAAAAGGTCAACCAGACGAGTTTTATAGTGCTTATTTTTATTCTGCCGATGTGGATGAATTTTCTTCTGCGCACACTGGCATGGCAGACCCTGCTCGAAAAGAACGGTGTTATCAACAGTGTTTTGAGTTTTCTGCATCTGCCGGCCCTGGAGGTCATCAATACACCATATGCGATCATTCTTGGTATGGTCTATAATTTCCTGCCGTTCATGGTCCTTCCAATCTACAATGTGTTGATCAAGATTGACAATAATGTCATCAATGCCGCACGTGATCTGGGAGCAAATCCGGTACAGACCTTCTTAAAGGTTATTTTTCCACTGAGTATTCCGGGTGTGATCAGCGGTATCACGATGGTGTTTGTACCAGCACTGACGACGTTTGTTATCTCTGATCTCTTAGGAGGCGGCAAGATTCTTCTGATTGGAAATGTGATAGAACAGTCCTTTAAACAGAACAGTAACTGGCATGTGGGAAGTGGACTTTCTCTTGTACTGATGGTATTTATCATTGCAAGTATGGCCCTTGTGGCAAAATATGACAACGAAGACGGGGGTGCGGCATTTTGATCAGAAAATACTTACAGAAAATCTACCTGGCACTTATTTTTATTCTGCTGTATGCCCCTATCGTAACCCTGATCGTACTGTCCTTTAACCAGTCCAAGACCAGGGCAAAGTGGGGTGGATTCACCCTGAAATGGTACAGAGAACTGTTTCGGAATGAACAGATCATGAGTGCTTTTTATACGACACTTATTATCGCGTTTGTTTCTGCAGCGATCGCAACGATCATCGGGACTGCGGCAGCAATTGCGATTCAGGGAATGAAACAGAAATGGAAGACCATATATATGGGACTTACTAATATCCCGATGATGAACGCAGAGATCGTTATGGGTGTGTCTCTGATGCTTCTTTTTATTGCATTTCATATGACGCTTGGTTTCGGAACAATCCTGATCGCGCATATCACATTTAACATTCCGTATGTGATCTTAAGTGTGGCACCGAAGCTGAGGCAGACAAACCGTTACACCTATGAAGCCGCTCTGGATCTTGGGGCATCTCCGGTCAGAGCATTTTTTAAGGTGGTATTCCCGGATATCGTACCGGGCGTGCTTTCTGGATTTATGCTGGCCTTTACGATGTCACTGGATGATTTTGTCATCACTCATTTTACCAAGGGACCTGGAATTGATACGCTTTCGACCAAAATCTACACAGAGGTACGAAAGGGGATCAAACCGGAAATTTATGCACTCTCTACGATTATGTTTGTGACGGTTCTGGTACTTCTTATTCTGGTCAATTATTCTCCAAAGGAGGATGAAGAGGCAGCGGCAAGAAAAAAAGTCCGCAGACCTTCCAAAGCCAAGAAGATCATCATCCGCCGTGTACTCCCGGTTACGATCTGTATTGTGTTTGTCGGGGGCGGTTTTTATTATGCCAAAGAAAGTGATGTCCTGAATGATGAAAAGCTAGTCGTTTATAACTGGGGTGAATACATTGATCCGGAGGTTCTGACTATCTTTGAGAAGGAAACGGGGATCGATGTGATCTATGAAGAATTTGAGACAAACGAAATTCTTTATCCTAAGATCAGTTCCGGTGCGATTGCCTACGATGTGATTTGCCCAAGCGACTATATGATTCAGCGAATGATCAAAAATGATCTGCTTTCGGAGATTAATTTCGATAATATCTCGAACCTCAAAAACATTGGAAAACAGTATCTGGAACAGTCAAGGCAGTTTGATCCGGAGAATAAATATTCTGTACCATATTGCTGGGGAACCGTGGGGATTCTTTATAATAAGACAATGGTGGATGAGCCTGTAGACAGCTGGTCCATTCTCTGGGATGAGAAATACAAGGACAGCATTCTGATGCAGGATTCAGTCCGCGACGCTTTTGGCGTGGCACTGAAATATCTTGGCTATTCGCTGAATTCCACAGACCTGGATGAACTGACTGAGGCGAAGAATCTCCTGATCGAACAGAAACCTCTCGTGCAGGCATATGTTATTGACCAGGTGCGTGACAAAATGATTGGAAATGAGGCGGCCATCGGCGTGATCTATTCCGGCGAGGCGATTTATACACAGAAAGAAAATTCGAATTTGGAATATGTGATCCCGAAAGAAGGAAGCAACATCTGGATTGATTCCTGGGTAATCCCGAAGAATGCAGAGCATAAAGAAAATGCAGAGAAATTCATCAACTTCCTCTGCAGACCGGATATTGCCTTGATGAATTTTGAGTATATTACATATTCAACACCGAATGAGGCGGCAAGAGAGCTGATCGAGGATGATGATATTCGAAACAGTAAGATCGCATTCCCGGATCTTTCGAAATATGACAATCTGGAAACCTTCCAGTATCTCGGAACAGAAGCGGATCAGACGTATGGAGATCTGTGGAATAAAGTAAAATCATCGTAACTGTGAGGGTACTGAACAGTTACAAATTATTATAAAAAAGTATGGACTGTCGAAAAATGGACAGCTCATACTTTTTTGTGCATTTTTTATAATAAAAAACGATAGTTAGCTTAAACTTACCGACTTGTTTTGAAAAATTATACAAAAACTAAAAGGAAAAACAAGATAAAAATATACAAAGTTCACAATTATATACTTGCAATGCTAAAAAGTATCCTATATAATAAAAGATATCTAGGGGAAACGTAGAATTTTTGATGTATCAATAAAGGAGGGAATTGAATGTTAGACAAAACATACTATGACAAGGCGGATGAGGTCATTGCCGTCTATGGCCGTAAACCGGCTTCGCTGATTCCGATCATGCAGGATATTCAGGCGGAATACCGTTATCTGCCGGGAGAAATTCTCAATTATGTAGCAGATGAGATTGGAGTGACCCGTTCAAGAGCGTACAGCGTGGCAACCTTTTACGAGAATTTTTCCTTCGAGGCAAAGGGTAAATATGTAATCAAGGTGTGTGACGGAACTGCCTGTCATGTAAGGAAATCCCAGCCGGTAAAGGATGCTATTGTCAAGGAACTAGGGCTGGCTGACGGAAAATGTACAACGGATGACATGATGTTTACAGTTGAAACAGTGTCCTGCCTGGGTGCTTGTGGACTGGCACCGACTATGATGGTAAATGAGGATGTTCATCCAAAAATGACACCGGATAAAGCAGTAAAACTGATCCGAGAATTAAGGGGGGATAAGGCATGAGTATTACAAGTAAAGAAGACCTGTTAAAGAAGCAGATAGAAGCTCAGGAAGAAATCAATTCTTATACCTGCCGTATCCTTGTCTGTTCAGGTACTGGCTGTGTTGCTTCCGGATCACAGAAAATCTATGATGAGATGTGCAGACTCTGTGAGGGAATTGACGGTGTAGAGGTCAGCATGCAGAAAGATGTACCTCATATCGGAACCATAAAGACCGGCTGTCAGGGCTTATGTGAGCTGGGACCTCTGGTTCGTATAGAACCGCAGCATCTGCAGTATGTACATGTGCAGGTAGAGGATTGTAAAGAAATCGTAGAGAAGACAGTCTTAAAGGGAGAACCGGTTGACAGACTGTTTTATAAGCATGACGAGGAAGTCTGCAGGCAGCCGGAGGATATTCCGTTTTTGAATCAGCAGACGAGAATCGTTCTGGAACATTGTGGAAATATAGATGCAGAGTCAATTGATGAATATATCGCAGTGGGTGGTTTTCAGGCGGTTCTGAAGGCGTTTTTTGAAATGACGCCGGAAGAAGTTATTGAAGAGATCACAAAATCCGGAATCCGTGGCCGAGGCGGTGCCGGATTCCCGATGGGAAAGAAATGGAGTCAGGTAGCACGCATTGAATCTGATGTGAAATATGTAGTCTGCAATGGTGATGAAGGAGATCCAGGTGCATTTATGGATGGTTCCGTAATGGAGGGAGATCCTTATAAGCTTATGGAAGGTATGATCATTGCTGCATATGCGGTAGGTGCACACGATGGATATATTTATGTACGTGCAGAATATCCGCTTTCCGTTGCCAGACTCAAAAAAGCAATTGCACAGGCGGAGGAATACGGACTGCTCGGAGATAATATCCTGGGATCTGGCATAAACTTCCATTTACATATCAACCGAGGTGCAGGTGCTTTTGTGTGTGGTGAAGGTTCAGCACTGACAGCGTCTATTGAGGGCAAACGAGGAATGCCTCGTGTAAAACCACCGCGTACAGTAGAAAAGGGACTCTGGGAGAAGCCTACTGTACTGAATAACGTAGAGACTTATGCAAATGTTGCGAGAATTATTCTTGACGGAGCTGACTGGTATCGTTCCATTGGAACAGAAGGAAGTACAGGAACCAAGACGTTCTCTCTGACGGGAGCAATAGAGAATACAGGTCTGATCGAGGTTCCGATGGGAACAACACTGCGTCATATCATTTATGACATTGGCGGCGGCATTAAGAAGGGAGCTGCATTTAAGGCAGTGCAGATCGGAGGACCGTCCGGAGGATGTCTGGTTGAGAAACATCTGGATGAACCACTTGACTTTGATTCCGTTAAGAAGTTTAATGCGATCATCGGTTCCGGCGGACTGGTTGTCATGGACGAAAATACCTGTATGGTTGACGTTGCAAAATTCTTTATGGGCTTTACGCAGAGAGAATCCTGCGGAAAATGCGGTCCATGTCGAATCGGAACGAAGCGTATGCTGGAACTGCTTCAGAAGATCACCGCAGGCAGGGGAGAACTTAAGGATTTGGATAAACTGGAAGAGACTGCAAGATTTATTCAGTCCCGTTCGCTCTGTGGACTTGGAAAGAGTGCACCGCTTCCTGTTATCAGTACACTACAGAATTTCCGCGATGAATATGAGGAACATATTGTGGAGGGCAAATGTCGTGCCCATGTATGTGAGGCAATGAAGATTTATGAGATTGATCCTGACAGATGCAAGGGCTGTACGAAGTGTGCCCGCAACTGTCCGGTAGGTGCGATAACAGGAGAGAAAAAAGAACCGCATAAGATTGATCAGACAAAATGTATCAAGTGTGGAACCTGTATGGAAAACTGTACTTTTGAAGCAATCAGCGTGAAATAAACGAAAAGGAGGAGGATGACATGATTCATTTGACGATAGATGGAAAGCCTGTTGAAGTGGAGAAGGGGACGACCATCCTTCATGCAGCCAGGAAGGCAGGAATTGAGATTCCTACTTTATGTTATATAGAAGACTTGCTTCCGGATGGCTCCTGCCGTTTGTGTGTGGTTGAAGTCAGAAATAACGGAAGAACCAAGATAGATACAGCCTGTACCATGCAGGTTTCTGAGGGTGATGAGGTTTTCACCATGTCAGAAAAAGTAATCGAGTCAAGAAGACAGACACTGGATCTGCTTCTGTCAGATCACAATATCCACTGCTTTTCCTGTCCGGGCAATGGAGACTGTAAACTTCAGGACTATGCATATGAATATGGCCTGGATGGCTCCAGCTATGAAGGAGAGAAGAGTGGAGGAAAGATCGATGACTCCAACAAATTCTTTACCTATGACCCAAGTCTGTGCATCCTGTGCCACAGATGTGTCAATACCTGTAATCAGGTTGTAGGAAGAGGTGCGATCGCTACTCTGGAACGTGGATTCCAGTCAGTGATCGGAAATGGTGAAGGTGTGTGGGCAGACGGCACCTGTGAATCCTGTGGAAACTGTGTGCAGGCATGTCCGACCGGTGCACTTACCATGAAACGAAGAAAGAACTACCGTGCATATCAGATCGACAAAAAGGTGCTTACAACCTGTCCGCACTGTGCAACAGGATGTCAGTATTATCTGCTGGTCAAGGATGGTAAGATTGTTGATACAGAAGCTTATAACGGTCCGTCCAATAAGGGACTTCTCTGTGTTAAGGGACGCAGCGGAAGCTTTGATTTCGTACATCATCCGTCCAGAATCACAGATCCGCTTATTAAGAACAAAGAGACCGGTGAATTTGAGAAAGCAACCTGGGATGAGGCACTTGATCTGGTTGCATCCAGGTTTATGGAGATCAAGAAGAAATATGGTTCAGATTCTCTTGCCGGTTTTGCCTGCTCCCGTTCACCGAATGAAGATATTTACATGGTTCAGAAGATGGTTCGTACCTGCTTTGGAACCAATAACACGGACAACTGTGCGCGTGTATGTCATTCAGCATCTGTAGCAGGTCTGGCAATGACGCTTGGTTCCGGTGCTATGACAAACCCAATCGAGGATATCACCAGGAAGCCAGATGTGATCATGCTGGTGGGCTCAAATCCAGAAGAAGCACATCCGGTTGTTGGTATGCAGATCCGTCAGGCTGTACAGCGCGGCTGTAAGCTGATCGTTGTAGATCCGCGTGATATTGGTCTTGCAAAGCATGCTGATATTCATCTGAAGCTGAAACCGGGAACCAATGTTGCATTTGCAAACGGTATCATGAATGTCATTATCTCCGAGGGACTTCAGGATGAGAAATTCATCGCAGAGAGAACTGAGGGCTATGAAAAGATCAAAGAGATCGTTAAGGATTATACACCGGAGAGGGTCGCAGAAATCTGTCATATCGATGCAGATGAATTAAGAAAAGCAGCCATCATGTATGCAAAGGCAGATAAGGCTCCGATCATTTACTGCCTTGGTGTAACAGAGCATTCTACCGGTACAGAGGGTGTTATGTCCATGTCCAATATGGCACTCCTTGTAGGTAAACTGGGACGCGAGGGCTGTGGTGTCAACCCGCTTCGTGGTCAGAACAATGTACAGGGTGCCTGTGACATGGGGGCTTCTCCGACAGACTTCCCGGGATATCAGAAGGTGGCGAATCCGGAAGTAGTTGCCAAGTTTGAAAAGGCATGGAATACGAAGCTGAATCCGAATCCGGGACTTCATGCGACAGACGTATTCCCTGCAGCAATCAAGGGAGATGTCAAGGGCCTTTATATTTATGGTGAAGACCCGGTTGTTACAGATCCGGATACCCATCATATCATTAAAGCACTGGAAAGCCTGGAATTCTTTGTGATCCAGGAGCTGTTTATGACCGAGACAGCAGCGTATGCAGATGTGATCCTTCCGGGTGTCAGCTATGCAGAAAAAGAAGGAACCTTTACCAACACCGAACGTCGTGTGCAGCGTGTTCGCAAAGCAGTGACGATTCCTGGAAATGCAAGACTGGATACAGATATCATCATTGATCTGATGAACCGTATGGGATATCCGCAGCCGCATCTGACATCAGCACAGATCATGGACGAGATTTCTTCTGTGACCCCATCCTTTGGCGGAATCAGTCATGCCCGTCTGGACAGTGAAGAGGTAGGTGGAAAGGGTCTTCAGTGGCCATGTCCGACAAAGGATCATCCGGGAACACCGATCATGCATGTCGGTAAATTCGCGAGAGGTCTTGGATGGTTTTATCCTGCAGAATACATTCCTTCAGCAGAACTTCCGGATGAGGAATATCCGATCATCCTGATGACCGGTCGAATCCTGTATCATTATACAACAAGAGCAATGACAGGCAAAACACCGGAACTTATGGAAATAGAGGGCAGTTCTTTCATTGAAATGAACGAGGAGGATGCAGCGGCACTTGGAATCAGGAACGGAGACAGAGTACGACTGACTTCAAGACGAGGCCAGATAGAATCCACAGCCCGTGTAGGAACAAAAGTATCCAAGGGAGAGTCCTGGATGCCATTCCACTTCCCGGATGGAAACGCAAACTGGCTTACCAATGCCGCACTTGATAAATATGCGAGAATTCCGGAATATAAAGTATGTGCAATTCGAATTGAAAAGGCATAAGTGCATTGCCTTGAAAGAGAGAACGGAATAGTTGTCCGCCAGCAGGGAATATTTTAAACCCGTCAGGGAATAAAATATTCCCTGTATTTTTTTTATAAGTTGAGGATTTTTTGTATATATGTTACAATAAAACGAAAATAGGATTGTAACATTTAGTAATAAAATATCGTCATCGAAATGCGGATCGGAAGATGATATTTGAAAGGCAGGATAAAATTTTGGAGAATCTTAAGGTAGAAGATGCAATTGAACAATTACTGATCCATACAAAGATCATACAGGAAACAGAAACAGTGGCCTTGCTTTCGGCGCGGGGGAGAATACTTGCAGAGGATATGAAAGCTGAACTTGACAATCCTCCGTTTGACCGTTCGCCGATAGACGGATATGCATGTAAGTCAGAAGATCTGACAGGGGCGGCACCGGGAAATCCGGTAACGCTTAAGGTAATCCGGGAGATCGATGCAGGACAGTATTATGATGGAATGGTAGAGTCCGGTGAGGCTGTTCGAATTATGACAGGAGCTGCGATCCCGAAGGGATGTGACTGCTGCGTAAAGCAGGAGGATACAGACTACGGAGAGGACAGGGTACAGATTTATAAGAGCATGAAGCGGTGGGAGGACTACTGCTTTCAGGGAGAGGATTTTAAGAAGGGTACGGTTTTACTGAGGGCAGGTACGAAGCTTGATTTTGTGGAAATCGGAATTCTTGCAAGCATGGGAGTGGCAGAAGTGCCTGTCAGAAGGCAGGCGAGGGTTGCCATCCTGACAACAGGTGACGAAGTCATGATTCCCGGTGAACAGTTAAAGCAGGGAAAGATTTATGACTGTAACCAGAGCCTTCTTGCCGCACGTCTGATGGATTTTGGGGCAGAGCTGATTCGAGTGGATAAGATCGCAGACTGTCCGGAGGATATGACGAAGGCCCTTGAAGAAACTGTAGGGACAGTAGATATGATCATTACAACAGGGGCAGTTTCCGTCGGAAAAAAGGACATTATGCATGAGGCACTTAAGGAACTTGGGGCAGAGAGGATTTTCTGGAGGATAGAAATGAAACCGGGAATGCCGACGCTTTTTTCTGTGTACAAAGATACCCCCATCCTGAGTCTTTCCGGGAATCCATTTGGTGCAGTGGTATCGGCTGATGTTCTGATCCGGCCGATGATGCAGAAGATGACACAGGATCCCAGGCTTGGAACGGTCAGGAAAAAATGCACACTGACCAATGAATTTGGAAAGAAGATCAAAGGTCGGCGCTATGTACGTGCAGTTACGGATGGAGAGACGGTGACGATCCCGTCAGGACTTCATTCCAATGGGATCCTTGCAACAATGGCAGGATGTAACTGTCTGATCGAGATGGAGGCTGCAAGAGAAGGGAACTATGCCGGGGAACAGGCAGAAGTTCTTCTTTTGTGACGGGACAGAAAGAATGAAAACACAGAAAAAACAATTGATACTGGCAGTGAGCGGAATCAAGAATTCAGGAAAGACAACGCTGATCACAGCACTTCTGCCGGAATTAAAAAAAAGAAACCTTAGTACGGCTGTGATCAAGCATGACGGGCATGAATTTGAAGCAGATATACCGGGAACAGATACCTGGAAAGCCGGAGAAGCCGGGGCCTGTGGGACGCTTGTTTTTTCCGGTACGAAATACATGATGGTCAAATATCATCCGGCAGAGTCAACGGGGGAGCTGATCTCTTTGTTTCCGGAGGCGGATATTATTTTGCTGGAAGGATTCAAACATTCGGAATATCCCAAAATCGAGGTGATACGAAAGGCAAATTCTTTGTGTCCTGTCTGTGATCCGAGATTCCTTCAGGGAATAGTGACTGATATTTCCAGAGAAGAACTGAAACATGATGCCGGTGAAGAAATGGAGGAGATTCCATTTTTTGAGCTTGATGAAACAGAACCTCTTGCGGAGTGGATCTGTCAGTTATGGAAGAAAAAACAGGGTAGTTTATGACATACAAAAACAGGAGTAATAAAAACGCGGAATGAATGAAAGAAATGAGAATATAGAAGGTACTGCAGAAACACAGGCTTGCGAGCTTGGTGTCAAGACAAAGGTGATCCTGACCAAGAATGCGGATTTTTTTGGGCCGGGACTGTTTCATCTTCTGCAGTATATTGATGAGGAAGGAACGATTCATGCAGCATCCAAGAAGATGGGAATGTCTTATTCCAAATGCTGGAAGCTTCTGAATCGTGCGGAGGAACAGATGGGTTTTACCTTTCTTGACAGATATAATGGAGGCCCCCATGGCGGAAATTCCAAAATTACCGAAGAGGGCCGTGAATTTATGAAACGATATGAAGCATTATTAGATGAAATGCAGCAGACAGGTCAGAAGATTTTTGAAAAATATTTCGAGAAATATTTTAGCTGACAGTTACGAAGACTTTCATACGGTCTCTTCTTGCTGCACAGATGAGTGTCAGCTGGTATTTTCTGGCAAGCTCGATCGCC
>OGXW01002794.1_pt1 | contig 12058 bp, 7 predicted proteins | sample 1576341 | NCBI WGS metagenome assembly OGXW01 (sample SAMEA3541592, study PRJEB24748) | human gut metagenome | biome: human gut; feature: human-associated habitat; material: faeces | place: China | collected 2012
AAGTCACAACGTCGCCGGAAGCCTTTTCAATTCTTCTGGGTGGAAAATGGTAAGAGAAGATAGGAAAGCAGTTCTATGGCGGAGACGGACTTGTAGAAAAAGGTGTAGAATTGTGTATTTTTACTAAAAAAACACCACATATGGTTGAATTTATGCTATAATTAAAAATAATCAAATAAAAGATGAATGGAACCCCTAAATTTAATGTTTCATACATTTTATTAATGCAATTGTTAATGCGAAGAAGAATTTTTCGAAAACTTCAAAAATTAACATACAACTTATAGTCTATTTACGATAGGAGGATCAATTATTGAAGTTTAGGAACAAATTTATAGCAAAAAGGATCGGGACAAAGACACTGGCAAGTCTTCTGGCATTTGGAATGGCTCTTGGTTCGCCAATGGCGGCATTTGCCGATGATGGGGAAACGGCCGTTGTAGCAGAGAATACAGTGCAGGCAAAAAAGACAGATGGATCAGAAGCATTTGTGAATGTATCTGATTATGTATGGGGAATGATGGAAAGCGGAGCAGTCAGGCTGAATAATGAAACCGGCTATCTGGAAGATACCTCGACTGGTCAGAAAGTGGATCCGGAGACAGGCGAACGCCTGACAGAGACACCGGATGTTCCGGAGACACCAGCCATACCGGACACCCCTGGAAATCAAGAAAACCCAGAGGTTCCGGAAAAACCGGACACTCCGGAAAATCCAGAGACACCGGAAAAACCGGACACCCCGGAAAATCCAGGGACATCGGAAAAACCGGACACTCCGGAAAATCCAGGGACACCGGAAAAACCAGAAACTCCAGAAAAGCCGGATACTCCGGGAACTCCAGAGACACCGGAAAAACCAGGCACTCCGGAAAATCCGGATAGCCCGGATTCCGGCAAATCCGATTCCAAAGATCCGATTCAGACACCGGATACTGATAAAGCAGATTCTTCCGAAGACCGGAAAGATACAAAGACCGACCCAATTCCGGGAAGTGAGATCGACCATACACAGGAGATCAGCAAAGCAGAAGAAACAGCCGGTCAGAACGAATCAAAAACTGCAGTCAGTAATTCTGAACTGATCAGCCGTCAGCAGATTGTGAAGCAGCCAGAGATGGTAGAGGATTTCCGTTTCTGGACTGTGGCAAGAAAATATGCATTTGCCAGAACAGCGATCAATGTACGGGAGGAAATTCCGGAAGCTGCAGATGGCAGGGCAGATACTTCCGAGGAAGCCAAAGAAGCAGAGCTTGAAGCGGCAAAAAAAGATGCAAAAGAGCTGAGAGCCGGATTTGATAAAGAGAATCAAAAATACAACACGAAAAAAGTGAAACGTACAAAAACGGCAAAAGGTGTAAAAAAATCTACACAGATCAAACTGACCGGACTCAACATTTTTTCATCAGCGAAATTAAAGGCAGAGGCGCCGAATCAGACTAATCTGAAAGCTGGAAAAAGAGCTGAAACAGCAAGACAGGCTGAGAAGGATCTGCAGAAGCAGAAAGAAGAACAGGCGGCAAAAGTGACTGCTGACCTGGCAGCACAGAAGATGGAAGAAAAGGTCCGCTCGGTCGGAACGATTTCGCAGGACGGGCTTCTTTATATTTTGAAAGAAGAAGACAATGGCTGGTTGTATGTGGAATCCGGTAATGTCAGGGGATTTGTAAAGGCGTCTGAAATTTATACGGAAGATGCGGCACAGGAACTTCTGGATGTCTATCAGACACAGGCCAGGTTAAAAGCTTCCAAAGAAAACAAAGACTATACCGGAATCGAGGGAACCGCAAAGACGGCACAGGCACTGATAGATGCAAAAGATAATCAGGCATATACCTATCTCCGTGCGACGGTGAAGCAGACGGTTGCAGATAAAGAACCGGCACTGGTAAGCGATCAGCTAGATACCGATAAAAAAGGAATCCTGAATATTCAAGAAGAGAAGAATGCGGATTCCAGAGTTGTTGGGACAATGACAGCAGGAGAGCTCTGCTACATTCTCGCAGATGAAGATTCAGACTGGGTTTATGTAGAATCCGGAGATGTCAGAGGTTTTGCGGAAAAGAAGTATTTGAAATCAGACGCTGAAACCAAAGCACAGGTGACAGAAAGAGGAGCTGATGCCTATTCAGTGGCAGAGGAAAACATGGATCCGGAAGATAATAAAGCTCTTTACTATACGCTGACTTCTACAAAAGAAGGAACGCCGAGTGGTGAAATCCGCCAGTCAATGATTGAATATGCATCCCAGTTTGTCGGTAATCCTTATGTGTGGGGCGGAACCAGTCTGACAAACGGAGCAGACTGTTCCGGATTTGTACAGCAGATTTACAAGGCTTACGGATATGATCTTCCGCGTGTTGCCGAGGATCAGAGCCAGTATGGAACCAAGATTCCAGTAGAAGACGCACAGCCTGGAGACCTGATCTTCTATGCAAAGAACGGTTATGTATATCATGTTGTGATGTATGCCGGAGATGGAAAGACGATCGAAGCAGCAAATGAAGATGCGGGAATCATTTACGGAACTGTTTATAACAAAGATGCAGTATGGGCAACCCGGATACTGGACGATCATTATACTGTTGCAGGTGGCGGAATCGGAACAGTCAATGCGACAGAAGAGATGTACGGCGCAGATCTTGGCAATTTTACGATTACATATTACTGTGCATGTGAAATCTGCTGTAACAAAGCAGACGGGATCACAGCAACCGGAACCCCGGTCATTGAAGGACAGACCATTGCGGTGGATCCGAGTGTGATCCCTTACGGAACAAAAGTCATCATCGGCGGACATATATTTACTGCTGAAGACTGTGGTGGTGCGATCAAGAAAAACCACATTGATGTCTATGTGAACAGCCATGAAGAAGCTCTTGCTCTCGGCGTGACGAATGCAGAAGTATATCTGGTTAAATAAAAATTAAGCGAAGGATAATTTGTTCTTTCGGAGTTTATCTAAAACCATAAAAACAGGGAAATGTTCTGACGTAAAATATGTCAGGACATTTCCTTTTTTTCATTTTACCAAAATATTTTCCGAAAGAAATTACTCTCTGAGTTTGAAAAATTTTATCAGAAATATTTTTAATGAAATATGGACGGTTTTGTCAAAGAGTAGTAAAATAAAAATGTTGCGTTTCGACTAAAAGGACTGCATTTTACAGAATTTGTAAAAAGGAGCAACAGATTTTGAAATATAGAAATATACAGGTAGTAAAAATGACAGGAGTAAAAATTCTAGCAGGATTACTTGTTTTCGGACTTACTTTCAGCGCTCCGGCAACAGCTTGGGCAGCAGATGGCGGTCTTACAGAGGTTACTTCTAATGGATCAGAAAATGGAGAAAAATTACAGGCAAAATCCATTGATGGGCGTGATACACTTACAGAAGTATCAGATCTTGTCCTGGAGATGATTCATAATGAAGAAATCAGATACAATGAAGAGACTGGATATCTGGAAGATACCGGTCTGCGTGATGCAGCGAAAACAGGATGGAAGGTTGATCCGATAACAGGAGATGAAGTAGAAGTAATCCCTGCTAATCCAGATGTGCCGGTTACGCCGGAGCAACCGACAGATCCGGTCAATCCGGATACACCACAGCAGCCTTCAGATGGCAATGTGAACAATGAACAGCAGCCTTCGGAAGATCAGACAAAAGGCTCAGAAGAAAAAAACAAAACGCAGGAGCAGGAAAAAAATACGCAGGATAGTGAACACAAGATGACCAATGAAGAACTGGTCAAGAGACAGCAGATCGTCAGTCTTCCGGAATACGAAGAAGATTTCCGTTTCTGGACAGTTGCGAGAAAATATGCATTTGCAAAGACAAAGATCAGCATACGTGAGGCAATTCCGGAAGATATCAGTGGAGCCGTTGATACTGATCGGACAGAAAGTGATATTCAGGAAGCAACAGCCGATGCTAAAAAACTGTTTCATAAGGAAACTTCTGTAAAGGCGAAGAAATCAAAGACAAAATCTTCTGCGAAAAAGACGAAAACGGAAAAGAAAGTACAGCTTAATACATTTTCTGCCGGGACATTAAAAAACACAGCAGACACTTCGGAAAAGAAGTCATCCTTAAACTCGGATACTGCCGTAGCATTGCAGGATGATACTTTAAATGCGTCCCTTGCATCCCGGCAGTTGGCCGAAAAGGTGCGTTCTGTTGGAGAAATTTCACAGGATGGACTTCTCTACATTCTGAAAGAAGAAAAGAATGGATGGCTGTATGTAGAATCCGGAAAGGTCAGAGGATTTGTAAAAGAATCCGAGCTTTATACCGGAGATGCCGCACAGGTACTGCTGAGTGGATACCAGAAGCAGGCAAAAAAAGCTGCAAAAAAAGCTAAGATTGCATACACTGGAATCGAAGGAACAGCATCCCTTGCAAAAGAAACGGTTCCGGCAAATGAAAATCAGGCATTTACCCATGTACGTGCAACCGTAAATCAGACACTGGCTACGAAAAAATATGCACTGGCAGATGCATCAAAGTCGGATGGAACTGTAGCAATCCAGGAAGAGGCAAATGGACAGTCACGTGTGCTCGGAACCATGTCCCAGGGTAATCTGTGTTATATCCTTGCGGATGCAGAGAAAGACTGGATTTATGTGGAGTCCGGGGATGTCCGTGGGTTTGTCTCTAAAGAGGCTGTTCAGACTGGGGATGAAGTAAAAGCGCAGGTAGAAGCAGCAGGCGAAGGTGCTTACCAGACAGCTACAGAACTGATCGCACCGGAAGATAACCAGGCACTTTATTATAGCTATGCTTCTGTAAAGCCGGGAACACCGGGGAATGCGATCCGCCAGGCAATGCTGGATTTTGCCGCACAGTTCATTGGCAATCCTTATGTATGGGGCGGTACAAGCCTGACAGAAGGGGCGGACTGCTCCGGATTTGTACAGCAGATCTATAAGAATTTTGGCTATAATCTGCCAAGAGTAGCCGAAGATCAGAGCCAGTATGGAACCAAGATTCCGGTTGAAGACGCACAGCCGGGGGATTTGATTTTCTATGCAAAAGATGGTTATGTCCATCATGTTGTGATGTATGCAGGAGACGGAAAGACCATCGAAGCTGCAAATGAAGACCAGGGAATCATTTCCGGAACGGTATATATTCCGGAAGCTGTCTGGGCAACCAGAATCCTGGAAGAAAATTATAATCTGGAAGGCACGGATGTGAACGAACAGAACGCTACAGCCGAACAGTATGGAGACAGTATTGGAGAGTATACCATTGATTATTATTGTTCCTGCGAAACTTGCCGTGCGAAGGCAAGCAAAGTCAAAGCAACCGGAACTCTGATTGTTGAAGGGCAGACCATTGCGGTTGACCCGGATGAGATTCCGTATGCAACAAAGGTGATCATTGACGGACATGTATTTACTGCTGAAGATTACGATACTTCCGGCAAAGAAAAACATATCAGTATCTATGTCAATGAGCATGAGACTGCACAGAAGCTGAATGAGAAGAAGGCAGAAGTACATCTGGTGAAATAAAGACAATCAAAAAAAGAAATATTAAACAAGAAAAACTTCGGATCACTGGCGAAAATCCAGAATATCCGAAGTTTTTTGCATGTCTACACTATTCAGACAAGTCATTCTCCCAGCTAATGTTTGATCTTTTTCAGTTTTTCATTGTCTGCCTGACATTCGGTCGGGGAAATATGATACATTTTCTTAAAAGCACGAAAAAATGAAGAATAGTCTCCAAAACCGGACTGGACAGCAACCGTTTTAAGCGGAACATCCTGCCGGATCAGCGAGACCGCAAGTGCCAGCCGTTTCTTTAAAATATACTGATGACAGGTCGTATTCAGTTGTTTCTGAAAAAATTTGTTCAGACTGCTCTTGCTCATGTGGAAAGTACGCGCCAGATCCTCCACGCCGATTTCTTTCAGAAAATGCTGATCCAGATAGCGGACGATCTGGTTGGTCTGATCGGATTCAATCTCAATAAATTTGTTGGAATATTTCAGGGCATAATTGATGATTTTTACCAGAAGACAGGTGGATGCACCACAGGCATAGGTTTCGGAAAGCTCCCCATAAGAAGCATATTCCCGGTAAAAGGTTTCAAATTCTTCCTCAAAATTGCACAGCTTATTGGTAGTATGAAGAAGATGAGGTGTGTCAATATTGAAAACAGATTCCTCAAGAGCCGGAAGCTGGCTTTTCAGATTAGAAATATATGATTTTTCCAGCCATACAGTGATAAAATCATAATAGTTTGCAACAAGATCACTGGAGGTAAAGTAGTGTGGAATATCCGGTGGAATAACCAGAATATCGCCATTTGTAATAAAATGCCGTTTCTGGCCGATGCGAAACAGAAAATCTCCGCTTTTACAAAAGCTGATCTCATAAAATCCGCTTTTGATCATAGAAAGATCTTCCATCAGATATCCTTTGTGGTGCGTGCATTTTACATGGCGCAGATGGCGTTTGCCGGACAGATGCATTTCAGGGCTTTGCTCATATAATTTTTTCATTTATAAACCTTTCATGATGAATAATAATTTAACAAATCTTTTGTAATCATTATACAATACACATTGCAAAAAAGGTAAAATAAATTGTAAAAAAATTATGTTTTTTGTTATAGATAAAAACAATAAATTGTTAAAAGTTACAAAAATAACGAGAAATCGCCGTTTTCTGGAATTATTGATAAATAATAGCAATAAGTACAAAAAGTGATAGAAAAAAGCTATTTGCAAAGAAAAAAACATTTTGGTAGTATTTTTGAAGAGTTGTTAACTAGGGGATATACCGACAGAGCAACTTAAGGAAAATACAATGGAGGAAAAAGGAAAATGAAAAGAAGAGCACTCGCATTATTGTGTGCAGGAATTTTAGCAGTCGGTATGCTTGCCGGATGTGGTGGAAGTTCTGACAAGAAAGACAGCAGCGCAAAGACAGAAGACACGAAGAAAGAGGCAAAAAGTGATGGGACTTTTACAGTTGCATTGAATTATATGCCAACATCTCTGGAGCCAAGTACAGCCAGTGATGACCAGACCTCTCTGGTTCGTCCGATCTTTGAACCATTATTTGTAGAAACAAAGGATGGAATCGAATATTATCTGGCAGATAAGCTTGATATTTCAGAAGATGCCAAAACATACACCATTCATCTGAATGAGAAAGCAAACTGGAGCGATGGCGAACCGGTTACTGTAGATGATATCTTATTTACAATGAATTATGCCGGAAGAAATTCTGGTGGAAAATCTTCTTATAATACAATCAATAAACAGGAAGTTGTATTTAACAAAAAAGATGATAAGACACTGGAAATTGTCCTTCCTGAACCATATGCAACTTATACAGCAGCAATTGGCAGAATGATGATTTATCCGTCACACGCATTTGACAATGATTATACAAAAGTAGAAGGAAGCGGATACTTTAATTCCACAGATATGGCTACTTCCGGAGCTTACACGGTAGCAGAGATCAATGATGACAGTATCGTATATACTGCACGTGATGATTATTACAGAGAAACACCGAGCGTTAAGAAAGTTGTTATGAAGACGATCGGTTCCGGAAGCACCAAACAGGTTGCATTTGAAAACGGAGAAATCTCTTACATGAGAATTACAACTCCGGAAGAACTGAAAAAATATGAAGGTGACGATAATTACAATATCAGCTCCTTCTCAGAAGCAAGACTGAATTACCTGCAGATCAATCCTTATGGACCTGCAAAAGACAAACTTACAGAAGATGCAAGAAAAGCGATCTTCCTTGCAATCAATGCAGATGAGATCATCGATACCGCATACGGAAGTGACGAACTTGCAACGGTTGCAAACAGTCTTCTGACACCAGATCAGTCTCTTTACAACAAAGACTGCAAAGGTTACGAGCAGGATCTTGAAGAAGCAAAGAAACTTGCCAAATCTTCAGGAATCGAAGGAACAACTCTGAAATATGTTTACAATGCAGACCGTCCGAACATGGAAGAAGTTGCAACAGTTCTTCAGCAGCAGCTCGCAGAAATCGGCGTAACGCTTGATGTAGAAGGTCTGGATTCCAACGCATTCTTCCAGAGATTCTTCGCAATTATGTTCCAGTCAGGGGAAGAAGATCAGTGGGATCTTGGTACAAATGGATGGGATTCTGAGCGTGGAAGCAGTCTTGGACAGGCTTACAGCTACATCAACAGCAGCTCCAAAGCATGGGGATTCAGTGATGAAGCCGGACAGCTTGCAGCAAAGGTAAACGCAGCAGCAGACAAAGACGAAGCACAGCAGCTTGCAAATGATCTGCAGGATCTGACTTTATCAGAATACTGGGAATACCCACTTACTTACACCAATTATGTGATGGTATCTCAGAAAAATGTAACAGGTCTGGATGCAGTACCGGTTGTTCCAGAATTCGTTGATTACCTGAAGATCAAAGTAGACTAATTATATCGTATTTTAGCAGACGAAGAGGGGCTGAAGCACAAGATGACCTTTGTGCCGGTCCCTCTTTTAAAGGAGAAAAGAAATATGGCAAAATATTTCGTAAAGAAAGGGATTCAGCTGATTATTGTCACGATTTTGATTTCTTTTTTCTCATTTGCCGTGATCTATGCAGCACCGGGAGATATTTCCGGTATGTATTTGAATGAACAGATGTCAGATGAGGAAAAAGAAGCAATCAGAGAGAATCTCGGACTTAACAAAAGTATGCCGGAGCAGTATTGGGGATGGGCAAAAGAAGTGCTGAAAGGAGATTTCGGAATTTCTCTTGCAAACCATACTTCCGTATCTGAGCAGATCATCAAGCGTCTTCCGGCAACCCTGCAGCTGATGGGAGCCGCATTGGTTCTTTCTGTGCTTCTGGCAATCCCACTCGGACTCTGGTCGGGATACCGCAAGAATACCTGGATTGATAATATCATCAGTGGACTTTCCTATATTGGTATGTCGATTCCGTCTTTCTGGCTTGGAATGGTGCTGATTATTGTGTTTGCAGCAAAGCTTCATATTCTTCCGTCATCGGGGATGCATTCGGTGGGAAATGAATCGTTCCTGGATACGGTGAAGCATATGATCATGCCATGTATCACCCTGAGCCTTTCCAACCTGGCAGTCTTTATCCGCTATATCCGTTCTAATACGATCGGACAGCTTGGAGAAGAATACGTTCTTGCAGCAAAAGCAAAAGGAACGACAGGTGGAAAACTTTTAAAAAGACATATTTTGAAAAATACACTGCTTCCGACCATCACATTGCTTGGAATGAATCTGGCATCCATAGTCTGTGGATCGTTTATCATTGAAAGTGTTTTTGGCTGGCCGGGAATAGGTACCCTTGCAATGACTGCGATCGGTGTCCGTGATTATCCGGTGATTATGGCATACGTCATGTTGTCCGGAATTATTCTGGTTGTCGGTAACTTTATTGCAGATATTCTGTATGCATTTGCAGATCCGAGAATCAAGAGGGAGGATATGGCAAATGACTGATAGCAAATTTAAACGAATCGAAAAGAAAAAGACAGAAGAGATGATCTCATATGATCACAGCGTATGGAAAGATATCAAAAAAGAACTTTTTTCCAATAAGATTGCACTGGTGAGTATCATCATTCTCCTGATCATTATCATAGCTTCCATTCTGGCACCGCTTAGTCCATATGATCCGAATAAGATCAATGTTGCTGAAAAACTGCAGGGAATCTCTGCAAAGCATATTTTCGGGACAGATGAATACGGAAGAGACTATTTTACCAGAGCACTTTACGGAGGACGTATTTCTCTTACGGTTGGTTTTTGTTCGATGATCATGACTGTAATCCTCGGAACGGCAATCGGTATTACTTCTGGATATTTTGGTGGAAAAGTGGATATGTTCCTGATGCGCTTCACCGATATTTTCCTGGCACTTCCGAGTATGCTTCTGATGGTTGTACTGAATACGATCTTGCGTCCGGGCCTGTTTACTCTGATCGCGGTACTCAGTCTTTTTTCCTGGGCACAGGTGGCGAGAATTACAAGGGCGGAAACCATGTCTGTCAAAGAAAGAGATTATGTGACCGCCGCAAGGAATCTGGGAGCTGGAAGTTTCCGGATTGCAGTGGAACATATTGTACCGAATATTATGGGACCGGTCATCGTAGCGGCAAGCCTTGGAATTGCCAATGCGATTCTGATGGAGTCGTCCTTAAGTTTCCTTGGACTTGGAGTACAGATTCCAAGAGCTTCCTGGGGAAGTATGCTGCAGAGTGCGCAGGGACATATTCTGGATGCACCGAGACTTGCGGTATTTCCGGGAGTTCTGATTCTGTGTACAGTACTGAGTTTCAATTTACTTGGTGATGTCCTTAGAACCGCACTGGAACCAAAGATTGTAAAGTAAGCCTGGAGGATAGAAGATGGAAAAATTATTGGAAGTAGAGAATTTATCTGTATCCTATTTTACATATGCAGGCGAAGTACAGTCTGTAAGAGGAATTTCATTTGATGTAAAAAAAGGAAAGACAACTGCATTGGTAGGTGAATCAGGATGTGGAAAATCCGTAACTGCCAAATCCCTGATGGGACTGATCGAGAAACCGGGAAAGGTAAAGCCGGAAAGTAAGATCATTTACCAGGGAAAAGAGCTTACCGGGTATACGGAAAAAGAGTGGAATACCTTCCGTGGAAAAGAATGCTCGATGGTTTTCCAGGATGCACTGGTATCCTTAAATCCGACGATGAAGGTTGGAAAGCAGATTGCAGAAAATCTGAAGAATCACGAGAGTAGTCTTTCGAAGGAAGAAATTTATCAGAAATCGTTGGAAATGCTGAAGCAGACCGGGGTTCCGGATCCGGAAGGGTGTATGAACAAATATCCCCATGAGTTATCCGGTGGAATGCGTCAGAGAGTGATGATTGCCTGCGCTATGGTGACACATCCGCAGCTTTTGATCGCAGACGAGCCGACAACAGCACTGGATGTGACAATACAGGCACAGATCATTGCGCTGATGGAAGAGTTGCAGGAAAAGCTTGGTATGTCCATCATTATTATCACACATGATCTTGGAGTGGTTGCAGATATGGCTGATGAGATCATCGTCATGTATGCCGGAGAAATCGTGGAAAGAGGAACGGCAAGGGATATCTTTTATCACCAGCAGCACCCGTATACATGGGCACTTCTCCAGTCCGTTCCGCGGATCGATGATGAAGACAAAACAATTTTAAATACCATTGAGGGAAATATACCGGATATGATCTACCCGCCAAAAGGCTGCAGTTTTTGCACGCGCTGTCCATATGCAATGAAAATCTGTGAAGAAGAAAAACCGAAAGTTACGCACATTACGGATGAGCACAGCGTTGCGTGCTGGCTGATGGATCCACGTGCTGACAGAAGCGGTGTTCCGTTCGGGAGGACAGACGCATGATAGAAAAAGAAGTTGTATTAGAAGTAAAAAATCTGAAAAAATATTTTCCGGCAAGTCATAAACGTGTTTTAAAGGCAGTTGATGACGTGTCTTTTACGATTCATAAAGGAGAAACTTTCGGAATCGTAGGAGAATCAGGATGTGGAAAGACGACTTGCGGGAAAACCTGTACCGGAATCCTTACGAAGACAGACGGACAGGTGTTGTATCAGGGAAAAGATGTGCATCAGATGAGTAAAGCAGAGAGAAATGCATTTACACAGAAGGTGCAGACCATTTTCCAGGATCCGTATGCTTCGCTGGATCCACACCAGAAAGTGTATCAGATCGTAAGTGAAGGGATGCGGATCCATCATCTGACAAAAAGTAAAGAAGAAGAGCAGAAACGGGTGATGGAACTTCTAGAGATGGTTGGCTTAAATGCCGAGCATGCTACCAGAAATGTCCATGAATTTTCCGGTGGACAGCGCCAGAGAATCGGAATTGCAAGAGCACTTGCAGTGAATCCGGAATTCCTGTTCTGTGACGAACCGATTTCCGCACTGGACGTATCTATCCAGGCGCAGATCATGAACCTTCTGATGAATTTGCAGAAGGAACGGCATCTAACCATGCTGTTTATCGCCCATGATCTTGCCATGG
>OGXW01002804.1_pt1 | contig 12032 bp, 8 predicted proteins | sample 1576341 | NCBI WGS metagenome assembly OGXW01 (sample SAMEA3541592, study PRJEB24748) | human gut metagenome | biome: human gut; feature: human-associated habitat; material: faeces | place: China | collected 2012
AACAGGAAGAAACCAACCACATGAATGAAATCGAGCATGGTGGAGTGTCAGGCTGGCGGAGGCAGCAAAAATCGGGAAACCCAGCGAAATCCGTTGCCCTTCCCTATCATTAGTCCACGCGGGGAAGTTTCTTATAGCTCCCGCTCCATATCTTTTTCCCACTTACCTTCTGGGCGCGGATGCTTACCTGCATTTTCTTGCTGCGGGTTAAGGTGATTTTCGTTTTCTTAGTGTAAAACCACCGTGTTTCGCCGTTCTTTTTGTTTTTAACACGGATCTGGTATCTTGTGGCTGCCTTACACTTTTTCCATTTTATGGTAAGTTTGTGTTTGCCTTTTTTCTTTTGCGTTACTTTTTTTATCTTGAGAGATTTGGTATCAAATTTTTTGGCGGGAGCCGTGGTGCTGCCGGGTACTGCGGTGGTGCCGGGTGAAGACGGTGCCGTAGCAGATGGAACTGCGGAAGCTGCCGGCGACGGCACTGTTGTTGGTATCGCCGGAATCGAATTTTCCGGAGGGGATTCAAAGATTCCCGGAACCGCCGAGCTCGCCGGCGAAGGACTTACAACGGGAACTGTCGGCGAAGGAGTTGTGGTTGGTGCTGAAGTCCCGGAAGCTGTTTCTGTAGCTGTCGGAGTAGCCGAACTTGTCGGCAAGGGCGTTTTTGTTGGAACCGGATTTTCCGAAGGCTCTATCGTGGCTGATGGAGATGCCGATATTTGCACCTCTTTTTTCAAATCCTCAATGATATGCTGCAGCGAATTTTTCAGATTCAGGCGTGGTGTAATATAAATGAGGCCGGAATCTGCGATATAAGTATAAACAGAATCACTCATAAGTAGATATTTCTTTGTATCAGTAAGAAGATCTTCCCGGCTTTCGTAAGTTTTATTTGCTTCAAGAAATCCCATAATTACCGCTGCACTGCCGGCGACCATGGGGGAAGCCATCGAAGTTCCGCTTTTTTCCGCATATGAATTGTAGCGGGTGGTAGAGAGAATGGACTCGCCCGGACAGAGGATGTCGTAAGGAGCCGGGGAAGTATCCACAAAATTCGAAGAAGTCCAGCAGCCATCCGTTGTATTGCCCGCCATTACGCCAATCACGTAGGGATAGGCGGCAGGGTACATGGTTGAGTTTGAAGAGGCTTTTCCGTTATTGCCGGCTGCTGCGACAAGAAGACAGGAAGAGGAAGCCATTTCCAATTCTTCGGCGAAAGTGCTGTTTTCATTATAACTGCCAAACGACATATTGATCACGTCTGCACCATTGGCGACCGCGTACTGAACCGCTTTTGCGGCATTGGCAAACGAAAAACTGTTTTTATAATTTCCTGCTTTTAAGATCATGATCTTTGTGCGGTAACCGACACCGGCGTAGCCGACTGCATTGTCCGGGTTCATACCAATAATCCCGCTGACGTGCGTGCCATGGCTGGTGTTGGAATCATCTTCCGGTGCTTCATAACGAAGAGGAGCAGAGGAATCCTCCGGGACCGGAGTGGGTACATTGTTAATAAAATCTACGCCGTAAATATCGTCAATGTAGCCATTGTTGTCGTCGTCCACATTGTCCGCGCCATTTTGTTCCGCTTCATTGATCCATAGGGAATCGACGAGATCTTCGTGGGACAATTCCGCACCGGTGTCAATGACCGCGATCACGGTCTCTTTGACCGGGTAACCGTCCAGAACAGCAGCGGTATCATCAGCGCCGATCGCCGCAAGGTAATACGGGGAAGCGGAGGCAGACGAAGAGGAAGTTACTTCCGCAGGTTCCGATGCCTGTGAGGACATCCTGTCCGGTTGGGAAGGTGTCCAAACAAACATATTAAAATATGGAAAAATCAATAAGAAAACAAATACAATACAAATCTGTTTCATATAAAACCCCCTTTGTGTTATTTGCTGCTTACAGTTTACCATACTTAACAATATCTTACAAGTTTTGCAAAAACACATTTTTTTCATAATGTAGGTGTTGTAAGATGACCTATTCTGTGATAACATCATACATAAAGGAGGTGAGCCGGCTGTGCTTTACAACAAACGAAAAACCATAGGGGTATTTGCAGAAAGAGTCAAAGATGAATTTCAGATGCGCTTGTGCCAAGGAATCATCGAAGAAGCAGAGCAACAGGGATATAATGTGGCAATTTTTACAAATTATGGAAAATATGGGCATAATAATGAGCATTTTATCGGTGATCAAATGATATGGGACCTGCCATGTTATGAGGAATTTGCAGGAGTGGTACTGGCTTTGGATACAATGAGTGAAAAAAGCAGCCGGCAGAAGATCCTTGACAATGTGAAGAAATATTGTCATTGTCCGGTGGTCAGCATTCGCGAAAAAGTGGAGGGAGCAGTCAACTTTCTTGTGGAAAATACGACGGGAATGGCAGGACTTATCCGGCATTTTATTGAGGTACATGGGAAAAAGCGGCTTTGTTTTATGAGTGGACCGGAAGATTATTGGGATGCGAGAGAGCGGATGCAGTGTTTCCTGGATACGATGCGTGAATATAGTCTTCCGGTGACAGAACAACAGACATTTTACGGGGACTACTGGTACAATATGGGGACACAGGCATGTGACTGGTTTTTGGCGGCAGACGAGATGCCGGAAGTGATTATGTGTGCAAATGACCATATGGCATTAGCAGTGACAAGTGAATTGAATAAGCGGGGGATTCGTGTGCCGGAAGATATCTGTGTCAGCGGGTACGATGGGCTGCAGGAGACACTTTCCTTTACGCCGGCGATCACGACAATGCGAGTGCCTTTCCAGAAAATGGGAAAACAGGCGGTGGAGTTGATTGCAGAAAATCAGGAAGCCGAGGATTGGAAAAAAATCGATAAAGTTTGTTTTGAGGCGGATATTTTGGCGCGAGAATCCTGCGGATGCATGGAAAAAGCAGGCGAAAAGATCATTTTGGAAAAGCAGCGCGAATACGATCAACTGCAGGCGGAGCACAACTGGACAATACAGTTTGATTATATGTCCATTTATCTGAGCCAGGCGGAATCCATCGAAGATATCGCAGATTATATTACCGAATTTCATAAAAATATGTACGGAATCCGCGACTATGCACTCTGTCTCTGTGAAATGCTTCACGATGCGCAGGGGTATAAAACGTATACCGATCAGATGGAATTGTGCGTTTATATCAAAGACAATGAGCAGAAGCCCGGAATCCGCATTCCATTTGAACGGCGGGAACTTCTGCCGGAAGAAATGATCAGCGATAAACCGCAGGTGTGGTATTTTGCGCCGATTCATTTTCAGGACAGCTGTTACGGTTATGAAGCCTTTCAATTTTGGACTTGGGAAAATACGGCAAAATTATTCTTCCGCTGGAATATCAATATTGGCAACAAAATTCATGATCTGCTCATTGAAGATAAGATGAAAACGTTGATCGATGAACTTGCCTATATGTACGACCGCGACGAATTGACCGACTGGTACAACCGCCGCGGACTGGAAAAGCATGGTGTGCGGCTGCTGGAGCAGGCAAAGCAGGAGAAGAGCCCCTTGTTTTTGTGCGTTATCGATCTCGATGGAATGAAGCAGATCAATGATAATTTCGGGCATATCGAGGGTGATTTTGCATTGAAGAAGGCATGCGAGACGATTTCGGAGGCATGCCGGGGAGAATATTTGTGTGCGCGTACAGGTGGTGATGAGTTTGTTATATTGGCAAAAAATGTAACTGAGTTGGAAGGCCGTGCCTGGATGCTGAAAATGGAGAAAGAGTTGGAAAGATTTAACAAAACTAGCGAAAAACCGTATGCAATCCATGCCAGTTACGGGATTACGAGCCGTGTGCCCGGGGAAACGGAGAGCATGCAGCAGTATATCAAAGAAAGTGACGAAAAAATGTACCGTTATAAAGTGATGAACAAAAAACGGCGAGGAGAGGAACTCCGTTGAGATAAGGTGGTATGTCAGAGAAAATGAAAAAGAAAAACAGGCAAAATTCTGTTCTTATGGGGATGCTGATCTGTATCGTCATTGCATTTGCTGTGACACTCGGTGGCTTTGCCATTTTGCGCAGACAGATGGCAAAGACAGATCTTGAGGAAACGAAAGAGCAGTCCTATGAGGCACATTATGCCTTTATTGTAGATAATCCGGAAGATGAATATTGGCAGCAGGTTTACGAGGCGGCAAAAGAAGAAGGCAAAAAGCAAAATATTTATGTCGAGCAGATTTTTGAAAATGTGTCGCAGACATATGAGACGAAAGAATATATGGATATTGCGATTGCAGAAAAAGTCGATGGCATTTTATTGCAATCCTCTTCCAAATCGGTCGGCCCGGAGATGAATGCGGCGATGGAAGCCGGAATTCCGGTCGTGACAATGCTGCATGACAACTACAGTGGCAGGCGATGTGCGTTTGTCGGAGTCAATGACAGCAGTCTCGGAGACAGTTATGCAGAGTTGATACAGGAAAATATTTCCAAGAAGGAAAACGATGTCCTTGTGCTGATGGAAAAAAATGGAGACCTTGGAGAGAGCAATCTGGTTTTGCAGACCATTCGCCGGAAAGTGCAGGGAGCAAAAATTCGAGTGCAGCTTCTTGAGGAAGAAGATGAATTCGCGACAGAAAAAGCAGTCAGAAACTGTATTTTGGATGAGAAACAGTGCCCGGACGTACTTGTCAGTTTGTCTTTGGAAGGAACCGCATATGCGTATCAGGCGGTTGTTGATTATAGTAAAGTAGGCTCGGTCAAGATTATTGGAGCTTATGAAAATGATGAGATTCGGCGGGGACTGGAAAAAAAAGTAATTGCAGCGAGCGTGGTGATTGATTCAGAGGCGATTGGAAAGACGGCAATCCAGGCATTGCAGGAATATAAGAAAAACGGTATTGTAAACGAATATCAGATGATACAACAAAACGTGATAAGAGGTGGAAAATGAAGCGAGCGTCGATTAGCACAAAAATGATCGTATTATTGATATTTACATCGGTTATGACACTGTTGATCAATGTTATGATGTTTCTTAATATCAATCAGGTACTTGTTCAGATCGAGCAGGTATATGCGACCAATGTGCAATTAAATAAAATGACAGAAGAACTGGATAAAGTGCATTCCGAGATGTTGGAATATCTAAAAACGAGAGATTCCGGTGTCCTGCAGGAGTATTACATCAGCCAGCAGAATCTGTCTGAGCAGCTGGCAATGGTACAGGAAGAGGCGATGGACCGACAGACGAGTGTGTTAAAAAATAATATTTATTATCTTGGAAAAAATTACCTAAAGATTTCCGAGGAGGCAGTAAAGGCAAAGCGTGGACGAGATGTGAACACTTATGGGGAGCGCTATGAAGAAGCGGGAAAAATGAAAGAATATCTCAATGGCTACATCAGCAGCCTGAACAATATACAGTTTCAGGGAAATTCTCATAATTACCTGCTTTTGCAAAACTTCCTATATTATATGGAAGTAGTAGGAACGATTATGTTCTTCGTCGTTGTACTGTGCGATACGATCATGGTCGTCATGATGACGCGGCGTCTCACGAGACCGTTGAAAATTTTGTCGAGGCGTGCGAAGGAAGTTACAGCGGGGGATCTTTCCGTGGATATCCCGGTATTTCGCACCGGAGATGAAGTTGAGAGTCTGTCAAAAGCCTTTGATAAGATGATGGGAAGCATACGCGAATATGTCGAAGCGCAGCGTCTCAGCATGGAAAAAGAAAACGAGATGCGTGAAAATGAATTAAAAACACAGACGTTGTTAAAGGATGCCCAATTAAAATACCTGCAATCGCAGATCAATCCCCACTTCCTATTTAATACATTGAATGCGGGAATGCAGCTTGCGATGATCGAAGATGCGGATAAGACGGCACTTTTTATCGAAAATATGGCAGAATTTTTTCGTTACAATCTGTCACGCATCAATGAAGATGCGACACTTGCGGATGAAATTCAGCTTGTCGACCATTATATTTACATTCTCAATGTGCGTTTTGCCGGAGATATTCATTATAAGAAGGAAATTGAGCCGGGACTGGAAAATGTCCTTGTGCCATCCATGATCCTGCAGCCACTTGTCGAAAATGCCGTGCAGTACGGTATCCGAGGCGTCGAGTGGGAAGGCTGGGTTACACTGCGGATCTGGCAGGACGCAGGGACCGTTTATATCGAAGTCGCTGACAATGGGCGCGGCATGAGCCGGGAACTCATCGAACGTGTGCTGCAGGGAGAAAATGTAAAAAACAGGAAAAACAGCAAATCCAATGGAATCGGTGTTTACAATGTATTGGAACGGCTGCAGATGTATTATACGACGGAAGATGTATTGGAGATCAAAAGTGACGGTGAAGGAAAGGGAACGCAGTTTATGCTTAAAATTCCGAAGGAGGTGAGACTATGATAAAATTACTGCTGGCAGATGACGAGGGAATTGTACTCGAATCCCTGCAGCGGATCGTGGCGAAAAATTTTGGAGATACGTGCGAAGTGCGGACGGCAAAGACCGGACGAGCCGTCATCGAAGTTGCGGAAGAATTTCGACCGGATATCGCAATGTTAGACATTCAGATGCCGGGAATCAACGGAATTGAGGCGATTGAAGAGATCAAAACATTCTGCCCGAGAACCTGTTTTATCATTATGTCCGCCTATGATACGTTTGACTATGCGAAAAAAGCGATGTCACTTGGCGTTATGGATTTTATTACGAAACCTGCCAACACTTCGCGTATCGTCTCGGCACTTGAAAAAGCGATGGATGAAGTGCGCAAACAGCAGAGACGATGGGAAAAAAGTCTGGAATACAAGGAAAAATTGGAAGCCGTCGTGCCGATCATTGAGAGCGGAATGATTTATTCGATCTTATTTCAGGATAACTATTCGGGAGATACAGAACGTTTCCGTGAATTGCTCGATATTCCGGGAGATTATGGCATGATTCTTGTCATCGAGGTCGGTGATGCGATCGAAAACCGAAAAATGACAAATGTCGTCGGAATGTCGGTCAAAGCGCAGAAATTTTACGATGAATTCCGTCAGATCGTGAAGGAATTTTTCCCGGCGACGGTAGGACCGGTTATGACCAATAAAATCGTCGTTTATGTGCCGGCGGCAGCTCCGGAAAAAGAATACAATGAACGAGTAAAAATCATTGAAAAAACCGATAATATGATACAGAAACTGATTTCGCGTATTGAATTACAGTTTCGTGCCGGAGTCGGAAGCATCCGCCCGGTGGATGATATTTATCCGTCGTATCAGGAAGCCTGTCTGGCGTTGAAAAAGGCTGAAGGGACAGTAATGCATATCAATGACCTTGTGGCGGCGCAGGACATTGAAGAAAATTATCCGATGGAGACAGAAAATGCGATGTATGTGGCACTCAAACATGGCGACGTTTCAAAAACACTGGAGGAGGCCGCACAGTTCTTTGATTGGATGCAGAAGAATTATGCTTCCTGTCCGGATGATGTCCGTCTGAAAGTGCTGGAACTTGTCATGTATGCTGAGAGAATTGCCTTTCACGAAGGTGGAATGTCTTATCATTTCCGCGATCGAACAAATTATCTGGCGACGGTAACCGGTTTTACAACGATGGATCAGCTGCAAAGCTGGTTTCTTGATCATATGAAAGCAGCGGCAGAGATCATTCATGCGAAAGCGAGCGAGAAATATAGTGATATTGTTGCCAATGCCAGAGACTATATTGTAAATAATTTCCAAAAAGACGTGTCGCTCGACGAAGTGAGCCGTGTCGCTAATGTCAGTCCCTATTACTTTAGTAAAGTTTTTAAGGAGGAAACAGGTGAGACATTTGTTGAGTATTTGACGGGACTTCGGATGGAACACGCAAAAAATCTGCTGCGGGAAAAGGAAAAGAGCATCAAGCAGATCTGTGTGGAATCCGGATACAGTGATCCGAATTATTTCAGCCGGATTTTTAAAAAGACGGTTGGTGTGACCCCGTCGGAATACCGTGAAAGTTAGAAAGAAGGAACGTATGAAGCAAGTAAATAGAAAGAGGATCTGTTTATTATTCTGTGTGGCAGTAGTCATTTTGCTGACCGGATGTGGAGCAGGCGAGCCGGAAAAGAAAAGAGATACGGATGGAATCCGGATCGGATTTTCATTTGATTCTCTTGTCATCGAGCGGTGGCAGCGCGACCGCGATGTCTTTGTGTCGCGGGCGCAGGAACTCGGTGCTACTGTCAATGTGCAGAATGCCGGTGGAGATGTGGCGGCACAGAAAAAGCAGATTTCGTATTTTATCGAACAGAAAATGGATGTGATCGTGGTTGTCGCAGTCGATACGTCTGCGCTCAGTGAAGTGGTTGCACAGGCAAAAGAGCGGGGAATCCGCGTCGTTGCCTACGACAGAATGTTGGAAAATGCCAATGTGGACCTGTACCTCTCGTTTGACAGTGAAAAGGTTGGCGAGATTTACGGCGATGCGATCACCCGGAAATTTCCAAAAGGCGCACAGATACTGGAAGTCCTTGGTTCGCCGGAAGATTATAATGTGAAATTGATGGAAAAAGGGCTGGCTTCCAAATTAGGCAGTACCTATAAAGTTGTAGAAAAAAATTATGCAAAAGGCTGGATCGCAGAGCAGGCATATGATATCGTTTCAGAATATTTTTCCAAAGGGAATTCTTGTGATGTCGTGGTGTGCGGCAATGATGATCTTGCAACACAGGCGATTCGTGCACTATCGGAAAACCAGAAAGCCGGAAAAGTGTATGTCCTTGGGCAGGATGGTGATCTTGCCGCCTGTCAGCGTATCGTCGAGGGGACTCAGGGGGGAACGGCATTTAAAAATATTGACGAGCTTGCGGAGAATGCGGCAGATCTTTGTGTGAAACTTGTCAAAGACGAAGACCCGGGTGTGACAACGACGATATCGGACGGTACTTACGACGTGCTAAGTTATCAGCTTTCCCCGATTTTTGTTGATCAGAAAAACATGGATCAAGTGATTATTGAGGGAGGGTTCCACACAAAAGAAGAAGTATATCTCAATAAAAAAGCGAATTAAGAGCAGTAGCACAATTTTGAAATTAAGATTGTGCTACTCTTTTTTTGTGCTGTCAGGAAAATCGCAAAATTGTCCATTTCATCGTAAAGCATTCCTGTTTCGGGTATGGTATATTGTAGACAAGAAAACAAGAATGGCTGTATGCAAGAAAAATATTTTGAGAAGGAGAATGGCTATGAAGATGATAAAAAAATGGATCGCTTGCCTGATGGCAGTCGGAATGATGCTTTCGCTGACCGCCTGCGGAGTAAGCGGAGATCAAGTGGCAGTCAATAAGCCACAGCAAAAAGACCCGGATGCGAAAAAGCGGATCGCGGTTTCCATGCCGACAAAGGATCTGCAGCGCTGGGCACAGGACGGAAGTAATATGAAAGCGCAGCTTGAAAAACAAGGATATGACGTAGATATCCAGTATGCGAACAACGATATCGCAACGCAGGTCAGCCAGATTGAAAATATGATCGCTGTCAATCCGGATGTTTTGGTAGTTGCTTCTATCGATGGTTCGGCACTTGGAACTGCTTTGCAGGGAGCGAAAGGACTGGGTATCCCGGTTATTGCCTATGACCGTTTGATCATGCAGAGCGACGCCGTATCGTATTATGCAACATTTGATAATGAACTTGTCGGAGAACTTCAGGGGCAGTACATTGAAGATAAACTGGATCTGAAAAATGCAAAAGGACCGTTTAATATCGAGCTTTTCACCGGTTCTTCCGACGATAACAACTGTAATTACTTCTTTGGCGGTGCGATGAAGATTCTCCAGCCGTACATTGATTCCGGAAAACTGGTAGTTCGTTCCGGTTCAACGACTTTGGCAGAATGTGCGACAGCTAACTGGTCCACTGAGGAAGCCCAGAAGAGAATGGAAAATATTCTGGCAGCGTACTATCAAGATGGTACAAAATTGGATGCGGTATTGTCTTCCAATGACTCAGTAGCAAATGGTATCACCAATGCACTGGTCGCTTCTTACAAAGGCGACTTCCCGATCCTGACCGGTCAGGACTGCGATATCACATCCGTGAAAAATATCATTGCCGGCAAACAGTCGATGTCGATCTTTAAAGATACGAGACAGCTGGCATCCAAAGTAGTAGAAATGGTAACAGCGATCATTGAAGGAAAAGAAGTTCCGGTCAATGACACAGAAAGTTATGACAATGGAAAAGGAATCGTGCCAACGTATCTTTGCCAGCCTGTCTTCGCAGACCAGGATAACTACAAAGAAGTGTTGATCGATTCCGGATATTATAAAGAATCTGATGTGAAGTAAGGAGGGGTGACCGATGGCAGAATATATCTTGGAAATGAATGGAATTACCAAAACATTTCCCGGCGTAAAAGCACTGGATAATGTCAATTTGAAGGTGAAAAAAGGTGAGATTCACGCACTGGTCGGTGAAAACGGAGCCGGTAAATCGACATTGATGAATGTCCTCAGTGGAATCTACCCTTATGGAAGTTACGAAGGTGACATCGTTTACGATGGAGAAATTTGTAAATTTAAGGAAATTAAAGACAGTGAGAAAAAAGGTATTGTAATTATCCACCAGGAACTCGCACTGGTACCGTATATGACGATCGCAGAAAATATGTTTCTTGGCAATGAGCAGGGCAGGAAAATGGCGATTGACTGGACGAAAACCTACGGACGTGCCGAGGAGCTTATGAAAAAGGTAGGATTGAAAGAAGATCCACACACTTTGATCAAAGATATCGGAGTTGGCAAACAGCAGCTGGTAGAAATTGCCAAAGCACTGGCGAAAGATGTAAAACTTTTAATCCTTGACGAGCCGACGGCATCGCTCAATGAATCCGATTCGCAGGCACTTTTGGAACTCATGCTTGAGTTTAAAAAACAGGGAATGACATCGATCATCATTTCCCACAAATTAAATGAAATTTCTTACGTGGCAGATAAGATTACGGTTATCCGTGACGGCTCCACGATTGAGACGATGGATAAAGAAGTGGACGATTTCAGTGAAAACCGTATTATCCGCGGCATGGTTGGACGAGAACTCAGCAATCGTTTCCCGGCCAGAGAAAATGTCAAGATCGGCGAGATTTGTATGGAAGTCGATCATTGGACCGTTCATCATCCGATGACACCGGCAAAGAAAGTGGTTGACGACGTATCCTTTTATGTACGCCGCGGCGAAGTGGTCGGCATCTCCGGTTTGATGGGAGCAGGACGTACGGAACTTGCGATGAGTCTGTTTGGACACAGTTACGGAACCGGCATCAGCGGAACGATTAAGATGAATGGAAAGGAAGTTCATCTGAAAAATGTACGTCAGGCGATCGAGCACAAACTTGCTTATGTGACCGAAGACCGAAAAGGCAATGGATTGATCTTAAGCAATCCGATTTACACCAATACGTCTCTTGCGAAGATGGACAAAGTCAGCCGCTATGGTGTGATTGACAAATTAAAAGAAGTTCAGATCGCAGAAGATTACCGGCAGAAACTTCATACGAAAGCACCGTCGGTTTACCAAAATGTGGGAAACCTGAGTGGTGGTAACCAGCAGAAAGTGCTTTTGGCAAAATGGATGCTGACGGATCCCGACGTATTGATCCTGGATGAACCGACACGAGGAATCGACGTTGGAGCCAAATACGAGATTTATTGTATCATCAATGACCTGGTGGCAGCAGGAAAATCCGTCATCATCATTTCTTCGGAATTACCGGAAGTGCTTGGCATGAGCGACCGCATTTATGTCATGAACGAAGGTAAAATGGTGGGCGAAGTAGACGGAAAAGAAGCAACCCAGGAAATTATCATGTCATATATCATGAAATCAGGAAAAGGAGCGTGAATGAAATGAATCAGGTGAAAGAAGCTTTGAAAAAAAATACAATGGTGATCGCGCTGATCATCGTTGCCATATTCTTTACATTTATGACGGATGGAGCACTCCTCTTGTCATCCAATATAACGAACTTAATCGCACAAAATGGTTATGTCGTTATTCTTGCAGTAGGTA
>OGXW01002808.1_pt1 | contig 12019 bp, 10 predicted proteins | sample 1576341 | NCBI WGS metagenome assembly OGXW01 (sample SAMEA3541592, study PRJEB24748) | human gut metagenome | biome: human gut; feature: human-associated habitat; material: faeces | place: China | collected 2012
ACCGGTATACGACTGAATCAGGTCGTTGTTGGAAGAAACCTGCTCGTAATCGCCATCAGAAACCTCATGCGCCAGCCGGTGATCCATCGTGTGATTGCCGACCTCATGGCCTTCGGCTAAGTATCGCTTCATCATGGAATTGAAGTCCTTGACGCGGTAGCCGCACAGAAAGAAGGTTGCATGCGCATTGCGCTGTTTCAAGCCGTCGAGCAGCCGCTCCGTGCGGCCGCCTTCGTTGCCGGTCGGTCCGTCATCAAAGGTCAGAGCGATGTATTTGTCGCCTTTCGGAATTTTGGCGGCTTGCTCCTGTTCTTCCTTTTTTTTCTGTTCTTCTACTTTCTTTTGTTGTTCCGCTGCCTGCTCTGCACTGCCTGCATCCGCAGAAGTGGACTGCGCGCTGCCGCCCGTATCTTTACCGGAACTTTGGCTGTTGGATGTACCGCAGCCTGTCAGTATCGCCGCACATAACATGGCGGCAATGCCGGAGAGAATCAATCGTTTCTTCCATTTTGTCATTTTTTACGCCTCTTTTTCGTTTGTCCATAAAAATATATACACATCATCATACAGTATAGTATAAAAAAGGAGGAGAGAAAAGAGGTTTTTCCAAAGATTAAGAAAGTTTAAGAAATGTCTTCTGTATGCGCTGCATCATGCTGCCGATGCCCTGCCAGAACAGCCGGACGAGCCGCGCGGCGATATAGGACAGCGCAAGTAAAACAAGCAGACATAGAACACCCCAGCGCGGCGCAACGACTATTTTTACAACGGGATAGAAGTAGTAGCAAAAAAACGGATGAATGAGCCACATGCTGGTGCTTTCCTTGCCGATGCGCAGGAGCAGCCAGCGAAGCGGCCGCATATAGCGCAGCAAATCCAAAAAGAATAGAATGAGAAACGGCACATAAATCATATCCGGCGTCTGTTCGGTCAGACGAGAGCGCAGCTGAATGATGACGCCGATGAAAAAAACATCAAGAACCGGATGGAGCAGATTGTTTCGGCGCAAAGCGTCCTGCAATTGTATCAACAGATTTCCTTTTGCAAAGATGGCGCCCATCCAAAAACAAGCGGTATACGGTGCGGACAGCAGGAAAAAGGCATGATACAGATAGTTGTCGTTGAGTGTGCCGAGAACCTCCAACTCGCCGATGGCGGGGAACACATTGGTGATGAGAATGGTGACAATGATAACCGCCCAGATGTTGAACAGCGTAGAATGCCGACGGACAATGCGGTCAATGACCGGATACAAAATCAACGCACAGATATAACGGTTCAAAAACCACCACTCACTGTTGTAGGAAGTTGAAAAACCGATAAAATTGTTGAAGCATTCCTGTCTGGAAAATTCGGCATATCGTGTGCAGATTTCCGCCTCATCGCAGTACATCGGCTGATGCGCACAGAAGAAAAACGCAAGGGGAATAAAAATCACAAAGACCTTCCAATATGAAAGATACAGCCCCTTGAGCTTGGCGATTAAATCATATCGCTTGGAATGAGTGCTGAGATATACGCCGTAGCCGCCGAGAAAAAAGAAAAAGGAAACGCATATTTTTCCGAAAGAACCGAAGTAGGTGAGAGAGCTTTCGCCGCAGATGCTCAGCACATGCCACAGCTCACCGCCTGCAATGCGTCCGGGAAAGCCCCACAGATGATGCATCAGCATCAAAACGATTGCAGCGCCTTTCATCAATTTGGTATCATCTCTTGAAAATGTCCGATCCATATCTCCTGCTCCTATTCCCTATTATCCAGACTATCATGTTTAGTATAAACACCGATACAGAGGAAGTCAATTGCAAAGGCACAAAAAAACAAGAGCCCGCCCCGAAGGGCAGACTCTTGTAAACAGTCAGAAAATTCTGTGCGCAGTATGCGCAGGGAATTAGTAATGACGAGCTTCGTACAGATGATCCTGCAGCTTCTTGTAAGCTTCCTGTACTTCCGGCTTCTCGGAAACAGAAGCAACGCCTACACGCCACCAAGCTTCCCATTCCTTGGACATGGACTTCGGCAGAACCTTCATGTCGATCAGGGTAGAAACAGTCTGCTTCTTGGAGTCTTCCAGTGCAGCAGCCAGCTCTTCCATGGTCTTTACGGTGTAGGTCTTGCAGCCGTATGCAGCAGCAACAGCAGCGTAGTCGATGTTCATTGCCGGACCGAGATCGCAGCCATCGTACGGAGTGCCCGGGATGTGCATGTTCTTCTCGGTGGTACGGGACTTGTTGCCCTGGCCAACCTGCAGGTTGTTGATGCAGCCGTAAGCAGCGTTATCAAACAGGCAAACGTTGATCTTGTAACCATACTGGATGGAAGCGATCAGCTCAGAGTGCAGCATATCGAAGGAACCGTCGCCGCACATTGCGTATACTTCCTGATCCGGGCAAGCAATCTTGCAGCCGTAAGCGCCTGCAACTTCGTAACCCATGCAGGAGTAACCGTACTCGCAGTGGTAGGTGTTCGGAACCGGAGCTCTCCACAGTGCCTGCAGGTCGCCCGGCAGGGAACCAGCTGCACCAACACAGATGGAATCCGGAGCGATATGGGTGTTGATGTAACCCAGAGCAGCGGTCTGTGTCAGCTTGGAGCCGATGGACTCGATGTAGTGCTCAACAGCACGACGGTTTGCGTCCTGGATTTCCGGAACGTAGGACTCAGCGTCAACGTACTCGGTGTGATCCATGCGATCTACGTCAGCCCACCAAGCGTCCTGGAGTCTCTTCACTTCTGCTGCGTACTCGTCAGAAGTGTGGTAGCCGCCCAGAGCGTCGATCTCAGCGCTGATTGCGGTCAGAGCCTCGTTTGCGTCAGCAACAACCGGATAAGCGTCCATCTTCAGGCACTGGAACTCAGACGGGTTGATGTTAACGAACTTAGCGGAAGTGTCGTACAGCCACTTGGAAGCAGTGGTAAAGTCGGTGTAACGGGTACCAACGCCGATAACTACGTCACAGTCATGTGCGAAAGCATTTGCGCACTCGGTACCGGTGATGCCCAGACCGCCCAGAGACAGCGGATGGGTCCACTCGATTGCGGACTTACCTGCCTGGGTTTCGCCGAAAGCAATACCGAACTTTTCAGCGAATGCACGGAATACCTTGTGAGCCTCAGCGTAGCGAACGCCGCCGCCGCAGATCAGCAGCGGCTTCTTTGCGGACTTGATGATTTCAGCTGCCTTCTTAGCTGCCTTCTTGGTAGCCGGACGGCGCTCGATGGTCCAAACGCGCTTCTTGAAGAAGTCGACCGGATAATCATAAGCTTCGCCCTGTACATCCTGCGGGATGGATACAGCAACGGCGCCGCAGTTGCCTGGATCGGTCATTACACGGAATGCAGAGATCATATCGGTCATGATCTGCTCCGGACGGTTTACACGGCCCCAGTACTTAACAACAGCCTGGAAAGAGTCGTGTGCGGAAATGGTCAGGTTCTGCGGCTGCTCCATCTGCTGCAGTACCGGATCCGGCTGACGGGAAGCGTAAACGTCGCCCGGCATCAGCAGTACCGGAATGTTGTTAGCAGTTGCGGTAGCAGCAGCGGTGATCATGTTGCAGGCGCCAGGACCTACAGAAGAAGTGCAGACAAATGCCTGCTTGCGGCGCAGCTGACGAGAGAATGCAACAGCTGCCAGAGCCATGCCCTGCTCGTTCTTGCCCTGATATACTTCCATGTCCTTGATTTCCTGCTCAATACCGTTGCAGTAGCCAACGCAGTTGCCGTGGCCCGGGATCATGAAGATACCGCGAATAAACTTCTGTTCTACTTCCTTGCCGTCCATGTCGATGTAGCTGACATACTGGTTCTCCAGGAAGCGGATGCACGCCTGGCTAGTAGTCAGACGGACAGTTTCCATGTGTCTCATTGGAATATTTCCTCCTCATGTAATTGTTACACAATTCTCACATTGTTTAAATCTATCTTATTTTCTTTCAAATAAGCGGGGGTAAGGGGGTAAAATGGGGATTAGTAACCGGTAGAGCACTTCCAGATGTGGTCATCTGCGTCGTCGCGTACCAGCCACTCGTGCTCAACGTCGTCAACACGGGTCTTGTCCCACGGATCGCCCGGCAGATGGCGGATGCCCCATGCATAGCAGCATGCGTAACCTGGAGCGGTTACCTGAGAATGCATCTTGCTGGTAATCAGAGACATGCCGTTGTGATGGGTCTCGTACAGCTCGCCGTTGCCCCAGCCTGCGCCGAAGCCCTGCGGCTTGTCAAAGCGGTAGAAGTAAACTTCCGGCTGCGGATGATGATGCGGCGGGTAAGAGGACCACTTGCCCGGCAGGTTGATAACTTCGCCCAGCACCATGTTGGAATACGGAGCAATGTCGAGGTCGAAGCAGGTACGAACATCGCGCTTGATGCAGTTCTGCAGAACGCCGCCAGTGCCGCGTGCCCAAGTATCGGTATCTTCCGGACGGAACAGCTTGTTCGGGAACTCTGGCTCGGTCTTGTCGTTCAGGGTCTTCTGCACGTAAATGTTAGACGGACCCTTTGCGGTGATGACAATCTTGGTCTGCTTGTGAACCAGCAGGCACCACGGGTTGTAATCGAACGGATTCGGGCGAACCATGTCTACGCTCTGGTCGTCCCAGCTCATGTTGACGTCGCCGTCAAACAGCAGGCAGGCAACTTCCTTGTCTGCTTCTTCGATGGTATAGGTATCTCCAGCTTCCATAACCAGCAGAGCGACATCCATCATGCCGTCCTTGCCTTCTCCTTCATCAAGGCGCAGGTACTCGTTATAGCCGCGCTTGACTTCCTTATCCATGTACATTGTAAAACACACCTTTCTCTATGCCCGACAGATTCGGACAGAACATTTGAATACAATGCTGCAAAAAGGCGTACAAATCCCTTTTGCATAATTTATGGTTTAATTATAGCATGGTGTGTGTTCTTTTTCAAGAATTCGCCGGATAAAAGCGGACAGAATTTTGTACAGCGTGACGGTTACAAGCGAGCTGTGATAGCGTTCTGTTGTCAACCTGTCGGATAATACCGAGTGCTGTCAATGCGTGTACATCTCCGCCGGAAAAGAACACGAAAATTTCAGGCGAAACGGTGGGTAAAACTTGTGAAAGCACCGGACGGGTGTTATAATGGGGGTGCTGGCAAATGGTTTCAATAATATGTTTGGGAAAGCTACTATTGTTATTATAGTACCAGATTGGTGCGAGAGAAACAAGACTGCACTTTTTGGTAAGTGACTATGGTTTTGGTGACGATAGAAAACGGAAAAGAGGGCGGCCGAGGCGGAAGGAGGAATCCTGATGAAGCGAGACACAAGAGAGATTCCCTATGATTGTCCGATTGAGGCAACGTTGGGATTGATTGGGGGAAAATGGAAAGCACTGATTCTGGATCATCTGACAGACGGCGCTTTGCGGTTCGGCAGTTTGCAAAGGCTGATGCCGAAGGTGACGCCGAAGATGCTGACACAGCAGCTTCGCGAACTGGAAAAAGACGGTCTGGTGGAGCGGCATGTATATCCGGTGGTGCCGCCGAAGGTGGAGTATGAACTGACGGATTTTGGTCAGACGGTTTTGCCGATTCTTGATGCGATGTGCGTCTGGGGACGAGAATATTTGGACGACCAGCGGAAAAAAGACCGAAAAAAATCGTAAAAAACGGCGCATAGACAAAAAGCCCCCTGTGTGGGAACCGGAACAGGCTGCAAAACCTGTTCGGAACCTACACAGGGGGTATTGTTTTGCTCAATCATCTAACGCAAAGCGATTTTCCAAACGATCTTCCGCGTCATCCAGACTTTCCTCCAGATCCTCGATTTTACGGTCGCGTGTGCGGAAGTCCTCATAGCGCAGAGAACCGGAACGGTACTGCGCCTCAAAATCATCCTCCAAGGCATCTAATTCGCGATCCAGCGCGTCTAAAGCGGTTTTGTGCTCAAAGAAGACGGAAATTCGCTCATTCAAAGAGCCGGAAGCGGTTGCGGCATCTGCAGTTTGCACCGCTTTCTGTACCTTCTCGGTCAGTGCATCCAGCGTGTCAGTAGATTCTTCCTGTGCGGAAGCCGGTGCGGATTCGCCGGAACCCGTGCTTTCGGGATTGTCTGCGGCATCGGTCTGCAAGTCCTGTACCTGCTTTTGGAGCTGAGCGACTTGCTGTTCCAGCTCTTTCTCGTGACTGCTGCCGCATCCTGCGAGCATGAGCGCACAGAGAACTGCTGCGGAACAAATCATATAGGGATATTTTTTCATGGCGATGCCTCCTTTTCTGCAATCTCGTTTTTTAGTATTTATAACAGTATACCACAGAAAATTGGTTTTTACGCCTGAATGTATGTAAGATTTGTGAAAACAAATTGTGAATAACAGACAAAACGACGAAAAAGCAGCATGCGTTTGCACATGCTGCTTTTTCGCAAAGATATGTACCGTTATTCCCAAACGAGGCGAATGTTGTGTGCGCGGCAAAATTCCACAAACTTCGGCGCCGGCTTCTGGTCGGTGACAAAGGTGGAAATGTCCTGCAGGCGGCAAAAGGTCACGGTTGCATCGTGGCCGAGCTTGGAGTCATCTGCCACGAGAATGACACTGGACGCGTGCGAAACGACACCGCGCTTGATTTCTGCTTCGAGAAACGTCGTGTTGCTCATGCCGGATTCGACGGTCACGCCTGTGGCACATAGAAAAGCCTTGGTGATGCGCAGATCAGACAAAGCTTGCTGCGCAAAAATACCAACAAACGAGCTGGTTGCCGGATTGAATGCGCCGCCGAGGGAAATGAGATTGATGCCATCGTATTTTGCCGCTTCGACCATGGCCGGAAGCGAATGCGTGACAACGGTCAGTTTGATGCGCGGCGGCAGATGACGCAGCACGTTGACTGCGGTGGAACCCGAGTCAATAAAGATGGTATCACCATCGCTCAGCTCGCGCGCTGCCAGTTTGCCGATGAGATCTTTGGCAGCCGGATTGAGGCCGGAGCGAACCGGAAGCGGCATGACGTCCTCCGGCGTAACCGCCGTGACGCCGCCGTATACCTTGGCGATGTGGCCGCGCGCTTCCAGCTCATTCAGATCGCGCCGAATGGTGTTTTTGGATACGCTGAACACTTCGCAAAGCTCATCAATGGAGACTGTCTTTTTGGATAGTACATATTCTTCGATTGCATTGAGTCTGCTGATTTTCATAGGGAAATCCCGCTTTCTTGGAACAAACAAGTAACTAACACAAAACCATTATGAAATCATTATAACAGAAAGGTGAACAAAATCCAACCGAAAATATAGAAAATCTTGAGCAGTTTTTTTGTGTGTGGTGCACGAACACCGGCGGAGCATGCCGGCGCGCAAATACAAAATTTTTGCTCTCAGGGAAAATTTCTCTAAAAATCGGCGGGCGAGCATTGCAATTCGTTTACAGAGATGATAAAATCTAAGAAAGTATGGTATGGTATCGGGGAGAAAGGGTTTTCCCGAGCCGTGCTGACAATTCTTTGATTAAGGAATAGGTAGGTGTATTCAATGCAGAAAGCAGAAAAGATGCAGGCTCTCCGTGAATTCGCAGCCGAAATTCGAGTTGAGACCCTGAAGACCATCGGTTCGCTTGGCTTTGGACATGTAGGCGGCTCGATGTCTATCGCAGACGCAATGGCAGTCCTCTATGGCGATATCATGAAGATTGACCCGAAGAACCCGCGTTGGGAAGATCGTGACTGGTGTGTTCTGTCCAAGGGACATGCAGGCCCGTGTGCATATGCAACACTGGGACTGAAGGGCTTCTATCCGCTGGAAGAGACCCGTACCCTGAACAAGCCGGGTACCAACTTCCCGTCTCATACCGACCGCACCAAGACTCCGGGCGTTGATCTGACGACTGGTTCTCTGGGTCAGGGTATGTCCACCGCTACCGGCGCTGCTCTGGGCAACAAGCTGGACGGCCGTGACAACCACGTATTCGTATTCGTTGGCGACGGCGAGTGCGATGAAGGTCAGGTTTGGGAGGCTGCTCAGTTCGCAGCTCACTACAAGCTCGACAACCTCGTTTGCTTTGTAGACAGCAACAAGCGTCAGCTCGACGGTGCTGTTGACGACATCATGTCTCACGGCAAGGGCCTGAGAGCAAAGTTCGATGCATTCGGTTGGAACGCAATCGAAGTAGAGGACGGCAACGACGTAGAGCAGATCTATGACGCTGTTCAGGAAGCTTACGCTACCAAGGGACAGCCGACCGCAATCATTCTGAACACCATCAAGGGCAAGGGCGCAACCTTTGCTGAGTCTACCGGTGCGCACAGCTCTCAGCCGACTCCGGAGCAGTGGGAAGAAGCAATCGCTGCAGCAGAAGCAGAGCTTGCTGCTGTTAAGGCTGCAAAGTAAGGAGGACAGGCGAAAATGAGTTTTACTTTAATTGGAAAGCATGAGAAGGACTCCCGCAATTGCCGTGACGGTTACGTTACCGCAATGGAGGAGCTGATGGCGGCTGATCCGACCGTTATGCACGTTGACTGTGACCTGTACAACTGCATTAACACCGCAAAGCTGGCTAAGGAATTCCCGAACCAGACCATCAACGCTGGTATCGCTGAGGCAAACGCTATGGGCGTTGCTGCAGGTCTGACTGCTACCGGCAAGAAGGTTTGGATGCATTCTTTCGGCTGCTTCTCCTCCCGCCGTGCATTTGACCAGGCATTCATGTCTGCTGCATATGCAAAGCTGGGCGTAAAGGTTCTGGGTTCTGACCCTGGCGTATGCGCTGCATACAACGGTGGTACCCATATGCCGTTCGAGGACTGCGCACTGTATCTGTCCGTGCCGGATTCCATCGTTATCGATCCGACCGACTTCACCATGGTCAACAAGATCACCAAGAAGCTGACCGCTGTTGAAGGCAGACTGTCTTACATGCGTATGATCCGTAAGGGCGTTATCAAGGTATACGGCGACGATTCCGACTTCGAAATCGGCAAGGGTGTTACTCTGAAGGAGTCTGCTGACGACGTAGCTACCGTTATCGCTTCCGGCATCATGGTTGACGAAGCTCTGAAGGCTTACGAGGCTCTGGAAGCTGAAGGCATCAAGGTTCGTGTTATCGACATGTTCACCTGGAAGCCGATCGACGAGGATCTGATCGTGAAGTCTGCTAAGGAGACCGGCGCTATCGTAACTGCTGAGAACCACAACTGCACTTGCGGTCTGGGCTCTGCTGTTGCTCGCGTACTGTCTGCTAAGTGCCCGACTCCGGTTGAGATGGTTGGCGTACATGACCAGTTTGGTCAGGTTGGCGCTCAGTCCTTCCTGCAGGAAGCTTACAAGCTGACTGCTGAAGAGATCATCGCTAACGTCAAGAAGGTAATTGCAAGAAAGTAAGTTTCGTTATGCATACCGAGCCGTCCCTGTCTTGTGCAGGGGCGGCTTTTTTTACCAACATAATTTCACAAGGAGGAGAGCAATGAAGAGAGTATATGGAATCCTTCTTTTGGTTTTGCTGGGAACAGTTGTTTTAAACGGCACAGCATTGGCAGCATCGGAATATATTGAGCAGCTTACGCCGGAATCTCCGGATTATGCGGAAGTATCCACGCTCACAAATCGTGTTTTGGATGCGATGAGCGGTATGAGTTCCGATGTGACGGAGTCAGATATTGACTGGAGCCGGGCATATAAAGTCTACGCGGACGAATCGGATGTTTATAGTTCTTATAAAGAACAACAAATGACATACGATGAAATCAAACAACAGATGGAATATTATGTCTGGGTGCTTCCGGTACAGGTAAAAAATGCATATTTTCACGTTACGATTTCACAGGGAATGCCGCTCACGGAGGATGAATCCGTGCTGGCAGTACTGACAGAGGAACAGAAAGAACAGATTCGGGAAGAAACAGGCAAATGGATTCCGGTTGTGACGGAACAATTGGATGAGGACAAGACGGCAGAACAGATAGACCGGCAAATTGCAGATGCTGTTGAAAAAGAGAACATCCATCGGGCGTTTGTTATGGGAGGTTCGCCCAAGCTGCGTTCGGCGGTTGCTGTTGTTGAGACAATAGATCGAGACATACAGATTGTTGTGCTGGAAGAACCGCGGCTGACTGGCGTACAAAGATCTAAAAAAGCGCGGACGGTTGAACGACCGTTGAAATCGGGGCAGATCTATACAATGGAAGAAATGGCGGACAGGATGAGTGAGTATGCAATAGATGAAACGGATGAACGTATTGGCACCGGTGGTGAAAGCGACTCGGCTCATACAGTTATCTGGATAATCCTGGGAGCTGTCGGGATAGGTATTGGCTGCTATGCGTGGAACCGTGCAAGATGCAAATGAAATTTGTGCATACCGAGCCGCTCCTGTTTTTACCGGGGCGGCTTTTTGTGTGAAAATTTAGACAAAATTTTGAGCAACTTACGCGAAGTTTGTCGGACAAGCGCAAGGTTCTGTTGTGCAACATGAATCAGAAGATGTAGGAAATAAAAAATATTTAACCAAACTGCACAAAACATTTGACAAATAGGCAGGTATCCTATATCATAAAGAGTGTAGGAAACAAGCCTATTATCTGCCGCCGCGTGATACGGAAATTTGGAGAGGTTTTCGTCGGGAAAACAAGCGGCCGCAGAGGTATAAAATCATGGAGGTGTTGTGATTATGTTCACAAACAAGGATATCAAGCTGGGTATCTGCCCGATTGGCTGGACCAACGATGATATGTGGGATCTCGGCGACGAGAATACATTCCAGCAGTGCATTTCTGAGATGCGTCTGGCAGGTTTCACCGGATGTGAAATCGGCCACAAGTATCCGTCTGACGTAAAGGAGCTGAAGGAAGCTCTGGATCTGCGCGGCATGACCGTTGCATCCAAGTGGTTCTCTTCTTTCCTCGGCACCAAGCCGTTCGAGGAGACCTTCGAGGAGTTCAAGAAGGAAATCGAATACCTGTGCTACGCAGGCGCAACTGCTATCAACATTTCTGAGCAGTCCTATTCTATTCAGGGCAATCAGGATCTGTCCATCTTTGACAACAAGGCTCGCTTCACCGACGCTGAGTTCGCTCAGATGTGCGACGGCCTGAACAAGCTGGCTGAGTACGCAAAGAGCAACGGTATTCGCGCTTGCTTCCATCATCATATGGGTACCTGCGTACAGACTCTGGAAGAGACCGAGCGTATGCTGAACAACACCAGCGACGACCTGCTGCTGTGCTACGATACCGGTCACTGGACCTTCTCTGAAGTAGATCCGATGGCAATTCTGAACGAGTTCCCGAACAGAATCGGTCATGTACATCTGAAGAACATGCGTAAGGCAGTTCGCGATCAGGCTATCAAGGAGAGCTGGTCCTTCCTGAAGTCGGTTCGTAACGGCGCATTCACCGTTCCGGGCGATCCGGAAGGCTGCGTAGACTTCGAGCCGGTTCTGAGAAAGCTGGACGAGATCGGTTACACTGGTTGGATCATGGTTGAGGCTGAGCAGGATCCGGCTAAGGCTAACCCGTTCAAGTACGCAAAGATGGCTTACGAGTACATCACCGACCTGATGGCTAAGTAAGAACATAATCACTTAATGAGATGAAAACTGGATACCTGCACGCGCGGGTATCCAGATTTCTAGCTTGATTTAACAAGTATAGACAAGGAGAGAAAAGGTCATGGCAAATTTAAAGTTTGGCGTAATTGGCTGCGGCAGAATTGGTAAGCTGCACATCAACAATCTGCTCAACAACATCGACGGCGCTGAGGTAGTAGCTGCAGCAGATCCGATGCTGGATAAGTCCGGCGCACGTGAGTGGCTGGCAGAGCGCGGCATCACCAATGCATCCACCAACTACATGGACGTTGTAAACAATCCGGACGTTGACGTAGTTATGGTTTGCTCTTCCACCGATACCCATTGCAAGGTTTCCATGGAAGCAGTAAAGGCTGGCAAGAATGTATTCTGCGAGAAGCCGATCGACTATGATATCGAGAAGATCAAGAAGCTGCTGGCACTGGTAGAAGAGAAGGGCGTAAAGTTCCAGGTAGGTTTCAACCGCCGCTTCGA
>OGXW01002814.1_pt1 | contig 12006 bp, 8 predicted proteins | sample 1576341 | NCBI WGS metagenome assembly OGXW01 (sample SAMEA3541592, study PRJEB24748) | human gut metagenome | biome: human gut; feature: human-associated habitat; material: faeces | place: China | collected 2012
AATATGATTATAGAAAAAGAGTGCTACCGATAGACGGTTAGTCCGTTTTACTATTAAGATATCAAAGATAACCGCTTAGTGAACCGCCCCCCAATAGTTAGATTTTTGGGTCTAACTTCTGGGGGTCGGTTCACTTCTGGGGTTTTTAATATAATAGAAAAGTGAGAACGCTGTAGCATATAAATTGTATTCTACAGGAAGTTATGATAAGATAATAATAGTTGGCCAGAAAAGAAAATGGAGAGTATTTGTTATTGTCTAAATTTGATGAGGAAGTTGTTTTTGAATATCATATTACAATCCGAGATGAAGATTTTAATCTTGGTATTTTGACAATGCGCACACCGGAAGGAGTATTTGAAGCCGATTTTGATGCGTAAAGATGATGCAACGAGCGAGGGGACTATTACGTGATCCTACATGGATCATATACGTTATAGAATTAAAAATTTTAACAATAATAATAAAAAAATTGGAGGATAAATTAAGATGAAAGAAAAGATTCATGCATTATCAGAAGAGATGATTGCTAATTTGGGAAGATTGGTAGCAATTGATTCACAGCTTGGCACACCGGAAGAAGGAAAGCCATTTGGAGAAGGACCAGCTAAAGCACTTAGCGTAGGACTTCAAATTGCGGAAGAGATGGGATTCCGTACAGTGAATTTGGACAATTATTGTGGTTATGCAGAGATGGGAGAAGGAGACGAAATTGTTGGTATCGCCGGACATCTTGATATTGTACCTGTAGGTGGAGATTGGAGCTATAATCCATTCGAATTGACACGTAAAGGTGATTATGTGTATGGACGTGGAACTACAGATGACAAAGGACCTGTGATGGAAGCTCTTTATGCGATGAAATTACTGCGTGATTCAGACGTAAAACTTAATAAACGTGTTCGTCTTATTATGGGATGTAATGAGGAAACAGGTTCTAGATGTATGCAGCATTATAATGAAGTAGCTGAGGAGTTATCCTGTGGATTTACTCCAGATGCAAGTTTCCCATGTATTCATGGAGAAAAAGGTCATATGGGTATGACTGTGTATTCTAAGAACACAAAGATTATTGCTATGAATGGTGGTTTTGTATCTAATGCAGTATGTGATAACTGCACAGCAGTTATTCCGGCAGAAGATGGTCTGAAAGAAAAATTGGAAGCCGCTTTTGCTAACACAAAACTTCAGGAATATAAAGTTACAGAAGAGAATGGAGAAATCCATATTGAAGCGAAAGGTGTTCCGGCACATGCAAGTACACCGACACTTGGTGTGAATGCAGCAGGCGTGATATTTGAATGTCTGGAGCAAGTTGGATTCGAAGATGACTTTGTAAAATTCTATAATTCACATATTGGAACTTCTTGTGATGGAGTTGGAGTTGGATTAAAATGCCAAGATGCATATGGAGAATTGACACTTTGTAACGGAATTGTGAAAACAGAAGATGGTGTGATCTCTTGTACAATTGATATCCGTGTTCCGGTTACATTTAAAGAGGAAGATATCCGCAGTATGTGTGAAGGAAAATTAGAGGATGAAAATGGACGAATTGAAATTAACAGTATCGGGAATCCATTGTTTTTCCCAAGAGAGTCACCGCTGGTAGAGGCCTTATACAAAGCGTATGTTGATGTGACAGGAGATACGGAAAATGAGCCAATGGTAATTGGTGGGGGAACTTATGCAAAAACATTGAAAAATATTATTGCATTTGGACCGGAAAAACTAGGAGTAGATTATCGTATCCATGGTTCAGATGAATATATTCTTGTATCCGAGATGGAAGAAGCTGTTCTGATTTATATGGAAGCAATCAAGAATCTTCTTGCTATATAGAATGTAAAAATATAATAATAAAATCAGGATCATCTGTGAGGCGGGTGCTCCTGATTTTATTATTTCATAGGAAGTTCTATTTCCAGTGTTATTGAGGGAGAGCAATTTTCAGAAATTCTTCCATAGCTCTGCTGATGTAGCGTCCTTTTTTCCAGTAAAATGATACATTTCGATTACAGTTCTTGCCGGGAAGTTTATAAAAAATAAGTTCTGAAGTTGCCGGTGCGCTTGCGAGCAGGAGATCCCCGATAAAAGTGATCCCCATTCCAGAACAGGCGATATTATAGGCGGTCATCTGTTGATCTAGTCGAAAAATTGTATGCGGAGTAAAGTTGTTTTCCTGGCAAATCGTTAGAGCACGCTTACCGGTATCGTTATCTGAACGTAGAATAATAAAGGGCTCATTTGCAAAACTGTTTAGTGGAACGGAAAGAACCTCCGGAGAAAGGAAACTACCGTCATGAATGGTCTCAATAGGAATCTGATATTCTTGCAGTCGGGTATTTACGGAGTAGCTTTTGGGAACGGCAAGTAAAAGATATTCTTTTTGATAAACATAGTGATCAAAAATCTGCTCATCTAAAATACAGTTATCGATCATTAAATCTAGTTTTCCTGCTTGGAGGAGCAGAGAAAGATTCGCGCTGCTTTCCTCTACGAGAGAAATCTGGATATTAGGAAATTTTTGGGAAAAATCAGCGATAAGAGAAGGAAGCACCCATGAAGAAAAAAAGTTACTTCCGCCTATGTTGAGTGTTCCGGTTTTTAAATCTCCTAAATCGCGAATAAAATTTTCCAGATTATTTTCAATATCCATAATTTTTTCAATGGCCTGTATATAATGTTCGCCGACCTCTGTCAGTTGTAAGGGTTTTGTGCTTCGGTCAAAGATAGGAGAACCGATGCGATTTTCTATTCGTTTTACATTTGCACTTAAAGAAGGCTGCGAAATAAAAAGGCTGGCGGCAGCTTTTGAAAAACTTTTTTCTTTATATACTTCATAGACATATTTCATTCCTTGAAACATATTATCCCCCTTTAAAAATATAATTTTTAAGCTATATAATCTATAAAAATATATGTATTTGATTATATTATAGCAGGTATATATAATAAGGACAACTAAAAGAAACGAACCAAAATGATTCGCTGGGAGAATGAATGGTAAAAGGAGAGTAACTATGGACGATATGAAAAAAACGGATTATCGTGTAGAAAAAGATTCTATTGGGGTAAAGGATATTCCGGAAGAGGTATATTATGGAGTGCAGACTTTGCGTGCAGCAGAAAACTTTCACATCACAGGTCTGAATATGCATCCGGAGATTATTAACAGTCTTGCATATATCAAAAAAGCGTCAGCTATTACAAACTGTGAAGTCGGTATTCTTGAGAAGAAAAAAGCACAGGCTATTGTACAGGCTTGTGATGAGATTATTGAAGGAAAATTTCATGATGATTTTATAGTAGATCCTATACAGGGGGGAGCAGGAACTTCTTTAAATATGAATGCCAATGAAGTCATTGCCAATCGTGCAATTGAGATTCTTGGAGGAAAAAAAGGAGATTATACAATTGTAAATCCGAACGATGATGTGAACTGTGGCCAGTCGACAAATGATGTCATACCAACTGCCGGAAAGATGACTTCACTTCATCTGTTGCAGAATTTAAAGAAACAACTTCTGCGTCTTTATGATGCGCTTAATGAAAAAGCGAAAGAGTTTGATCATGTAATCAAGATGGGACGTACGCAGATGCAGGATGCAGTGCCGATTCGTCTGGGACAGGAATTTAAAGCATATTCAGTAGCGATCATGCGAGATATCCACAGAATGGACAAGGCAATGGATGAGATGCGTACTCTCAATATGGGAGGAACCGCCATTGGAACAGGTATCAATGCAGATGAGAATTATTTGAGAAGAATTGTTCCTAACCTTTCAGAAATTTCAGGAATGGAGTTTATACAGGCATTTGATCTGATAGATGCAACACAGAATCTGGATTCCTTTGTTGCTGTTTCCGGTGCAGTGAAAGCATGTGCCGTAACACTTTCAAAAATGTCTAATGACCTTCGACTTATGTCATCCGGTCCGCGTGCTGGTTTTGGAGAGATTAATCTTCCGGCAAAACAGAATGGTTCCTCTATTATGCCTGGTAAAGTAAATCCGGTTATTCCGGAAGTAGTTAATCAGGTAGCGTTTAATATTATTGGAAATGATATGACAATTACAATGGCAGCCGAAGCAGGACAGTTAGAATTAAATGCATTTGAGCCGATCATTTTCTATTGTATGTTCCAGTCTATCGATACGCTTGGCTATGCAGTTGAGACACTCGTAGATAATTGTATCGTAGGAATTACGGCCAATGAAGAAAGATGTCGTCAGTTGGTAGAAAACAGTGTAGGAATCATTACAGCGATTTGTCCGCATGTAGGTTATGAAAAAACAGCAGACATTGCGAAAAAAGCAATTAATTCCAATGAATCTGTAAGAAGCTTGATTTTGAAAGAAAATATTATGGATGAAGAGGAACTGAGTCGAATTCTTGATCCAATTCATATGACAGAACCAGGTATTTCAGGAAAAGATGTTCTTATGAAAATTTAAGATGAAAAATTAAGATGAAAATCACATATGATATATGCCCCAGAGTTTTAGGACTCTGGGGTTTTGTATTTATTACACAGGAAAGATTTTGAGTGATATAGTCAGGAGAGAGAATGGTTGATTACAGAAAAAAACATCGATATAATAAAAGCACATGAGATTAAAAATAAGAATGAGGTGTGGCTGCCATGAAATTTATACATATATCGGACTTGCATCTGGGAAAACGTGTGAATGAGTTTTCGATGCTGGAAGATCAAAGAGATATTTTGAAGAAAATACTTACTGTCGTTGATGAAGAAAAGCCGGAGGCAGTTTTCATTGCTGGAGACGTCTACGATAAATCAATACCGCCTATAGAGGCAATCCAGTTATTTGATGATTTTTTGTGTCAGTTATCAAGAAAAAAAGTGCAGACATTCATAATTAGTGGTAATCATGACAGCGCGGAGAGAATTGCATTTGGTGGTCGATTGATGAGAGAAAGTGGTGTGTATGTTGCACCGGCATATTCTGGAAATACAGATTCGATTGTACTGACAGATGAATGGGGACCGGTTAATATTTATTTGTTACCATTTGTAAAGCCAGTAAACGTAAAACATTTTTTTGAAGAGGAACAGGTGGAAAACTATACAGATGCTTTGCGCGTTGCAGTGGAGCAGATGAAAGTAAATCCGGATGAAAGAAATGTAATCGTGACACATCAGTTTGTAACTGGGGCGAAGAGAAGTGAGTCGGAAGAGATTTCTGTGGGGGGAACAGATAATGTAGATGTAAATGTATTCGAAAATTTTGATTATGTAGCACTGGGCCATATTCACGGACCGCAGAAGATTAGCAGAGAGACAGTGCGATATTGTGGAACTCCGTTAAAATATTCCTTTTCGGAGATTCACCACAAAAAGTCTGTGACAATCGTAGAAATGAAACAAAAGGGAAATGTAGTTATTCGAACAAAAGAATTGAATCCTTTACATGACTGGTATGAGATAAAAGGAAGCTATATGGAAGTGGCGGAAAAATCTTATTATGACAGTCTGGACAGAAATTGTTATATGCATATTACATTGACAGATGAAGAAGATATACCAGACGCGGTGCGGAAATTACAAGTCATTTATCCGAATCTTATGAAATTGGATTATGACAATCAAAGGACGCGTGGAAGGAAATCATTTGCGGATGTGCAGGAAGTAGAAGAAAAAACACCGTTTGATATATTTGAAGATTTATATGAAAAACAGAATAATCAGGAAATGAATGAAGAACAGAAGCAATTGATTCATTCGTTAATTGAAAAAATCTGGGAGGATAAGAATTGAGACCGAAAAAATTAAAACTATCTGCATTTGGACCGTATGCAGGTTGCGAGGAACTGGATATGGAAAGGCTTGGAACAGGTGGATTGTATTTGATTACCGGAGATACAGGAGCAGGTAAAACGACAATTTTTGATGGTATTGTCTATGCATTATATGGTGCGGCCAGTGGTGAGAATCGGGAACCGGCAATGCTTCGGTCAAAATATGCAGATGCGCAGGTTCCGACAGAGGTAGAACTTCTTTTTGAAAATGGGGGGCAGGAATATAAAGTCCGGAGAAATCCGGAGTATGAACGACCGGCAAAAAAAGGTGGAGGAATGACACTTCAGAGAGCAGAGGCCGAATTGACATATCCGGATGGCCGTGTAGTTACAAAACAAAAAGAAGTGAATAAAGCAATTATTGAAATTTTAGGTCTGAATCGAAATCAGTTTCTTCAAATCGCGATGATTGCACAGGGAGATTTTCAAAAATTATTACTGGCAGATACAAAAGAAAGACAGGGAATTTTCCGGGAGATTTTTAAGACAGGCGGTTATCAGATTTTACAGGAAAAATTGAAAGCGGAATCAGGTAAACTTTCGGATGAGCTGGAATTTGCAAGAAGAAGCGTAAATCAATATTTAGAAGGAGTGTTGGGAAAAGAAGAAATCAACTTTGCAAAACTTCCTATGGAAGAAGCAATTGCTGCGATAAAAGAATTGATAGGATTAGATCAGGAAGAAGCGGAAAATATAAATTGCAAGCTTCAGAATCTACAAAAAGAGTTGGAGCAGATACAAGAGCATTTACAAAAAGCGCAGACGAGAGAGCAGACGATTCGTACGCTTGAATTGGCTGAAGCTGATTATATAAAGGTGCAGGAACAAGGTGAAAAAATTCAACAGGAGTGGGAAGGACAAAAGAAAAAGCAGGAAAATAGAGAGGAGCTGGAAGTAAAAATTGCTCAAATTCAGACACAGATATCGATTTATCAAGAACTAGAAGAAAAGAAAAAGAGAATAATAGAAAGAAAAAAATTTCTAAAAGAGGAGAAAGAAAGGTTACAAACGCAGGACATTGAAAGAGAAGAGTTACAAAAGCGTCTGAAGGATGATGAAAGCGAGAAAATACAATTGGAAAATGAGCCGGAACGGAAGACGGAATTACTGTTTCGAAAGGAAAAATTAGATTCTGAAAAAGAAGAACTAAAACAGGTTGTGGAAAATACAAAGAAATATCATTTACTTTGTGGAAAGCTTTCCGAGATTCAGGAGCAGTATGTGGATAAAGCTCAGATTGCAAAGGAAAGAAAGACAGAGTATGATCTCGCATATCAGACATTTTTAGATGGACAGGCAGGGGTGCTGGCAAAGCATTTAAAAGAAGGAGAAGCGTGCCCAGTGTGCGGCTCCAAAGAGCATCCTAAGAAAGCTTGTGGTACGGAATATATCCCGTCACAGAAGGAACTGGAAGAAGTTAAGCGAAAATGGGAACAGGCAAGGAATCAGATGGAGGCTTCCAGCCAGGAGGCGGCTGAACTATTGGGAAAAGTAAATGCTCAAAAAGAACGGGCGGCGGATCAGAAGCAGATTGAGGAGCAGGAAAAAAGACTCACAGATGAAGAATACGAACTTCAAGAACAAATGAAAAGTAATAAGAAAAAGGTTGAAAGATATCAATTACTCCAAAATCAAATTCAGAAGATACAAGAGCAGATTGCTACGAAACGTGAGGAACGAGAAAAAATATCTGGTCAGATTGCAGCTTTAAAAGCAGAGATAGATATGGAAAGCAAACAGTTTGAAGAGCAACAGCAGAATCTCAGGTATGAAGACTGGAAACAGGCTGAGATAGAACTTCAGAACCTGCAGACAGTGAAAAGAAACAGCCGGGCGGAATATGAAGCAGCTCAGAAAAATCTGCAAAAATGGAATGGCGATATGCGAAAGCTGGAAGGGAAACTGGAGCAATGCAACAAGCAGCTTGAGAATCTCGGAGAATTTTTTGTGGAGCGCGAACAGGAAAAAAAGACAACATTAGTGGAACAAAGAGCTGATTATGAAAGAATGTTAAAAGAGCTTCAATTACGACTGGCGACAAATCAAAAAGCTCTTTTGAATATTGAACAGAAGTCGAAAGATATCATAGTTTTGGAACAAAAATGGGCGCTGGTGAAAGCACTGTCAAATACGGCAAATGGAAACATTTCCGGGAAAGAAAAGATCATGCTGGAAACTTATGTTCAGATGGCGTACTTTGAACGGATTTTACAGCGGGCAAACGTAAGATTTATGGTTATGTCGGAGGGACAATATGAACTCGCAAGAAGTGTTGTGGCTGGAAATAATCGAAGTCAGAGTGGTCTGGAACTAGATGTCATTGATCATTATAATGGCACAAGACGAAGCGTTAAGACATTGTCTGGAGGAGAGTCTTTCAAAGCTTCGCTTTCATTAGCGCTAGGGCTTTCGGATGAAGTTCAGTCAAGAGCCGGAGGAATCCGTCTGGATACGATGTTTGTGGACGAAGGTTTTGGCTCGTTGGACGAAGAATCGCTGGAGCAGGCAATAAAAGCCCTGGCTGGATTGACGGAAGGCAATAAACTTGTTGGAATTATTTCACATGTAGGAGAATTGAAGGAAAGAATTGACAGACAGATTATAGTGACAAAGGAAAAAGCCGGAGGAAGTCGGGCGGAGATTATTTGAAAGGAAATTGCTCAAATTATTTTGCAAAGAAAGAAGGTTGTCTGGTTCTATAAATTGAGGTAAGATAGATGTAACAACATGCGAGGGAGGCAAAGTGATGTTATATATTGGCGTAGATCTTGGAACTTCAGCAGTAAAATTGTTAATGATGGATGAAAACGGCAATATTCAGAAAATTGTATCAAAAGAATATCCATTATATTTTCCATATCCGGGCTGGTCAGAACAGAATCCACAGGATTGGTTTGTGCAGTCAATGGAAGGAATAAAAGAATTGACATCTGAATGCGATAAAAGTCAAGTGGCAGGAATTAGTTTTGGTGGTCAGATGCATGGGCTGGTTGTACTTGATAAAGAGGATCAGGTAATTCGTCCGGCAATTTTATGGAATGACGGAAGAACTACAAAAGAGACTGACTATTTGAATCAGGTCATCGGAAAGGATAAATTATCCGAGTATACAGCGAATATTGCATTTGCAGGCTTTACAGCTCCAAAGATTCTCTGGATGAGAGAACATGAGCCGGAGAATTATGCAAAGATAGCAAAGATTATGTTGCCAAAAGATTATTTGGCGTATCGGTTGTCAGGAACATTTTGTACAGATATGTCGGATGCATCGGGCATGCTTCTGATGGATGTAAAGAATAGATGCTGGTCAAAAGAAATGCTTGATATTTGTGGACTTGAGCAGGAACAGCTTCCGAAGCTTTATGAAAGCTATGAGGTAGTCGGAACCTTGAAGCCGGAAGTGGCAAAAGAACTGGGCGTTTCCGAGAATGTAAAGGTGATTGCAGGAGCTGGTGACAATGCGGCGGCAGCGGTAGGAACAGGAACAGTTGGTGATGGAAGATGTAACATTTCTCTTGGCACGTCCGGAACCATTTTTATTTCCAGTGAGAAGTTCGGAGTGGATGAACATAATGCACTTCATTCATTTGCACATGCAGATGGTCATTATCATCTGATGGGATGTATGCTCAGCGCAGCTTCTTGCAATAAATGGTGGAATGAGGAGATTCTTGGTACGAGTGACTACGTGAAAGAGCAGGCTGCTATAAAAAAACTTGGAGAAAATAGAGTATTTTATCTTCCGTATCTGATGGGAGAACGTTCTCCGCACAACAATCCGAATGCGAGGGCAATGTTCCTCGGTATGTCTATGGATACGACAAGAGCAGATATGACGCAGGCGGTGTTAGAAGGAGTGGCATTTGGACTTCGTGATTCGCTGGAAGTGGCAAAAAGTCTTGGCATTCAGATTGACCGGACGAAAATCTGCGGTGGCGGTGCAAAAAGCCCGCTGTGGAGAAAAATTATCGCAAATGTCATGAACTTAAAAGTAGATGTGATTGAAAGTGAAGAAGGACCGGCACTTGGCGGAGCAATGCTGGCAGCAGTTGGATGTGGAGAATATCCAGATGTAGAGACGATTGCCGAAAAGCTTGTAAAAGTTGTGGATACAATTGAACCGGAACCAGAACTTGTAGCGAAGTATGAAGAAAAATATCAGAAATTCAGAACAATTTATCCTACAGTGAAAGAGTTGTTCTAGAAATAAATGACAATAAGGAGGCAGAAATTATGAAAATTGCAATTGGATGTGACCCAAACGCAGAAAATGAAAAACAGGCACTCATGAAATTTATCGAGGATAAAGGACTCGGTGAGGTGGAAGATTTCGGAAGTACAGATCCAATCTATGCAAATGTTGCAATTAAAGTTGGAGAGGCAGTTGCTTCGAAAGAATTTGACAGAGGAATCCTTCTTTGCGGAACAGGACTTGGAGTTTCTATTGCGGCAAATAAAGTAAAAGGTGCATATGCAGCGCTTTTGACAGATGCATACTCTGCAGAGAGAGCGCGATTAAGTAATGATGCAAATATTGCGTGCATGGGAGCATTTACAACAGGTAGTAAAGAGCGTGAACTTTTCACACAGATTTTTCTGACAAATGAATTTGTACCTGGTTGTGGTTCTCAACCGAAGGTTGATGCATTTAGAAAATATGATATGGAACGCAAGTAAAGTACATTTGTAAAATGTTAATAAAAGGACAAGAGGCAAGTATCAGCTTCTTGTCTTTTTGCTTTTCAATATGTTTTTGTAGAATCTGAAAATAGCGGGAACAAATTTTCGGTTGCGAGATAAATTTTTAACATCTATAATAATACTATGACCATTATCGAGGAAGGAGAGTAACCAGAATAATGCAAAACAAAAAATGGCGGGTGCTGATTGTAGATGATGAATTTAGAATAGGCAGATTAATAAAAAAACTGATTCATTGGGATGAGTTTGCACTGGAATGCGTAGATGTAGTCGATAATGGAGGAACTGCGTTTGAAATCATACAGAGTGTCAGATGCCCGGATGTTGTAATTACGGATATCCGTATGCCGAAAATTAATGGATTGGAATTAATTGCGATGACACGTGAGATTCATAAAAATATGAAATTTGTGGTCATTAGTGGATATAAAGAATTTGAGTATGCCCATCAGGCATTACAATATGGTGTGGAAGACTATCTGTTGAAGCCGGTTAATGAAGAAGAGTTAAACCGGGTTTTGAAAAAAATTTCTGATGAGCTCACCGTACAGTGGAGGTCAGAACGAGAGCATCAGATATTAAAGGAAACAATATCAGAGAGCAGACATATTATAAAAAGAGATTTCCTTAAGAATATCATAGAGACAGAAGAACCAGAAGAAGTGGATGACAGGGTAGAATTTCAAGGAGAAATTTACCGGGGAATGAATATAAAACTGGACTATGTCGATTATAACAAGAAAGACAAAAAACAGGATAAGCTTACAATCACACGAATTGAGGAGATTGTAGAACGAATACTGAAAGTAGATACAGAAGAAGTTCTGCTTTGTGAAAAGGAAAATTTACATATATATTGTTTGTTTAATTACGATTTCAGTAAAAAGAAAAATATCAAGAATAGTATTAATGATATTTTGATTGAGATAAAAGACTATCTTATGGGGTTTGAACAATACGAAGTATCAATTGGAATCGGAATGGAAAGAAAAGAATTTGCTGAGATCCGTTTTTCGATAAAGGAAGCCCATCGTGCAGTCGGCAATCGTATTAAGCAGGGAGTAGGTCGTGTGATCTATGCGGAGACAATCCACCCGGGCACAGGAGAAGAAGAATATTTGACAGAAGAAGAGAAAGACTGGATTCGTGGTAGTATTGAAAGCTATTCTGTGGATAAATTAGATCAATGTATTAATCAGATGTACAGTAACTATATCATTCAAGACGATCAGGATTGTTCAGTTTGTTATGATATGGCAGAGGAACTGGTAAATTATTTCTTTAGCCAGGTTCAGGAACAAGAAGAAAACGAACGGGAGAGAAAGGAGACGCTTTCTAATTGTCAGCATTGTTATACGATTAGTGCTTTAAAGAAAGTTTTGAAGAATAATCTTGGAAAATTTGTGGAAGAAAGTAAAGAGGCTGCACCCTTTGGTAGGATAAGCGGCATCCTGGATCTGAACGGCAAGAATCTGGCGTGCG
>OGXW01002825.1_pt1 | contig 11983 bp, 10 predicted proteins | sample 1576341 | NCBI WGS metagenome assembly OGXW01 (sample SAMEA3541592, study PRJEB24748) | human gut metagenome | biome: human gut; feature: human-associated habitat; material: faeces | place: China | collected 2012
ATGAGCCACGAGGACATACTTAATGAAATGCTCGAATCTAACCTGCGCGGCAGAGGCGGCGGAGGTTTCCCGCTCGGCAAAAAATGGGTGCAGGTAGCACGCCAGCCAGAGCCTGTAAAGTATGTAGTCTGTAATGGCGACGAGGGTGACCCCGGAGCGTTCATGGATCGCTCCATCATGGAGGGCGACCCCCACCGTCTGCTCGAAGGAATGATAATCGGCGGTATAGCTACGGGCGCGCGCGACGGCTACATTTACGTTCGCGCTGAGTACCCGCTGGCTGTTTCGCGTCTGCAAAACGCTATCAAGGAAGCCGAGGAGATCGGTCTGCTGGGCGATAACATTCTCGGCACTGACTTCTGCTTCCATATGCACATCAACCGCGGCGCGGGCGCTTTCGTATGCGGCGAGGGTTCGGCACTTACCGCCTCGATAGAGGGCAAGCGCGGTATGCCGCGTGTAAAGCCGCCGAGAACGGTAGAAAAGGGACTTTTTGAGAAGCCCACTGTGCTCAATAACGTAGAAACATTTGCCAATGTGCCCCAGATAATCCTAAAGGGCGCTAAGTGGTACAAGTCGATAGGCCCTGAAAATTCGCCCGGAACTAAGGCTTTCGCGCTGACGGGAAATATCAACAACACCGGTCTGATAGAAGTGCCTATGGGCACGACCCTGCGCGAGATAATCTTCGACGTTGGCGGCGGTATCCGCGGCGGAAAGCAATTTAAGGCTGTGCAGATAGGCGGCCCTTCGGGCGGATGCCTTGTTACCGATAACCTCGATATTTCGCTTGACTTCGACTCGCTGAAAAAGGTCGGCGCTATGATAGGCTCGGGCGGACTTGTAGTAATGGACGAGAGCAGCTGCATGGTAGAAGTCGCGAGATTTTTCATGAACTTCACTCAGAACGAATCCTGCGGCAAATGCGTACCCTGCCGAGAGGGCACAAAGAGAATGCTGGAAATACTGGAGAAAATAGTTGCGGGCAACGGTGAGGACGGCGATATAGAAACGCTGCTCGAGCTTGCCGACACCATCAAATCCACCGCGCTCTGCGGACTCGGCAAGAGCGCCGCAAGCCCCGTAGTTTCCACGATAAAGAACTTCCGCAGCGAGTATGAGGCGCACGTTTACGATAAGAAATGTCCCGCCGGAAACTGCAAGAAGCTGGTAACTTATCAGATAGACCCCGACATCTGCAAGGGCTGTTCGAAGTGCGCGAGAGCCTGCCCCGTAGGCGCGATAAGCGGAGAGATAAGAAGCCCGTTCCACATCGACACCGCGAAGTGCATAAAGTGCGGAGCGTGCATAACATCGTGCAACTTTAAAGCAGTTAAGGAGGTCTGAAAATGAACAGCAATTTTATGATTATAGACGGCACTCCCATAGCCATAGAGGGCGAAAAGAATCTGCTTGAGCTGATACGCAAGGCGGGCATAGACCTGCCGACTTTCTGCTACTACTCAGAGCTTTCCGTTTACGGAGCCTGCCGTATGTGCATGGTAGAGAACAAATGGGGCGGCATGGAGGCTGCCTGCTCTACGCCGCCGCGCGCGGGTATGGAAATAAAGACCAACACCCCGCGCCTTAGAAAATACCGCAAAATGATACTGGAGCTGCTGCTTTCAAACCACTGCCGCGACTGCACCACCTGCGATAAAAACGGCACCTGCAAGCTTCAGGAACTCGCCGCGCGCTTCGATATACACCGCGTGCGCTTTAATAATCCTAAGTCTGAGCCCGACATCGACGATTCTTCGCTCTCGATAACACGCGACGCCAACAAGTGCATACTCTGCGGCGACTGCGTAAGAATGTGCAACGAGGTGCAGAATGTCGGCGCGATAGATTTCGCTTTCCGCGGCAGCAAGATGAAGGTCGCCTGCGCTTTCGACAAGCCCATCGGCGAATCTAACTGCGTTGGCTGCGGACAGTGCGCCGCGGTATGTCCCACCGCAGCCATCGTTATAAAGGACGACGCTCACAAGCTTTGGAACGAGCTGAACGACCCCGATACCCTCGCCATCGCGCAGGTAGCCCCCGCCGTTCGCGTCGCCGTCGCCAAGGAATTTGGCTACAAGGGCGAGAACGTTATGGGCAAGATAACCGCTGCGCTCCGCCGCATAGGCTTCGACCTCGTTTTCGACACCTCTACCGCCGCCGACCTGACGGTAATGGAGGAATCGAACGAATTTATCGAGCGCCTCGAAAAGGGCGGGCCTTTTCCCATGTTCACAAGCTGCTGCCCCGCCTGGATAAAGTACGCCGAGAACGAGTACCCCGACTACCTGCCGAACATTTCGAGCTGCCGCTCGCCGATGCAGATGTTCGCTTCCGTCATCGCCGAGCAGTACAAAGACTGCGGCAAGCGCCTGCTTTCTGCGGCGGTAATGCCCTGCACGGCTAAGAAGATGGAGGCGGCGCGCGATGAGTTTAAGGATGAAAACGGCAAGCCTTACGTTGATTACGTCATTACCACACAGGAATTGGTAAAGATGATAAAGCAGGCGGGCATAGTTTTCGCCGACCTCGAGCCGGAGGCGGTAGATCTGCCTTTCGGCACTATGACCGGTTCGGGCGTGATATTCGGCGTTACGGGCGGCGTTACAGAAGCCGTTATCCGCCGCGTTTCTCCCGATAAATCGCTCGCTTCTCTGCGCAACCTCGCTTTCGAGGGCGTTCGCGGATTTGACGGCATCAAGGAGTACGAGATCCTCGCCGACGATACCACGCTGAAGATCTGCGTTGTGAACGGTCTGGGCAACGTCGCGAAAGTTATGGAACGCATTAAAAATGGCGAGAAATATCATCTGATAGAGGTAATGGCTTGTCCGAACGGCTGTATCGGCGGCGGCGGACAGCCGATAGCCACCGCGACCGAGAAGCACAAGCGCGGCGACAACCTCTACGCCGCCGACAAGCTCTGCACGCTGAAATTCTCAGAGGAAAATCCGCTGATGAAAGAGCTTTACGAGGGCATACTCAAGGGCAGAACTCACGAACTGCTTCATGTAAATTATGTAAAATGACAGCATAACTAAAGGCGGGCTGTACGCAAAGTACGGCTCGCCTTATTTTTTATGCAGAAAATTGAACTGCGCGGGCTTTCAGCCTGCCATCCTCGCAGACCAGCGCGTACTCGCGGCAGCCTGTCTGCAAGATCATATCGCTGATGGAGTTTTCGGCGCTGCGGCGGATTATCCTGCGCACGTCGCGCGCCTGAACGCTGCCGCTTTTGCTGACGCCAGTCATACATTCGTCCGCGACCGCGACGGGGCATTCGGCAGAATAGCTCATGGTACAGCCGATGGTAAGCAAGCGCGATTGCAGCAGGCAAAGCTCTCTTTCCGCCGCCTGCGTCAGCGAAGTTTTGTCTAGCGGGCGGAAAGTTATTATTTCGTCAATCCTGCCGAGCAGCTCTGGTGAGAGCAGTTTTTTCAGCTCAGCCATGCAAGCCTGCGATACGCCCTCGCCCGCACGTTCGCCGAAGCCGACGGTGTGGCGGTTTTCCAACTCCTTAACGCCCGCGTTGGTCGTCATAATGATGAACGTGTTCGCGAAGCTGACCTTGCGTCCCGCCGAGTCGGTAAGGCAGCCGTCCTCCAAAATTTGCAGCAGCAGGTTGAAAATGTCGGGGTGCGCCTTTTCGATCTCGTCAAAAAGCACCACTGAGTATGGCTTGCGCCGCACCTGCTCGGTCAGCTTGCCGCCCTCCTCGAAGCCGACGTACCCCGGCGGCGCGCCGATCAGCCCCGAAATGCTGTGACGCTCCATGTACTCCGACATATCGAGCTTTATCAGCGAATCTTCGCGCAGGAAGAGCTTTTCGGCGAGGGTCTTTGCGAGCAGGGTCTTGCCGACGCCGCTGCTGCCCATGAAAATGAAGCTTCCCGCGGGGCGCTCTTTGCCGCTCAGTCCCAGCCGTAGCCGCCGAACCGCTGCGCACACCTGCTCCACCGCCGCGCTTTGCCCGAAAACCTCGCCCTCGATCTCTTCTTCCAGGTGAATGAGTCGCTCGCTTTCGTCCTTTGTCAGCTCGCCGCAGGGGATACCTGTTCGGCGGGAGATTACTTTGCATATCGCGCTCTGCGATAGGGCAGGGCGGTGCAGCTCCTCAGCCGCCGCGGCAAGATACTCCTCGCGGCTGGCGCGCCCCGCGATGTAGTCCTCAAAAATGCGCTTGTTGTCCGCACGCTCGCCGCAAAGCTCCGCCGCCGTCATAGCGCAGGCTTCGTCAAGCAGGTCGATGGCTTTGTCGGGAAAATGCTGATCGTTTACATACCTGCCCGCCAACCGCACCGCCAGCCTGATCTCCTCATCGCCGATGTCAACGCCGTGGTGCGCCGCGTAACGCTCGCGCAGACCGAAAAGTATCTTCTCCGTTTCTTCCTCGCTCGGCTCTTCGATGTTCACGCGCTGAAAACGCCTGTCTACCGCGCCGTCTTTCTCGATGGTCTTGCGGTACTCGGCGAATGTCGTCGCGCCGATTATTTTAAGCTGCCCGCGCGCCAGCGACGGCTTCAAGATGTTCGCTGCGTCGATAGCGCCCTCCGCCGCGCCCGCGCCCATTATGTTGTGCAGCTCGTCGATGAAAAGTATAACATTGCCCGCGCTGACGGCTTCCTCGATGCAGTTTTTCAGCCGCTCTTCAAAGTCGCCACGGTATTTCGCGCCCGCCAGTAGGCTGGTGAGGTCAAGCTCGAAAATGCGTTTGCCGACCAGTTGACGCGGCACTTCGCCGTACATTATCCTGTGCGCCAGACCCTCCGCGATGGCGGTCTTGCCGACACCCGCTTCGCCGACCAAGCAGGGGTTGTTCTTGCGGCGGCGGCATAGTATCTCGGCGGTGCGCTGCAATTCCTCCTCGCGCCCTATCAGCGGGTCGAAGCCCATGCAGGCGGCGCGCGTCGTCAGCTCACGCCCGAACTGCTCGAGGTATTTCAGCTTCACTTTTGAATCGCAAGCGTCGGCGATAAGCTCGCTGCCGCCCACGCAGTCGGCGTGCATTTTGTTGAGGTTCACGCCCATGCTTTTGAGCATTCTCACCGCGCAGCAGCGCCCCTGTTTGAGCATCGCCGCGAGGATAAATTCGCTGCCGCAGGGCGATGTGCCCAAGCCCCCAGCAAGCTTCACCGCGCCGCTGAGTATCGTTACGCACGATGGGGTGAGGTCATTTTCCGTCATGCGGCAGGGTGTGCCGCGCCCGATGATGTATTCCAGACGGTCCTCGGTCTTTTTGAGGGTAACGCCGTGTTTTTTGAGTATCTGCGAAGCGGTGCAGCCGCTCAGCCGCGTCATTGCAAGCAGCAGGTGCTCGCTGCCGACATATGTGTGTCCCCAAGCGCCCGCGCACTCAGCCGCCATCTGCGTTATCTCGCGCGCTTTGGGCGTAAAGCCAGACATTTCAAAGCCTGCCATAGTATCAGCTCTCCTTTTCAAAAAAAGTTCCACCAATATAATTGACTGTACTTACTATCCTATGCAGCGGGCGGCGAAAAAATCACTTTATACAAAAACAGACCCTTGCCTACGAAAGGCGAGAGTCCGAATTTTTGTACAGTTATCGTGCGCGTTAGAATTTGCTCTTACAATTATTGCACCGCCATGTTTTGCCTATATCGCCTGCGCCGTAAATACCGAATGTGGCAACTTTGGCAGCTTTCTTGACGGTGCTGATCTGAGTAAGGTCGGTTGAACCGCAGATAGGGCATTTGGGAACGTGTGAATTTGCTTCTTTCTTTTTCATCTGTATGAACATTGGTTCATTTGATGTATTTTTAGATGTACGACATGAAACTGATGACCTTAGCCCAAGTTTAACTTCATATTCTTGAATCATTTCTTCTTCATCTCGTTTTATTTGATCTTCAATATGTGCTCGATGTCTTAAAATTACTTTATTCTTTTCTTCTTCGTATTCTTCGGGGGTTTTATCTTTTAACTCTTTGTATGTTTCATATTCTGAATGGTATTCAAGACAATAAGCAACAATCAAAAATAATATCCCAATAATTGAGAATACTAAAATAATTGGAGCGATAACACTATCAGGCTTTTTTGCAAAATGAAGTGATACTACAAATACAATTATAATAAGCCATGTTAAAAAAGCTCCTTCCCCAATAAAGTATTCTTTGAGAATTGGAAACACACTCGGTCTATGAAGTGCTATTTTTTCAAGATCCTCGTCGATTTCGTATTGATGTTCTTTTAGGTAATTGTTTATTCGTTCTTCACGATTTTCGGCAAGCTCTTCTGTTAATTTTAGAACTTGATACTCAGCTAGTCTAGTTCCACAATTTGGGCAACGGCGAGCATCTGATGGAATGTCTGGAGTTCCACAAGTTGGGCATGATATGGTTTTCATAGTATACTCCCTTTTTTATATTTATTGTTACTATAAGTATACCACATTCTTCTTACAATGTCAATAACATTTCGCATTATCATATAATACAAAAACAGACCCTCGCCCGCAAAAAGGCAAGAGTCCTGATTTTTGTACTATTAGAAATTGGTCTATCAGAGATCTACCTTAGGCAGACCCGCAAATCCTGCCGCAAGGTCGTCGTCGGTGGGTATGTAGTCACTCATTTCGCCGTCGTTGAACTTCTGATATGCTACCATGTCGAAGTAGCCCGTGCCGGTCAGACCGAAGAATATCGTCTTTTCTTCGCCAGTTTCCTTGCACTTCAGCGCTTCGTCGATGGCAACGCGGATAGCGTGACTGCTCTCGGGGGCGGGAAGTATGCCCTCTACGCGCGCGAACTGCTCAGCCGCCGCGAAAACGCGCGTCTGCTCTACCGATCTTGCGGTCATCAGCTTGTCATCGTAAAGCTGCGAGAGTATCGAGCTCATGCCGTGGTATCTAAGTCCGCCTGCATGGTTTGCCGAGGGGATAAATCCGCTGCCGAGTGTGTACATTTTCGCGAGCGGGCAAACCATTCCCGTGTCGCAGAAGTCGTAAGCGTACTTGCCGCGGGTAAGGCTCGGGCAGGATGCAGGCTCTACAGCGATGAATTCGTAGTCAGCTTCGCCGCGCAGCTTTTCGCCCATGAAAGGCGCGATAAGTCCGCCGAGGTTTGAGCCGCCGCCCGCGCAGCCGATTATAACGTCGGGTTTCACGCCGATCTTCTCAAACGCCGTTTTCGACTCCAGACCGATAATCGACTGGTGCAGAACTACCTGTGAAAGCACCGAGCCGAGAACGTAGCGGTAGCCTTCGCTGCCGGTAGCGGTCTCAACTGCTTCCGAGATAGCGCAGCCAAGGCTTCCCGTAGTGCCGGGGTGCTCGGCTAGTATCTTTCTGCCGACGTTCGTTGTGTCAGAGGGCGAGGGCGTTACAGAAGCGCCGTATGTCCTCATAACTTCGCGGCGGAAAGGCTTTTGCTCGTAGGAGCATTTTACCATGTAAACTTTGCAGTCGAGGTCGAGGTACGCGCACGCCATAGAAAGCGCCGTGCCCCACTGACCCGCGCCCGTTTCGGTCGTTACGCCTTTCAGACCCTGCTTTTTGGCGTAGTAGGCCTGCGCGATGGCGCTGTTGAGCTTGTGGCTGCCTGATGTGTTGTTGCCCTCAAATTTATAGTAGATCTTCGCGGGCGTGCCGAGCGCCTTTTCAAGGCAGTAAGCGCGCACCAGCGGCGAGGGACGGTACATCTTGTAAAACTCGAGTATTTCCTTGGGAATATCGAAGTAGGGGGTGGTGTCGTCCAGTTCCTGTTTTACCAGCTCGTCGCAGAAAACTACCGAAAGCTCTTCGGCGGTCATCGGCTTGAGCGTGCCGGGGTTGAGCAGAGGGGCGGGCTTGTTTTTCATGTCCGCGCGCAGGTTGTACCATTGCTTCGGCATTTCAGACTCATCAAGGTAAGTCTTGTAGGGAATATTTTTTTCCATAACAATCTCCAATCGTTAAATTACATAATAAAGCCTTGCATCAAGCGCTCTATTATATCAATTATACCATACTGTTAACTGTTTTGTCAATATATTGCCCAAAAATTTATAATATTTATATCGCTGACATCGAGTTTACTTTGTAAGCCGAGGTCATTCGCTGCATCTCGCGTATCAGCGAGTCGGCGAGTATCATGATAAATTCGCGGTTGGTCGGCACGCCGCGGTCTTTCGAGTAGATGAATCCGAAATATTTGACGTGCGCCTCATCGCTTGAATTGTTCCAGCAGCGCTTTATCACCGTGCGTATGCTGCGCTCCACGCTCGCGGTAGATACGTCGAACTGGTCTGCGATATACGGATATATCGTCTTGCACATACTATCGGAATGTTTGAGGTCTGAAAGACACAGCGCCACCAGCGAGCTCTGCAAATATGCCGAACCCGTGTAATTCGCAGTAAAACATAGCTCATTGAGCGCGGTATGCACTATATTATCCGCTGTTTGATACAGCGTTTCGCGCGATATATAATCTTTTTTGACTATATCCACAGCGCTGTATTTCAGCTTTGCCAATATATCTGTGTGCTTATACATATTGTCGATGTAATATATATCTTTATATTCGCTATGTATATCAAAATATGGCGTAAACGGGTCGCAAAGTATATATACCTTTGTAATAGCGCTCTGCGCAGATATTTTGCGCACCAGCTCGCGGTATTCAAACGCCCCCTCTTCTATCAGAACGGCGAATGGCGGCTGCGTCATACATTCCTGCAATATATCCAGCGGTTCTGCGGGACATACCTTAACACTTACGCCATTTTTAGTTAGCATATCAGCCAGTTTTCTCATGTTTTCACTTTCGCTGCATAACAGCGCTTTCATCTCGACCATTTTCAAACTTCCCCCTAGAATTGTTGACAAATATAAAGCGTGTTTAAAAGTTTAATGGGTTAAATCCATAAACTATTATATATATCTTTGACTCCGGTGTCAATGTGTTCACCAATAAATCATCGCACAGAACATGAAATAATCACAAAAGATGCTGATTTTTTATGCAATATGCTGAATTTTCGACGTTACTGTATTTTCCAGCCGAAATAAGTTGATATTTGCAGCATATATTTGATATGTAAAATGCGTGTAAATATATATAAACACAGATTTCACAAACTTATATCCAGATTTATTCGGCTCTGAATATCAAAATATATATCAAATACCACATATGGTATTTTAAAAATCTCTGAATACCACATGAGATTATATATTCTGGTTTTTCGGCTTTTCAGACAACATTTTCATCCCCATTATCAGCACAAATGCTCCAAACAGCTTTCTTGATATATCCCCGTCTATCTTCATCGCGATATTTGCCGATATGATCGCAGTCGCCGTGCCTGCGATCATGGCGGGGAGCGCGCTTTTCCAGTCTACCAGTCTGTTTCGGGTGTGAAGCCACACCGCGCACGCTGCCGCAGGTATGAAGAAAACCAGATTTATGCCTTGTGCCGCCTGCTGACTCACACCCGCGAATACTGTCAGATATATTATCAGAAACGAGCCGCCGCCCAGCCCCATCGCCGCTGCCATTCCCGCTAAAAACGCTACCGCCGTAACCGCCATTTTCCGCACCTCACCTAATTATCATGCGCACGCCGAAATATATCATCACCGCCGCGAATAGCCGTTTGACCAGCAGGGGAGATGCCTTTTTCAGCGCCGCCGAACCGACGATCACCCCTGCCAATCCGCCCGGCAGGTATCTCTCCGCTTCTCGCAGGTCAAGGCTGCCGTTTTTCATGTACACCGCCGCGCTGACAACGCTCAGCGGAAGCATTATCGCGAGGGAGGTCGCGTGCGCTTTTTTCGTTTCTAATCCGCCGCTTTCCAGCGCGGGCACGCTCAGCAGTCCGCCGCCTGAGCCGAAAAAGCCGTTCGCCGCGCCGCCTGCCGCCCCCGCGAGTACCGCCCGCAAAGTCTGCGCCGTGAATATTTTCCGCATAAAAAAATCACCTCTAGCTATTATTGCCAAAGGTGATATTTTTATACTTATCGTGATCTGCTTAGTCGATCTCGACCATTATCTTCTGGTCGATGCGCGAAGCGCCCGCTCTCATTACCACGCGGATAGCTTTGGCGATCCTGCCCTGCTTTCCGATAACTCTGCCCATGTCGTTTTCGGCAACGTGCAGATGGTAAACGATAACGCCCTCTTCATTTTCGGGATCAACGGAAACGCTTACAGCGTCTTTATTTTCTACCAGCTCGCAGGCTATGGTTTTGAGTAGTTCTTCCATGCGATACCGTTCCTTTCAAAATAATTCGCCGACTGCTGCCGGCGAAAGGGTTTGGGGCTATCAGATAGTTCCGTTCTTCTTCAGCAGAGCCTTTACTCTGTCGGTAGGCTGTGCGCCGTTAGCGATCCAGGTCTTTACCTTCTCGTCGTCAAGCTTGAGAACGATAGGATCCTTGGTAGGATCATAGTAGCCGATCTCCTCGATGAAACGTCCATCTCTGGGGTATCTGGAATCAGCAACAACTATTCTGTAAAAAGGAGCTTTCTTAGCGCCCATTCTTCTCAGTCTGATCTTTACTGCCATTTTAAATTCACCTCCATCATCATACTTTTTGTATTTAAGCCGCAAAGCGGTTCAAATCTTATTTCTTAGGCATACCGCCCATGAGCTTTAACATTCCCGCGCGGTTCATGCGCGCTTTCTTGCCGTGCAGATTTTTTCCGCCCAGACCGAATTGCTTCATCATCTTCTGCATCTGGTCGAACTGCCTCAGCAGCTGGTTCACGTCGGAAACCTGCGTGCCGCTGCCCGCCGCTATCCTGCGCTTGCGCTTGGGGTCGATGAGCGAGGGCTTTGCGCGCTCGGCTTTTGTCATCGACTGTATCATAGCTTTCGTCTTTTTGAGCTGTACTTCGCCCTGCTCAACCTGCTCGTCGGTTACCTGCGAAGCACCGGGGATAAGCTTGATTATCGAGCGCATAGAGCCCATTTTGTGTATCTGCTCCATGTTCTCCAACAGGTCTTCCATGTCGAAGCCGCTCTCCTGCATCTTTTTCGCCATGCGTTCTGCGTCGTCGTGGTCGATGGCGGATGTCGCGCGCTCGATGAGGGTGAGCATATCGCCCATGCCGAGTATTCTCGAAGCCATGCGCTCGGGGTGGAATTTCTCGAAATCGTCCAGCTTTTCGCCCATTCCGACGAACTTTATCGGCTTACCCGTTACGGAAAGTACGGAGAGCGCCGCGCCGCCGCGCGTGTCAGAGTCAAGCTTTGTCAGCAGCACGCTGTCGATGCCGAGCGCTTCGTCGAAGCTAGAGGCTACCTTTACAGCGTCCTGACCGATCATCGCGTCTACTACTAGCATTATTTCGTTAGGCTGCGCGATCTTCTTTATATCCACAAGCTCCTGCATGAGCTCTTCGTCGATATGCAAACGACCTGCGGTGTCGATGATAACAAGGTCGTTGCCGTAGTCGCTCGCGTGTTTCAGACCCTCTTTTACTATCTTGCGCGGGTCTATCTGACCCATCTCGAAAACGGGGACTTCCGCCTTAGCGCCTACTACTTTCAGCTGTTCGATAGCCGCGGGGCGGTAAACGTCGGCGGCGATGAGCAGCGGTCTTTTCATCTCTTTATTTTTAAAATATTTCGCGAGCTTCGCGGCGTGGGTGGTCTTACCTGCACCCTGCAATCCGCACATCATTATAACGCAGGGCGGCTTGTTCGGAAAATTTATCTTCGCGTTGCCGTCGCCCATCAGCGCTATCAGCTCTTCGTTTACTATCTTGATGACCTGCTGAGCGGGGGTAAGGCTGCTTAAGACCTCTTCTCCCACGCTGCGCTCGGTAACTTTATTTACAAAATCTTTAACTACTTTGTAGCTTACGTCAGCCTCGAGAAGCGCCATCTTGACTTCGCGCATGGCAGTCTTTACGTCTGCTTCGGTAAGCTTTCCGCGCGATTTAAGCTTTTTGAATACTCCTCCGAGTTTTTCTGAAAGTCCCTCGAATGCCATCTGCCGCGCCTCCTGTCTTTATTCGTTGTAGTCCGAATTTTC
>OGXW01002827.1_pt1 | contig 11975 bp, 10 predicted proteins | sample 1576341 | NCBI WGS metagenome assembly OGXW01 (sample SAMEA3541592, study PRJEB24748) | human gut metagenome | biome: human gut; feature: human-associated habitat; material: faeces | place: China | collected 2012
TCTTTATCCTTTTTTCAAAAGACAGCCTTTTCCGTGCACCTTGCCCGGGATACGCCACCTTGGGAATCTGTACCGCCCGCGGAAATGTCCGCAACAATACAATTATAGTATAGCACGAAACGCGGAACAAAAAAAGAGGGAAGAAATACTTTTCTCTCAATTATCCACAGGGCGCTCCTCTTCGTGATGCTGCTTTAGTTCTTCTTCCCCAGCTTGTGGACCGTGCCATCCGGCTCTTTGATCGAGGTGTTGTTCAGCTGGGCGCGCAGGCTGGCCTTTACGTCCGCAACATACTCCTGCCGCAGGGCCTGCTGCTCTGCCTTTTCGGCATCGGTCAGGCCGGTGGTCTTGCTCTTTTTTGCCAGCTCGTTGATACGGGCGATCTTCTCGTTTGTCATCGCAGTTCTCCTATTAGATAAAATGTGATATAATATGACCGGGATGCCCCTTCCGGCAGCTGCGGCTCTTTTGGCGAGGCAGCAGGAGGGAGCTATTTGAATCAAAGCAAGTATAACAAAGGATGAAACCGATGTCAAAACAGTTGAATTTTGCACAGCAGATGGACGAAGTGTTGAAAACGCTGGGGCCGCAGCGGCCAAAGCTGCTGCTCCACGCCTGCTGCGGGCCCTGTTCCAGCGCCGTGCTGGAAAAGCTGTGCCGGTATTTTGAGATCACGGTGCTTTACTATAACCCCAACACCTGGCCTGCCGAAGAATACTACCGCCGGGGCGAGGAGCTGAAAAAGTTTGTGGCGCAGGCGCACCCGCTGGGGGTCACGGTCATCGAGGACCGCTACGATCCGCAGGAGTTCTACACGGCTGTGCAGGGGCTGGAAAACGAGCCGGAGCGGGGCGGGCGGTGCACCGTCTGCTACCGTTTGCGGATGCGCCGGGCGGCACAGTACGCAAAGGAGCACGGCTTTGATTGGTTCACCACCACGCTCTCCATCAGCCCCCACAAGGATGCTGCCCGCATCAATCAAATCGGGCAGGAGCTTGAAGCCGAATTCGGCATCAGGCACCTGCCCTCGGATTTCAAAAAGCAGAACGGCTACCTGCGCTCCCTCCAGCTCTCGGAGGAGTACGGGCTTTACCGTCAGGATTACTGTGGGTGTGAGTTCAGCGCAAAGGCGAGGGGATGAACCGCTCAGTCGCCTGCTGCCTGCCTCTTCTGCCAGGGGAGGTGGCATTGCGAAGCAATGACGGAGAGGTTTACTCCTCCCGCATTCTGGACACCAGAATTGCAAAGATGATCAGCCCCACACAGGGCACGATGTTGGTTGCCATACCAACAGCAAGACCGGCGCTTTCAGCCACCTTGCCGATGACCCAGGGCATCAGGATCGCGCCGCTGGATGCCACCGGCAGCATGATGCCCATGCTGGTCACGGTGGTCATTTTACCGGCGCTGGCCACGGCGGTGGGGTTCATACCGGCCATGGAGAAGGCAAAGGCGAACAGCAGCAGGATGGCAGGCAGTTGGCTGTGGGTCTGCATCATGGCAAAGTAGAAGGCAGTGCAGAAAACCGCCATAAACACCATGGCCTTGCGGGGCTGTTTGAGTGGGAACACAAAGGCGATGAGCAGGCGGCCGATCAGGGTGGCACCCCACATCACGGTGACGGTATAGGCCGCCAGCGTGCCTGCAATGATGCCGCTGTCCTTGAAGTAGGTGACCATCCAGCCCACAACGCTCTGCTCGGCGGCGTTCTGGCAGAACAGCAGGCCGGTGAGCAGCCAGAAGCGGGAGGAGCGCAAAAAGCTCCAATCGGTGACAGCTTCCTTGGCCTTGGCGCGGCCTGCCATGGGGGTGAACAGGTATACCAGCCAGAGCACCAGACCCAGCGCTGCCAGCGCCAGCACGGCCAGCGTGGTGCTGACCCTGGCAGCGGCAGAGATCAGAAAGGGGCAGAGCAGGGCACCGCAGGCGTAGCAGGCGTGCATGGTGTTCATGCCCCGGGTGCGGTCTGCAGAGTTGCCGCTGACAAGAATGGTGCAGGTGTTCAGGACACTGCCCTTGGCAATGCCCACAATGAAGAAGGCCGGCGCCAGCAGAATAGGCAGGCCGGTCAGGCCCATCAGGCCGTAGCCCACCGCATAGCCGATGGTCAGAAGCAGGACGCTGGGCTTCATGCCCATTTTTCCCACCAGCGCACCGGCCAGCAGGCCCGCCAGCAGGTTGCCGATGCTCAGCAGGCTGAGCAGGGTGCCGGTCATGCCGTAGGCAAAGCCGTATTCCTCCTGTAGCAGGCTGACCACCACACCGCTGGAAATGGTGCAGATGCCGCTGAAAAAGAAGGTGACGAAGCCCGCGTTCCGCAGGCGGGTGTTCCGTTGTTCCATAGGATTCTCCTTGCAGTATTCGGGGGCGCAGCGCCCATAGTTGCTTTTATTAAAGCATATTCTGGTCAGAAAGCAAGGGCTGTTGAGCCAGCAGAAGCAAAATCAGCGCCCAGTGGAAGCGCCCTGCCGTTCGTTCGGTGGGGCGCTTCTGTATTTTATTTTGCGTCTTCTATTGACAAAGATCGAATCGTGCGTTATGATATTGTACGGCATCAAACAGTTCTAAAGAAAACAATCCTGTCACAAACAATTCAAAAGGGAAACCATTATGCACGATGAAAGCAACAAACAGCCCTGCTGCAACCCCCCATGGGAGCCGCCGCAGGTCATCCCGGCACAGGTGCGCCGGGTGAACAACCTGATCTTCCGCAAGATCAACCAGTTCCACCGGGAGAACAACGTGGACAACGTGACCCCCATGCACGACTGGATCATGAGCTACCTCTACTGGCACAAAAATGAGCCCGTATACCAGCGCGATATCGAGCGGGAGTTTTCCATCACACGCTCGACCGTGACGAACATCCTGCAGCTGATGGAGCGCAAGGGCTACATCGAGCGCCAGAGCGTGCCGCAGGATGCCCGGCTCAAACGGCTGATCCTGACGGAAGAGGGGGGCCGCGTCCATGAAAAGACGATACTCTCCCTGCACCAGACCGATGAGTTTGTGGCCGGATTGCTGACGGAAGAGGAAAACGCAGAGCTTCTGCGGTTATTGAACAAGCTGCGCAAGGGGCTGGAATGACCCCTGCAAATAAACTTCAGGAGGATTACAACAGATGATCAAAAAACTTGTGTCACATCTGGGCGAGTACAAGCGCGCCGCGATCCTGACACCGATCCTATCTGCTCTGGAAGCCATCATGGATGTGCTGCTGCCTACCATCATGGCCTTTATCATTGACCAGGGCATTGAAAAGGGCGATATGAACGCCGTTGTCAAGTACGGCCTGCTCACCTTCCTGGTGGCGGCCATTGCCCTGCTGCTGGGCGTGCTGGCCGGCAGGTTTGCCGCCACGGCATCCACCGGCTTTGCAGGCAACCTGCGCGATGCGATGTATGAGAACATCCAGCATTTCTCGTTCTCCAACATCGACAAGTACTCCACGGCCGGTCTGGTCACCCGTATGACCACCGACGTGACCAACCTGCAGAACGCGTTCCAGATGATCGAGCGCATGTGTGTGCGTGCCCCCGTCCATCTGGTTTTCGCGCTGATCATGGCCTCCATGATCAGCCGCTCGCTGACCATGGTGTTCCTGGTGGCGATCGTGTTCCTGGTGGCAGTGCTGGCAGGCATTATGGTTCCCACCTTCGGCATCTTTGATAAGGTGTTCAAGAACTACGATAACCTGAACGCCTCCGTGCAGGAGAATGTCTCGGCCATCCGCGTGGTCAAGAGCTTTGTCCGGGAGCACTTTGAGAACGAGAAGTACACCAAGGCCTGCGAGAGCCTGTACAAGCAGTTCGTCCACGCCGAGAGCCGCCTGAGCTTCAACAATCCCGCCATGCTGGTCTCTGTGTACGGCTGCAACATCGCCCTGAGCTGGTTCGGCGCGCATTACGTCCTGAACGGTGCGATCACCACCGGCCAGCTGAACGCCCTGTTCGGTTACATTATGAACATTCTGATGGCCCTGATGATGCTGAGCATGGCCTTTGTGATGATCGCCATGTCCGCCGCTTCTGCCCGCCGTATCGTGGAAGTGCTGGACGAGACCACCGACCTGCCCCCGGCAAAGCAGCCGGTGCAGCAGATCAGGGATGGCGGCATCGAGTTCGAGCATGTTACCTTTAAGTATAAGCACGGCTCCGGCCAGCCTGTCCTGAACGATGTCACCTTCAGCATCCGGCCGGGCGAGACGCTGGGCATTATCGGCGGCACCGGCAGTGCAAAATCCAGCCTGGTGCAGCTGATCCCCCGCCTGTATGATGCCGAGACCGGTTCTGTCAAGGTGGGCGGCGTGGACGTTAAGGATTACAGCCTGGATGTCCTCCGCCGGGAGGTCTCCATGGTGCTGCAGAAGAACGTTCTGTTCAGCGGCACCATCCTCGACAACCTGCGCTGGGGCGATGAGAACGCCAGCGAGGAAGAGTGCATCCGGGTGGCCAAGCTGGCCTGCGCCGATGAATTCATCGAGCGCTTCCCCGACAAGTACAATACCTGGATCGAGCAGGGCGGCTCCAACGTGTCCGGCGGCCAGAAGCAGCGCCTGACCATTGCCCGCGCGCTGCTGCGCAAGCCCAAGGTGCTGATCCTGGACGACAGCACCAGCGCTGTGGATACCGCCACCGATGCCAAGATCCGCAAGGCGTTCCGGGAGGAGATCCCCGGCACCACCAAGATCATCATTGCACAGCGCATCTCCTCCGTGCAGGATGCGGACCGCATCCTGGTGCTGGACAACGGCCAGATCAACGGCCTGGGCACCCACGAGGAGCTGCTCAAGACAAACAAGATCTATCAGGAAGTTTACAACAGCCAGACCCAGGGCGGCGGCGATTTCGATAAGCAGGGAGGTGAGCAGTAATGGCACAGGTGAAAGAAGTGAAGGGCCCCGGCCCCCGTAGGATGGGCGGCCCCAAGCCGAAGGTCGAGAACCCGGGCAAGCTGCTCAAGCGGATCATGGATGAGGTGTTCAAGCACTATCTGCCCCACTGCATCCTTGTGCTGGTCTGCATCATCGTCAGCGCACTGGCAAATGTGCAGGCAAGCCTCTTCCTCAAGACCCTGATCGATGATTACATCGTCCCCATGACCAAGCAGGCCACACCGGACTTCGGCCCGCTGACAGGCGCACTGGTGCGCATCGGCTGCATCTACGCCATCGGCGTGCTGGCCGCATGGCTCAACGCCCGTATCATGGTCAACGTGACCCAGGGCACCCTGCGCAACCTGCGCGTCCAGCTTTTCACCCACATGGAAAGCCTGCCCATCCGGTATTTTGACTCCCACCCCCACGGCGACATCATGTCGGTGTACACCAACGATGTGGACACCCTGCGCCAGATGATCAGCCAGAGCATCCCCCAGCTGGTGTCCAGCGCCATCACCATCGTGTCCGTGTTCACCAGCATGTGCCTGATGAGCTGGCAGCTCACCGTTGTCACCATGCTGATGGTGGCCCTGATGCTGTTCTGCTCCAAGAAGATCACTGCCATGAGCGGCAAGTACTTTGTGGCCCAGCAGAAGGATCTGGGCAAGGTGAACGGCTACATCGAAGAGATGATGGAGGGCCAGAAGGTCGTCAAGGTGTTCACCCACGAGCAGAAGGCTCTGGACGGCTTCCGGCAGCTGAACGATAAGCTGAAGGAAAGCGCCAAGCAGGCCAACAGCTACGCCAACATCATCATGCCCGTTACCGCACAGCTGGGCAATATCAGCTATGCAGTCTGTGCTCTGGCAGGCGCGGCCATGGCCGTTGGCAATGTCGGCGGCATGACCCTGGGTACCGTGATGGCCTTCCTGAGCCTGAACAAGAGCTTCAATATGCCCATCAGCCAGGTGTCTATGCAGGCCAACAGCGTGATCATGGCACTGGCCGGTGCAGAGCGTATCTTCAAGATGATGGACGAGACCAGCGAGACCGATGAAGGCTATGTCACCCTGGTCAACGTCAAGTATGGCAAGGATGACGAGCTGGTGGAGACCACCGAGCGCACCGGCATCTGGGCCTGGAAGCATCCCCACCACGACGGCACCACCACCTACCACAAGCTGGCGGGTGACATCACCTTTACCGATGTCGATTTTGGCTATGTGCCTGAAAAGACTGTTCTGCACGGGATCAACCTCTATGGCCGCCCGGGCCAGAAGATCGCCTTTGTCGGCTCCACCGGTGCCGGCAAAACGACCATCACCAACTTGATCAACCGCTTCTACGATATCGCAGACGGCAAGATCCGGTATGATGGCATCAACATCCGCAAGATCAAAAAGGACGACCTGCGCCGCTCTCTGGGCATCGTGCTGCAGGATACCCACCTGTTTACCGGCACGGTCATGGAGAACATCCGCTATGGCCGCCTGGATGCCACCGATGAGGAGTGCATTGCCGCCGCAAAGCTGGCCAATGCCGATGGCTTTGTCAAGCGTCTGCCCGATGGCTACAACACCATGCTGACCAACGACGGCGCAAACCTGTCGCAGGGGCAGCGCCAGCTGCTGGCCATTGCCCGCGCCGCGGTTGCCGATCCCCCGGTGCTGATCCTGGACGAGGCGACCTCCTCCATTGATACCCGCACCGAGGCGCTGGTCCAGCGGGGCATGGACGGCCTGATGTATGGCCGCACCAGCTTTGTCATTGCCCACCGTCTGTCTACCGTCCGCAATGCAGACTGCATCGTGGTTCTGGAGCAGGGCCGCATCATCGAGCGCGGCAGCCATGACGAGCTGATCGCCAAGAAGGGCAAGTATTACCAGCTCTACACCGGTAATCTGGCTGAAAATTAAAGAAAAATCGTAAAAAACGGAGCCGCTGTACAAAATGATGTGCAGCGGCTCCGTTTATTTTCAATTTGTTCAAATTCCTCACAAAGAAACTCCATTTTTATCCTGTACAATAAGGGTGCAGTCAGGGAGGAACAGAAAAACATCCTCCCAAGATGCCATGCAGGCAATGAAAGCCGCGCATCTCCGGCAGAAACCGGGCGGCGCGGCCCCTTTAAAAAACACTGTCCCCTGCTGATGCGAGGCAATAGCCAAGGCGGCGGACAGACTACCAACCATCTCCTGACAGCCGCAAATGTTTGGGAGTTCTCATACACAGCCAGCGCCGCTTTCTCCTCCTTTCCACGGCGCTGGCTGTTTTTGTTTGGATCCCGCCGCCATCTCAGCGGCAGGGGGCTATCCGATCAGCGCGTTCAGCTCAGATTCCTTTAATCTGGGCAGAGAGGAGACAGGGAGCATCATTTTCTCCATCCGATACAAGACCAGAGCGGGACTCTGGTCTTTTTTTGCGGCAGAAGCCATAACACTGCGTGTAAAGGCGAGAATCCTGTCCTTTTTGTAGAAAAAGATCAGCTGCACATGGCCGGTGAACAGGGCAAACAGGGCTGTGCGCAGCTCCCGGGAGCCGAAGAGGAGGAGCAGGTCGCGCTCCTCTAAAAAGAGAACGTCTGCCCGGTCAAGAAACTGCAGGGCGGTCTGGCACAGGGCCTCCCGCTGCGGCCAGTAGGGCGCGGTCTGCGCCAGCCGGGGAAGATAGCAGCAGAGCGCCCCGGCATCCCTGGCGGCGGCAAGGGCCTCGAGGTGGGCCAGCCGCAGGGGGCTGTCCACCAGCCCGGCGGAGGAAAAGCAGAAGGCAGAGGAGCCCCGGAACGGGGCGGCCTCCAGCTGCTCCGGCCCAAGGGCCAGCCCGGCGGTGTGGGCACGGTAGGGCAGAGCGGTGTCTGCTCCGGTGAACACCACCGGTGTGGGGAAGGCATCCGTGAAGCAGAGCAGGGAGCAATCCACACCATCCCGGGCAAGCTGGGCCGCCAGCTTGCGGCCAAAGGGGTCGGCTCCCAGCTGGGCCAGCAGAGCCGCCTGCCCGCCCAATGCGGCGTACTGGCGGCAGAAGCCTGCACCCCAGCCGCCGGTCTGCGCCCGAAACGCCTCCGTCAGCTCCGGAGCCGTGGCGGCGTTCAGCTCCAGCCAGACTTCGCCCAGACACAAAACGGACATGTGCATCTCTCCCTCCGCAAATAAAAATCGGGTTACAGTATACACGATTTGCCCACCGGATGCAACCGATCCGGGACAAATCCTGACGGAGTGGAAGGGCCCGCGGGCAGGAACAATCCGATTTTACAAAGACCACCTGTTTTTTTACCAATGCCTGTTTTTCATTGCCCAAGGTTTACCTAAGATTTGCCTTACCATGGTTTCTCCTCTTTCTCTGAACGGGTACAATAGAACCGTTCCCAAGAAACATTGCAACAGGGCCCGGGAGGGCTCAGGATAAGAGAGGAATTATCGCATGAAAGAACATAAAATGTCCCGCCGCAGCTTTCTGAAAGTGGGTGCTGTGGCATCTGCCGCCGGTCTGATGACTGCTGCCCCCGTGGCTGCAAACGCTGCCGCTCCGGCCGCTTCCACCGCAGCTGACGAGGAGAACTGCTTTGGCCTGTTCCAGAATAAGCCCAAGTACATCTTCCTGTTCATCGGCGATGGCATGGGCACTGCCCAGATCCAGTCTGCCCGGTTCTATCAGGGCACTGTCACCAACAACGGTGCCATCACCGAGGCAGAGCTGAGCTTTACCCAGTTCCCGGAAGTGGGCAGTGTGACCACCTACGACAGCACCTCCTTCTGCCCGGACTCCGCTTCCACCGCTACCTCCATCGCTTCCGGCAAAAAGACCGAGAGCGGTGTCATCAATATGTGCCCCTGGACCCGTGATGTGCCCTATGAGACCATTGCGGAGAAGCTCCATAAGCAGAAGGGCTACAAGGTTGGCATTGTTTCCACGGTGAATATTGACCACGCCACCCCTGCTGCCTTCTATGCACACCAGAAGACCCGCAAGAACTACTATCAGATCGGCGTGGAGCTGGCAAACTCCGGCTTTGAGTATTTCGCAGGCGGCGAGTTCCAGAAGGTGAACGGCGATGGCACCGGCCCCAACAACCACGAGGTGGCTGCACAGGCCGGTTACAACGTTGTCACCACCCAGGCCGGTGCTGCTGCCCTGAAGGCCGGGGCAGGCAAGACCCTGATCATTGCCGAGAATCTGGCCGACGGAAAGGCCATGAACTACGCCATGGATGCCGCTCCGGGAGAGTGGCAGCTGACCGACTATGTCCGCAAGGGCATTGAGCTGCTGGACAACAGCAACGGCTTCTTTATAATGGTGGAGTCCGGCAAGATCGACTGGGCCTGCCACGCCAACGATGCCGCTGCCTCTATCCATGATGTGATCGAGATGCACAACGCGGTGCAGGCCGCTGTGGAGTTCTACGCCCAGCATCCCAATGATACCTTGATCCTGGTGACCGCTGACCACGAGACCGGCGGCCTGGGCATTGGCTACAAGACCACCAACTACGATACCTTCCTGACCAACCTGGCCCACCAGAAGATGTCCTACGCAAAGTTCGATTCCACCTATGTGAACAACTACGTGAAGAATCAGACTCCCTTTGAGACTGCCATGCAGGATGTGAAGGCAAACTTCGGCCTGACCCTGCCCACCGACCCCGATGCCGCCAACGCAGGCAAGCTGCTGCTGACCGACTACGAGGTGGAGAACCTGCGCACCGCTTACGAGCGCACCCTCAGGGTCGGCTCTTCCAGCCAGAGCAAGATGAGCCAGCAGGATTACGAGCTGTATGGCACCTACATCCCCTTCAGCATGGCTATCTGCCACACCATCAATCACAAGTCCGGTGTGGATCACACCACCTACGCCCACACCGGTGCCATGGTGAACCTCTACGCCCGTGGTCAGGGTGCGGACAAGTTCCGCGGCGTGTATGACAACACCGAGATCTTCCACAAGCTGGCTGAGCTGACCGATGTGCAGTAAATAACCAGCCCATTTGTACCCCAAAGTCCTCCGGGACGAGACGCACCGGAGGGCTTTTTGTGTAGGCCGGAATTGTGCACCCCGCCAAAAATCTGCCCCGCGAATTGGGAAAGATGATGGGAGTTGTGGTTGCAATGGGCCGAAAAAAGGCATATAATAAGACCATCAACAGAGTAAGGCCATGCGCGTTAAGTGCCGCATCAACGGGGAGTTGTGCTGCGGACGAAGGTAAGACCCGCGGTGCATGGCCTGCATCCCGCTGCTGCATGGACTTGGGTGCAGATGGGGCCGTCTGCGGCCCTGTCTGGATGTGAACCGTTGAATCACGCCCTCCTTTGTGCGGTTTGTCACAGGGGAGGGCGTTTTGCATTGCCCGCCCCGCGGTTCCCGAAACAGGGGAGGACAATTGATATGAACCATTCCAGAAATTCCGTCCGCAAGCTCACCATGCTGGCCCTGCTCACTGCCATGAGCATCGTGTTTGCCCGGGTGCTGAGCATTTCCACCGGCTTTGTCCGGTTCAACCTGGGCAGCCTGCCCACTCTGCTGGCCGCTGTGCTGTTCGGGCCGGTGGAGGGCTTTGCCGTGGGTGCAGTGGCCGATATGATCGGCGGCACCCTTTCCGGCTACGCCATCAACCTGCTGATCACGCTGGGGGCTGGCTCCATCGGCCTGACGGCGGGCCTTCTCTGGCGCGCCCTGCCCAACTTGCGGCTGGGCCTGCGCACCCAGATCAGCGTGTTTGCCGGCCATGCGGTGGGCTCCATTGTCATCAACTCGCTGGCACTCCACCTCTTCTATAACTATCCGTGGAGCGTGCTGGTGACCCGCATTCCCAACGCGCTGGTCCTGGCGGCGGTGAACACCGTGCTGGTGCGCCTGCTGCTGGAGAATAAAACGATCCGAGGCATTGCACAATGAACTACGAAGAAGCGCTGAACTATATCCATGCCGTCCAGTGGGCAGGGCACAAGCCGGGCCTGACCCGCACCCGGACCCTGCTGGCCGCACTGGGGAATCCGCACAAGCAGCTGAAATTCATCCATGTGGCGGGCACCAACGGCAAGGGCAGCACGGCGGCCATGCTGGCCTCCTGCCTGCAGGCGGCGGGTTACCGGGTGGGCCTGTATACCTCGCCCTTTATCAACCGGTTCAACGAGCGCATTCAGGTAAATGGCCAACAGATCCCGGACGAGGCGCTGGTGCGGCTGGTGGAGCGTGTGAAGCCCGCTGCCGATGCCATGACCGATATCCCCACCGAGTTCGAGATCATCACGGCATTGGGGATGCTCTGGTTCGCTGAGACAAAATGCGACATCGTGGTGCTGGAGGTGGGCCTGGGCGGCACGCTGGATTCCACCAACGTCATCGACCCGCCGGAGTGCGCGGTCATCACGGCGCTGGGCATGGATCATGTGAAGGAGCTGGGCCCCACCCTGGCCGATATCGCGTCGGCCAAGGCGGGCATCATCAAGCCGGGCAGTCCGGTGGTGAGCTATGGCGGTGTGCCTGAGGCTGATGCCGTCATCGCCCGTACGGCGGCAGAGCGGCACGCACCGCTGACTGTCGTGGATCTCAGCAGGCTGACCATCGAGGACGGGGATCTGGATGCTGTCACCTTTGATTTTGACGGCCTGAACGGCATCCGCCTGCCCCTGATCGGCAGCTATCAGCCCCGGAACGCCGCCACGGCCATCACGGTGCTGCGGGTGCTGCGCAGCCGGGGCTGGAACATCCCGGACAGCGCCATCCGTGCTGGTCTGGAACAGGTGCGCTGGCCGGGCCGATTCGAGCTGCTGCGGCATTCGCCCGTCTTTTTGCTGGATGGCAGCCACAACGCCCACGGAATGCGGGCCACCGTGCAGAGCCTGCGGGACCGCTTTCCGGGGCAGAAGTTCGTGTTCCTGCTCAGCATCATGGCGGACAAGGATGTGGACGAGATGCTGGCATTGCTCCTGCCGCTGGCCGGGCAGTTCGTCACCGTGGCGGCCCATACCCCCCGCGCCATGCCCGCTGAGACGCTGGCCGAACAGATCCGCGCCCGGGGCGGCAGGGCCGAGCCTGCTTCCATGCAAGTGCCGTGCAATAGAGTTTCTGGAGCTCTCCTAATTGCTCCTTGTGACTG
>OGXW01002829.1_pt1 | contig 11973 bp, 11 predicted proteins | sample 1576341 | NCBI WGS metagenome assembly OGXW01 (sample SAMEA3541592, study PRJEB24748) | human gut metagenome | biome: human gut; feature: human-associated habitat; material: faeces | place: China | collected 2012
TTTGCAAATCTGCGGATCCAATATCCCATCGTAGATAAAGGGATACCGTTTTCTGCACACCATTGGATTGTAGCAGAATAAAAAATGAAAAAACAGATACGGATGATTACCTACTTACTTTTATAAAACATGAATTCACTCCTGCTTCTTTAATAAACAATTCTAAAATACTCCAAATACGCCTTATACCTGTCCTGTACAGTCAAGCAAATGTCTGTCAGATAGCCTTTTTCATTGTTCCATTCTTTTAAGCCTTGATAATAGAACAATTTCAGGTTATCTTCAATAATGAACGGAACAATATTGTATTTCAGGCATTCTTTGAACATAATTAATCGTCCTATACGACCATTTCCATCCTGGAAAGGATGAATCCTTTCAAATCTTACATGAAAACCCAGAATATCCTCGAAAGTCTTCTCCTCTTTACTGTTGTATTCTGCCAGCAATGCTTTCATTTTGTCAGCAACCTCTTCTGGTAAAGCAGTTTCCATGCCACCTATTTCATTCGGCAGTCTCTTATAATCGCCTACAGCGAACCATTCTTTTCTGGAATCGCTGGTGCTGTTTTTCAAAATAAGGTGTAGTTCCTTGATAAATTTTTCTGTCAGTGTTGCTTTTGCATGGTCAATGATCAGATCGATGCAGCGAAAATGATTTGCAGTTTCAATTATATCATCTACGTTGAGAACTTCTTTTTCAACACCAATAGTGTTCGTTTCGAATATACAACGAGTCTGAGTATGGGTCAGACGACTTCCTTCGATGTGGTTAGAATTATATGTCAGATCAATCTGTGTTTTATGGTAAATACCACCAGAGTATTTGCTGGCTTTCTGCTCCTGCAGGATATCTAACAAAATGATTGGTTGTTCTTTTTTCTTGTTAGATCGCTCTGGTTTTTCTGCATTTTCGGGGATATTCCAGGTCTTACCGGTAAGAAATGCGCCTGGTACACGTCCATGAGCACAATAGTTTCTTACACTGCGTTCAGAGATATTCCACTTTTTTGCAGTCTCAGCAACTGAAAGATATGACATTGCTATCCTCCCATAAAATCAAAATTTTCCTTAATCATATTATATGATACCACATTATCGGCAACAAATCCATGAATATTCAAATTTATTCATTCTATTTTGCCGTTATAGGAAACAACTATTTGCCAGTTATATATCTGTAATTCGTCATATTTTCTCTTATTATTCGTGTTGATATTATGACAAATTCATAATATAATAATATAAACGAACAATAATAAGAAGGAGGAACATGAACATGGCAAACATCATTGGAAATAATATTAAAATACTTAGAGATAATATGGGATTTAGCCAGTCTACTATTGCCCGTTTCCTCAATGTGGATCAAAGCTTGATTTCAAAAGTCGAAAAAGGCGAAAGAAGTTTATCGACCGATATGCTGGAGAAACTTGCATGTCTGTTCGGTATCTCAATTGATGCTATCGAAAGCAACTCTATTGAAACATCAAACCTTTCATTTGCATTCCGGGCAAGCGATTTGTCTGCTGAAGATCTGGAAACAATCAGTGCTATTAACCGTATTGCACTTAACTCCGAATATATGGCAGAATTATTGAAAGGATAACGCTTATGATTGATTATGCAGATTTAATGACAAAAGCCGAACGTTTAAGAAAGCAATTTGGAGAGGACAATAACTCTCCAATCGACATTTTCTCATTAGCACAGGGAATCGAAACATTAACCATTGTCTATTATCCTCTGGGTAATAAGATCAGTGGAATGTGTATCAAAGGGACTGAGGAAAGATGCACCATAGCATTAAATTCATCAATGACATTAGGACGGCAGCGTTTCTCACTTGCTCACGAATTTTACCATTTGTTTTATGATAATAATATGAAATCTGTTTGTGCCAAGTCAATCGGTACAGGCAATGAAACAGAAAAAATGGCCGATGCTTTTGCTGCATATTTTTTAATGCCTCGTGCAGCATTAGCTGACAAAGCAGATAAACTTATTTCAAAGCACGGAGGCAAAATTACCCTTCAGGATATTATCCGCATTGAGCAGTATTTCGGAGTCAGCCATCAGACCGCCGTGTATCAGTTAAATAATTGTGGCTATATAAACCGAGAGGAACTTGATGCTTTGTTAAATATCAGTGTCAGACGACAGGCAGAGGCAATGGGCTATAGTTCTGACTTGTATCGTCCATTACCTGAAGAAAAACAATATCGCACCTATGGTCATTATATTAACCAGACTGACCAGCTATTAAATCGTGATATTGTTTCATATGGAAAATATGAAGAATTATTGCTCACTGCTTTCAGAGATGATCTCGTATATGGCACCGAGGAAGGTGGTGAATTGATTGACTGAGCCACTTTTCTTTGATACAGATTGCATTTCTGCATTTCTTTGGGTAAATAATGAAAGCATTCTTTCCAAGCTGTTTCCTGGAAGAATTGTTATTCCCAAAGAAGTATATGATGAGTTGTCTCATCCTGGTGTAAATCGTGTTAAAGGATTAAAGGCGCAAGTCGATTTAATGCTCCAGGCAGGGAATGCAACAATCGAGTCCATTATAATGGGTACTGATACATATGAACTTTACCGAAAGCTTACAAGTCATCCAGACCCCGGACACAAAATCATCGGTCGCGGAGAAGCTGCTTCCATTTCACTTGCAAAAGAGAAACAAGGCATACTTGCCAGCAATAATTTGAGAGATATATCTGCTTATGTTACAGAATATGGTCTTTCTCATCTTACAACAGGCGACATTATGAAAATGGCATTTGATGCAGGGTACATCAACGAAGCACAGGGGAATACTATCTGGGCTAATATGCTTGCTAGAAAAAGGAAACTTGGATATAGATCATTTTCAGATTATCTTACAAAGCATCAGTCCGAAAAATCATAGCAATGCTAACATAACATATAATAAAGGAGTCGAAATCCCTCTCTATGTAATCGACTCCTTCTTCATTGTCTGCCATCATTAGTACGGCACATCTACATCCACAAGCTCCTTCGCATCTTCGATCTCAAGATACGCCACATCCTCGGGATGTCTGTTTATGATCTGTTTGCCGCCTTTGTCGCCGGTGATCTCCTGTAGTTCCTGGTAATATTTCCGGGAGAAGATGCAGGGGTTTCCGGTTTTGTTGTTAAGGATGGTACAGGCCATTCCTTTTTGTTCTGATTGGAATTTGTACACCAGGTTAACGATAGTCTCTGTAGTGAGCCAGGGCTGGTCGGATACGGTAAAGAGGCATGCTGATGATTCTTGTGCAGCGGCTAGGCCGATCTGCATGGATGAGGAAATGCCACGTTCCGGGTGTGAATTGATCAAGACTCGGGCTCCTGATTCTTGTGCTTTGGCGGCTATTTCTTCGTACTGGGTGACAACTATGATCTCGCAGTTTCCAAGTTCTGACGCTGCCTTTTGAAGCTTGTACAATGTACGCAGATACATCGGCACTCCGCCGATTTCATACAGCAGCTTGTTGGAGCCGAAACGGCGGCTGTTTCCTGCTGCCAGCATGATGAATGTGGGCTTTTCCTGTGCCTGGCTACCTTTATTTTGCGGCTCCTGCAACTTATTCATCCACACTTCTGCTTTTTCTTCTGTCCTATCAATACAATTACAGATACTATTATAATTTTCCCTCTGTAAGCTTCCCCAGACCGCACAGACTCCCTGCTTTTCCAAATTCTCTGCAATCTTCTCTGCAGCCTCGGCTTTTCCCGAAAGATCCGCCTTATTCAGCAGGATCCTATATTTTCGTTCACCCACGCATTTCCTCAGTGCTTCTTCGGAAACAGCGATTTTCACAATATCATCTTCTGTGACTGCCTCTTCCATTCTTTTTCCCAGGAAAGCGGCGACTTTCTCCGGCCTGTGGCAGGTCTTCCGGATCGGCTCTCCGAGTGCATCCATACCAACGACTCCGATAATCAGATCCACAAATTCCGGGATCACCGGTTCCCATTCTCCCGGTACCTTGAGTGGCAGATGCTTTGCCCCGTCTGCCTCGATCAGAAGAACATCACACAGCTTCTTTAATTCCGATAATTTTTCTTCTGGAAGGCAGCCGACTTTTCCTTTGCTGCGATCCAGACTTGCTGCCACAGTATAGCCAAACTTCTTCAGTTGATTACAGATCTGAGCTGTATCTCCATCTTCCGCAAACGGGCGGTCAGCTTCATAAGCCATATGGGTGGTCGTTGTCACGATCACCTTTTTTCCACCAGCAGCAAATTCTTCCATCAACCGAAAGATCAGGCTTGTCTTTCCGCCACCACCGACTATGGCGATTACAGGAGTTGTCTCTTCATCGATCGCCAATGCTTCCAGAAGAGTTTTTTGCATCACGGCAGAACTCCATTCGCCAGCAATACTTCCACTACGCTTCCGGCAATGCAGCGGGCCTTGTCTGAGATGGTATTGCAGTTTTTCTTCTGTTCCTTGCGCGGATCGATATCCGCAATCTTCATTCCCTCCGGAACCTTATAGACATCACGGATGATGCCCCGGAGCACTCCTGTCAGAGATGCTCTTACCGGTGTTTCATCAACCATCGCAATGATCTGGTCTTTTTGTACAATATCACCGATCTTAGAACAGTTATGCATAGTTCCTGCTGCCGGGGAATGAATCACACGCTCCTTGCCATATCCGGCGATCACGCCGGGAACTCCTGTATTTGGTGCTGCCGGTCCTGCGGAGATAATCCTTGCAAGATTATGACCTCTCTGCGTTTCTATAACAAAATCTACGTCCTTTCCGGCTTCAAATCCCGGTCCCAAAGCCACGGTAAGAGGGGCCATCTCTCTGGTCGTTCCAAGGTTTCTTTTGGCGAGGATCGCATCGATCAGTGCATCCGGTCTTAGTTCTCTCACTGCTTCTCCGCTCTCATCAACAAGAACCGGAATCTCGCCATTATCCCAGACGTTCTGGCATTCACTGATCTCCGTGATCCGTCTTCCGGTCACTCCTTCCACGCAGGAAGTCCCATCGTATACCGCTTCTCCAAAGGAAACCTCTCTTCGAATCGCACTTGGTCTTCGGCATTCCAGCACCAGCACCCGGTATCCGCATCTGTACAGTCTGTGGATCACTCCGCTGGCAAGATCACCTCCGCCACGGACGATCAATTTTGTTTTATGTTCCATGTTTTTATATTCCCTTCTCTGCATTCTCATGCATAACTTTTTCTACCGCATTGACAATATTCTGGTAACCGGTACAACGGCAGAGATTTCCGGACATTTTTTTACGGATTTCTTCTCTGGTCAGTTCTTTTCCCTGCTCAAGAAGCACCGTCGCGGACATGATAAATCCCGGTGTACAGAAACCGCACTGAATGGCACCTTCTTCGATAAAGGCTTCCTGGATCCTGGTGATCTCACCGTTTTTTTCCAGACCTTCCAGAGTACGAATGTTTTTGCCCTCTGCCCAGACAGCAAGATAAATACAGGAATCTATGGTTTCGCCATCTATAATGACCGTGCAGGCACCACACTCGCCCACCTCACAGCCTTTTTTTACAGAAGTAAGACCCAGACGGTTCCTCAGCATATCGAGAAGTGATTCTCTCGGATCTACATATTCTGCCACTTCTTTTCCGTTTACGGTACATTCTACCAGTACTTTCTCTCTTTTCATGCTTCCTCACCTCCCTGATCCTTCGCAGGTACACCTGCAAGTTTTACCGTTTGGATCAGTGCCCGGCGTGCGATCTCTCCACCGATCTGAAGTCTGAAATCCCTCGATGCTCTCCATGAATCTCTTGGATGGATTTCCTTCCGAATACTGTCTTCCAGCTTCTGATATAACTCCTCACCAGGCTTCTGCCCCTTAAGCAGTTCCTCTGTTTCCACACAGCGATACGGAACCGGTGCAGCTACACCAAAGGTGATGCGCACATCTTCCAGGATATTTTTTGCAGGATCCACCCTGCTGACTACGCTGCAGCTTAAGGTTGCAATATCCATGGCATTCCGCATCGAATACTTGATGTAATGTCCGTGGTATCCCTCATACTCGGCACGCGGAATGATCACATGCGTCAGAACCTCTCCCGGATGAAGGTCAACACGTCCCGGTCCGAGATAAAACTCTCTGACCGGCACTGTTCTTCCTCCTCCGGCATTTGCTATCTTAAGAAGAGCATTATAGGAAAAAACCGTCGGCACGCTGTCAGCGCTGACTGCGCCATTGCAGATATTTCCTCCGATCGTACCTATGTTTCGGATCTGCGGACCTCCAACCTGATCTACCGCTTCGCCAAGCACAGGAATACACTCCTGAATAACAGGATCTGCCGTAATATGAGAAAATACAGTTCCTGCACCTATATAAATATCTCCGGAATCTTTCTTTTCGATTCCTTTGATTTCTTCAATGTCACGGATCGACACCAGGGAGGAACCTGCCATTTTTCCCTCACGGATCTTGATCAGAACATCACTTCCTCCTGAGATGATTCTTGCATCTGGATGTTCTGTAAGAAGCGCTATGGCCTCTGAAACGGATTTTGCGTTATAATAATTTTCAATATCATACATAGCAAGCTTTCTCCTCTCAGATATTATCTGCTGTCCGCTGCGATCAGACCATGTTTACGAAAACCATCGATCAGTTTCTGCGGTGTCAGTGGATTCTCGTTGAATGCAATTCCTGTTGCATTCAAGACAGCATTTCGGATTGCCGGTGCGCACGGAATTGCCGGCGGCTCACCTAAGGCCTTATTTCCATATGGTCCGATTGGATCATTCAGTTCCACAAAATCTACTTTGATCTCCGGAGTATCGAGCATGGTCATCATCTTGTAGTCCAGAAGATTTCCATTCAGCGGACGTCCCGTCTTCTCATCCAGGATCAACTGTTCGCTGATGCCATATCCCATACCCATGGACATGCCGCCCTGCACCTGCATCTCAGCAAGCTGCGGATTTATAAGTTTCCCGCTGTCATGCACGTTGATGATATGAAGGATTTTAATCTTTCCAAGCTTAATATCTACCTCAACCTCTGCAAAACAGCAGCCGGTCGCAATGGTATTCCTTTTCACCTGTTCTGAGACTTCTGCGGTCAGCACGGAGGAATTTGTCAGGCTGTAATAGCTCTCCTCTGCCAGTGCCGAAAGAGAAATTGCTCTCTCCCCTCCTGCCCAGATCCAGTTATCCCTAAGCTCAAGTTCTGTGGTATCAATGTCCGGAAGCAGTTTTTTGGCATAGACGAGGATCTTATCACGGAGGATCTCTGCACAATGCCGGACTGCCGTTCCTGTCACAAACGTCTGTCTGGATGCATATGCTCCGGTATCAAATGGCGAAATATCCGTATCCTGCGTGGACATGATATGTACATGCTCCATATCTGTCTGAAGTGTTTCTGCAACCATCTGGGAGAATACGGTATCTGCTCCCTGTCCGATCTCTGTGGCTCCAAGGATTACCTGCACGCTTCCATCCTGATTCAGTGAAAGTCTTGCACCTGATATTTCCAGAGAGATCGGCCAGACACCTGTCTTATAAGAGAACAATGCCATACCGACACCTCTTCGGACAGTTCCGCTCTGACTGGCATATTTTTTGCGTTTTTCATCCCAGTGAATATAGTCTGCACCTTTTTTGAGACATTCAAATATACCGTTTGAATTTGCCGCAATCGGTTTCAGATAAATATCTTCATAATAGCCCCGGATCAGGTTTTTACGACGAAATTCAAGGGGATCCATATGAATCGCATTTGCAACATCATCCATAAAGCATTCTATCGCAAAGCATACCTGCGGGATTCCATATCCGCGCATTGCACCGGCAACCGGTGTATTGGTGTAGACCGTATAGGCTTCTCCCCGGATGTTCGGACAGGCATACTGCAGACGCCAGGAGGTCAGTCCGTTCGCTGCAATCGCATGCCCATGAGAGGCATAAGCACCCTGATTCGAGTAAGAATGCATATCCTTGGCAAGAAGCCTGCCCTCCTTATCCACGCCCGCTGCAAGATCGAATTCGACAGAATGACGTGTTCTCGTGTTGCAGAAGGTTTCTTCCCTGCTGATATCCAGTTTGACCGGTCTGCCGCCCACCTGCGTGGTCAGAAAGGCATTCAGAGGCTCATAGAGAACATCCTGTTTGTTTCCGAAACCGCCTCCGATGTATGGCTTGATCACACGCACACGGCCCCACGGAATTCCCAGTGCCTGACCGATCACTCGACGGACGATATGCGGAATCTGTGTGGAAGTCACTACCACGATCCTGCCTTTTTCCATATAGGCATAAGAGATCGGATTCTCAATATGACAATGCTGAACGATCGGTGTCTTATAAGTTCCACGAATGATCGTTTCAGATTCTTTCATTCCTTTCTCCACATCCCCGACCATATAATTGGAACGTGCCAGTACATTGTCTTTCTTATCGAAATGGATTGGTGGATTACTTCCCTGCATGGATTTTCGGGGATGAATCTCTACCGGATATTCCTCATATTCTACCCGGATCAGTTTCAATGCCCGTGATGCCGTAATCTCATCCTCTGCAATAACTGCTGCAATATCATCTCCATAATAACGTACCCGGCCTGTGAGAAGATTTCTGTCTGCCACATCCTGATGCGCCGGCTCTACTGACCACGGATGTCCCGGTGTCGGATAACAATGATCCGGTACGTCTTTGAAGGTCACAACCTTCACGACACCCTCCAGTGCTTCTGCATCTTTTGTGTCAATGGAGGTTACGATACCATTTCCGATAGATGCATGCAGTATTTTTGCAGTCAGACACCCCTGCGGTATCAGATCCTCTGTAAATTTGGCTCTGCCGGTCACCTTTTCATACGCGTCTACACGCGGAACGCTTTTTCCTATCATAACCTTTCACCTGCCCTCATTTCATTGATAAATCAAAATCTTTTTCCCTGTTTTCTGAAAAATCAGCTGCTATAAAAAGAGCCGGATGAGTTCCAAGAAACTTCTCTGTTCCCCTCTGAACTCACGTCCGGCTCCGAACCATGCTATTTTCCACTTCAGGTATTCTGTTTATCAGAGTTACTGTTTATTTCATTCACAGCAGCCTATCAGATACTCTGATTATAACATATTTTACAGCATGTTTGCAATCTATTTTGATAATTTTCAGACTTTTATATCTTTGTATTTACCGTACAGGCGTAAAGATTCCCCGCAGATCATGGATCACGCCACGCGGGCATTTTACAGAACACATACCACAGCTTAAGCAGAGTTCTTCATCGATCACTGCACAATTGTCCTTTACCCTGACCGCTCCTGCAGTACAGGTTTTCTCACAGATCCCGCATCCTATACAGCTTACCTCACACTGCTTTTTCGCCTCTGCTCCCTTACTCTTGTTGGAGCATTTGACTACAATATAGTTTGCACATTCATGAATATGAATGATCTGCTGCGGACAGGCTTTGACACATTTTCTGCAGGCGATGCATTTGGATTCATCCACTTCTGCCACCCCATACTCATTGATGGAAACCGCATCTAATTTACATGCATCAACACAGGCACCGCAGCCGATACAGCCATCACTGCAGCCTGTTTCTCCTTTCACCGCCCTGCATCCACCGTTGCAGGCTACAAGGGCTGCCCTGTATGGAAATTTCTTTTTGACTGCCATAATCAACCCTTCCTTTCGTATGGTGTACCGGCAAGCGGAAGCTCATATCTGCGGATTCCGTCATATCTGAAATATGCATCAGCAATGGCCGGTGCTGTCGGGATCGACGTGATCTCACCGATACCAATTGCTCCACAGGCCACATTCAGTCCCGGCTTGTCAACAACGATCGCTTTGATCTTCGGAACCTCATGGGAACGGAACAGGCCAAGAGAGCCATACTTCTGTATCGGTTTACAGTTTTCATCGATCGGATACTGTTCTCTCAGTGCAAATCCCATGGACATAACAACTCCACCCTCAATCTGACCCTCACAGGACAGTGGATTGACAGCCTTACCGACATCATGTGCGGCAACCAGCTGCTCCAGCTTACCTGTTTTCGGATCCAGAATGCACATCTGTGTCGCATATCCATATGCCACATGAGAAACCGGATTTGGTACATTTGCTCCAAGCGGATCTGTTTTTGCCAGATACTCTCCGTAATATACGATCCCCTTCATATCCTTAAGCTCTTTGCCCTTTCTCCGGTCTTCCATCAGTTTCTCACAGGCTCTTCGGCAGGCCTCTCCTGTGATCATAGTCTGTCTGGAACCGGATGTTGTTCCGGAATCTGGAGCGATCCAGGTATTGCTTCTCTCATATATGATGTCCTCATGCGTAAGATCCGTGTTTGTAACCACCATCTGCACAAGAACCGTTCCAAGCCCCTGACCGATACAGGATGCTCCGGAATAGATATGCAGCTTCTCATCATCCTCGACGATCAGCTTCACGCGGCCCGTATCCGGGATACCAACACCGACACCGGCATTTTTCATGGCACAGCCGATTCCAACTGGTTTTCCTGCTGCTATTGCAGCATCATAGTCTTCCTTAACTGCTTCCAGTGTCTCAATAAGTCCGGTTGATTCATCTACGATCTGTCCATTCGGAAGAACCTCTCCCGGACGGATCGCATTACGATAACGAATCTCCCACGGTGTGATGCCGACCTTGTCAGCCATCATATTCAAGAGGGTTTCTGTCGCAAAACAGGTCTGTGTTACACCAAATCCACGGAAAGCCCCTGCCGGTGGATTGTTTGTATAGTATGCGGTTCCCTCAATCTCAAAATTCTCATAATGGTACGGGCCTGCCGCATGGGTACATGCACGTTCCAGTACCGGACCTCCCAACGAAGCAAAAGCTCCTGTATCTGAAACTACTACTGCTTTTACTCCCAGAATATTTCCGTCCTCATCACATCCCATGGTCATGTCCATGGAAAACGGATGTCGTTTCGGATGAACAAGGAGGGATTCTGCCCTGGTCAGTTTCATCTTCACAGGTTTCTTTGTTACATAGGTGAGAAGAGATGCCAGATGCTGCACTGTCATATCTTCCTTACCGCCAAAACCGCCGCCTACCAGTGCATTCTGAACTTTTACTTTGTCAGTTCCAAGAAGCAGCGAGCATTCATGGAGTGTCTGATGTGCAGACTGATCTGTAGAATAAACAAAAATATCTCCGTCTTCATCATAGAAAGCCACTGCACATTCCGGCTCCAGAAACGCATGCTCCGTCCAGGGTGTCTCAAAATGCTTTGAGATCACATGCCTTGCATTTCGGATCGCTTCCTCTGCATTTCCTCTGCTGATGTGTTTATGTGCACAGATATTGTTTTCTTCTTCGTCAAAAACCTTTGGTGCATCCGGTGCAGCCGCTTGTGCGGTCGTATGCACATGAGGAAGTACTTCGTACTCTACCTTGATAAGCTTCACAGCCTTTTCTGCCGTTTCACGGTCTTTGGCCGCCACCAGTGCGATCGCATCGCCAAGATAATGCACAAGACCACCAACCGGGATCAGCGTATACTGGTCATGCTTCAGATGACCGATTTTATTTTCTCCCGGAATATCTTCTGCTGTTACCACTGCTTCCACACCCGGAAAAGCTTTTGCTTTAGACGTATCAATGGAAAGAACCCTTGCACGTGCATATTTACTTCTGAGAGCCACACCGTGAAGCATTCCATCCAGATAATAATCATCCGGATATTTTCCATAACCCAGAACTTTCTCTTCTACATCGATCCTTGCTACGCAGTTTCCAAGTGTCCAGTTCGGATCTCCGTCATCCGTAAGCTCACCTGATCTTAAAATCTTTGCAGCCAGACGAACGGCATCCATGATCTTTACATATCCTGTACAGCGGCAATAGTTATTGCGCAGTGCATATCGGATCTCATCATCGGAAGGTTCCATATTTTCGTCAAGAAGTGCTTTCGTACACATTACCATTCCAGGAATGCAGAATCCACACTGAACTG
>OGXW01002831.1_pt1 | contig 11972 bp, 10 predicted proteins | sample 1576341 | NCBI WGS metagenome assembly OGXW01 (sample SAMEA3541592, study PRJEB24748) | human gut metagenome | biome: human gut; feature: human-associated habitat; material: faeces | place: China | collected 2012
TCGCCGCTCCCGATGAACAAACTTCGTTTGTTCCCGCTCGCTAACGCTCATTATAACAAATATTACGTCTGATTTCCAGTAGGGGAATCGAAATGTTATAATTTGTCATAACAGCAAAACGGAAGGAAAAAGGTTGAGGAAAAAATGATGCTTTGTTATAATGAAGAGCAGGCAAAACTCCCGGGAAGCAGGAGAAGACCGGAATTACAGAGGATATGAGTACTTTTATAAAAAGTGTAACTGTTCAGTACTTTCACAGTTACGGACAAAAAAGAAACAGGAGAGAAAAGATGAAAAAAATCGGGATTATCGGAGCAATGGAGCTCGAAGTAGAAGAACTGAAAAGCCAGATGGAAGAAGTTTGTGTAAAAGAAAAAGCATCCATGGAATTCTATCAGGGTACATTAAATGGAAAAGAGGTTGTCGTAGTACGTTCCGGAATCGGTAAAGTAAATGCAGCGGTCTGCACACAGATTCTTGTGGATGATTTTCAGGCAGAAGCGGTGATCAATACCGGAATCGCCGGATCCCTGAAGGCAGAGATCAACATCGGTGATATTGTTGTGTCTACCGATGCTTTGCAGCATGATATGGATGCCAGAGAATTTGGTTATCCGAAGGGTCAGATTCCACAGATGAATGTATTTTCTTTTAAAGCAGATGAGACACTCCGTAAAGTAGCTGTAGAATGCTGTAAGAAAGCGAACCCGGATATTCAGGTGTTTGAAGGAAGAGTGGTCAGCGGTGACCAGTTTGTGGCAAGCAGTGAAGTGAAGGATGAACTGATCCGTGAATTTGCAGGAAGCTGTACTGAGATGGAAGGAGCAGCTATCGCTCAGGCGGCCTACTTAAACCATGTTCCGTTTGTTGTCCTGCGTGCCATTTCTGATAAAGCGGATAACAGTGCAACCATGGATTATCCGACATTTGAAAAAGCGGCGGCACGTCACTGTGCGAATCTCGTGAAAGAGATGGTAAAAGCGCTGTAAGAAAAGGATTTGCCATGGTAAAAACCTGTAAGAATTTGACGAACGATTTTAGTTTCAAATCAGGTATGTGGAGGATATAATATTTCCAGAACATCGTTTTGCAAATGCATGACTTCCGGATTCGGCGATCGGGGGTGCGGGATAGACAGGCATTTGCGGGAGGATGTGAAAAGTGACTGCCAATTCAGTATTGAAATAAGGGGGTACGGAAATGCTGCATATTTGGATGGAACAAAATGTGTTGTTTTACGGGATGATCGGAGCGGGAATTTTTGGAATCCTGTGTATGTTTATGGTCGACCGTTTCTACGGCAGAGCCATACGGGATGTACGCAGGATAACAGAGCCGAAAGGAAAATGGACAAAAGAATTTCTGAACCAGTATCAGATGCGTCTGACGAAAGAGCAGGAGATCAATAATCCGGAGGCATTTGTGAGGACGCAGCTTGCCAGGGGAAAAACACTGGGGATCGGGATACAAAAGTGGAAGCAGGGAATCGGCTACAGCGCGGTTCTGTGCTTCCTTTTGATTCTGACAGCTGTCTATGGGACTTACCGCTATGAGCAGGCACAGCTGCTACGTTACGAGTATGTACTGACCGGGGCGGGAATCTTCGCCCTGTTACTTCTGATGAAGCAATTTATGGGATTTATGAATAAAGAAGATATGATTCTTGATGGTCTTCTGGATTATATGGAAAATACCCTGCCCGCCAGAAAACCGGTGCCGGACGAGCAGGCACTGAAAGAGCAGACCAGAGAGGAACTGATCGATAAAGTAACAGAGGGGATCCGGCAGACGGCGGCAAGTGAGACAAAATTTTCTCATATGCTGACACCGGAGGAAGAGCATATTATGCGGGAGGTGATTCGCGAATATCTGATCTGAGCAGAGCGTTAACTTGTTATTTTCATAAAGCAGGCAGACACCAGCATGCGGTGTCTGCCTGTTTTTCATACAAACTACTCTTCAATCACTTCAATTTCCAGATAATCAAAATCGATCGTCTCAATAAAATTATCGGAGGTAAACCGGGTTTTATCGTGGCGTTTAAAATCCATAATATTATTGTCCAGCCAGATCGGTTTGCTCAGATCCCAGAGATAACAGATCTCTTCGAGAGACTGGAAGATCTTATGGGTTCTCGTGTCATCCGTATCGTTGCAGATCACGGTGTCTTTCATCATGTGATTATCGGTCCATATTTTTCCCCATAAACGAAACATTGTCGGAGTCTCCTTTCCCAAAACAAAAACGGTGAACTAAGTATATCGGAAAATTCTCTTTCTGTAAAGAAAACTATTGCGTGTTGATGAGCACAGAGTGAACAGTAACACGACTTCAGCTGTAAGATGTTTGTAAGTTTCGTTTGATGCAAAGATGTGATATGATAAAATCGTATGTAAAACAGAAATTTAAAATATCTTAAGATTTTCCCTATCCTGAAAACAAGATTTCCCTGATAAACTGACAGCGTAAAAGGAAAGAGGAAGAAGAAACGAGGTGAAGAAATGTTCAATATTCTTGTGTGCGATGATGATAAAGAGATTGTGGATGCCATTGATATTTATCTGTCACAGGAAGGATATCACATTTTAAAGGCGTACGATGGACTGCAGGCCATCGAAATCATGAAAAAAGAAGAAGTGCATCTGATCCTTCTGGATATTATGATGCCGAATCTGGATGGGATCCGGGCTACGCGTAAGATCCGGGAGACCAGCAGTGTGCCGATTATCATGTTATCTGCCAAATCAGAGGATGTGGATAAGATCCTTGGGCTGAACATCGGTGCAGACGACTATATTACAAAACCATTTAACCCTCTGGAACTGATCGCCAGAGTCAAATCTCAGCTGAGAAGATATACGCAGCTTGGAAATCTGGCGACAGAAGAAAAAGAGGCGGTATACGTATGTGGCGGTCTGGTGGTCAATGATGATCTGAAAACTGTTACGGTGGACGGGGAGCCGGTAAAATTAACCCCGATCGAGTATAATATTTTAGTGCTGTTAATTAAAAATCAGGGAAAAGTTTTTTCTATTGAACAGATCTACGAAAATATCTGGAACGAAGAGGCGATTGGAGCGGACAACACAGTAGCCGTACATATCCGGCATATCCGTGAAAAAATCGAGATCAATCCGAGAGAACCCCGCTATCTGAAAGTAGTCTGGGGAATCGGCTATAAGATAGAAAAGATGTAACCCTCCGTGGGAGGCTGCAAAATGGAAGAGAAAAAACAAAGAAACAAATTTTATTCTGCCTGGGCAAAGGGAATCGTGATCGCGTTGTTTCTGACAGCGGTTGCCTGTTTTTCCGTCTTTGCCATGATCTTTGGTGGTCTGATGCGCCAGGGATTCAGCTGGGAAGAGCTGACAAGCAATTATAACAACGGAAAAAATTATCTGGAGACTCAGGATTGTGGACAACGGATGGCTTCACAGGTAAATAAAGTCCGTAACGCACTGCATGACGGAAAGCCGTTTTTAACAAAAGGAAAACTGGATAAGACCAAGCTGGTGGATATTACGAGACTGGATGCAAAAACCAGCCAGCAGAATCCGGCAACTACCTATACCGTAGAAAATCTTCTGGAACTGAAGGATAATGGTCTTTGGGATGAGTTTCAGGATGCAATCTGGAATGCGGGCAATGGCTTTTATGAAGATTACTATGAAGACGATTACTATGAAGACGACGAAGAGTTCGGGGTAGACGGAGAAGATGAAAAAGCCACTGAGGCTGATGCAAGTGACGATGAGAATGTAGATATCAGTGATTACACACCGCGTTTCCGCTATCTTTACAACTATGCAAGAGATTTTGAAACTGTACTTCCGGAATCCGGAGAGACTCTGGCGGAATATGCCAGAACCAATCCCAAAAAGGTATCTCTGTTTGAACTGTATCAGCAGTTATCGGATGCCATTGCCCAGCTGACCTCTTATCAGCACGGGATCAAGATGGACGATAAGACCAATGTAATCTTCATGATACAGAATCTGGACAATCAGGTAGTGTATACCAATGTGGCAGAATGGGCAGATGGGGATGTGAATCTGAGGGATCTGGAAGATGTGCCGGTATTTGTAGCAGAAAGAGAAGACGGAAAACTGAAAGATGTATCTGACAATGGCACAGATGCCGGAAAGTGGATCTATAATTATTTTCAAAATGATCCCGTAACCGGAAAAAATGAGAAAATTATAGTTTCTGTAGATGTATCATTTCCTTATTCCGATGAGATCTCCGCTGCGTACGTATCTTATGAAAATTACGCAGGCTGGGGCAATGGGCTGGTAGTCGGCATGATTATCAGTTTTGTTGCCGGTATCCTGTTCCTGCTTGTCATTACTTTGCAAAGCGGTCTGGTATGCCGGGACAGAGAAGTGCATACCATGATCGCAGACCGTATCCCTGCCGAGGTGATGCTTGCGATCTGCGGTATGGCACTGATCGGTATGGTCGGTATGGTCGGTATAGCGGGATTAGGGCTGACAGGAAGCGGCAATCCTACAGACGGCTTTTGGCTTACCGTTATAACTACCGGGGAAATTCTTGGTGCGGCGGTATTTCTTGGAGCGTATCTTAGTGTGATCCGCCGTTGGAAAGCAAAGACTCTGTGGAGATCCAGTTTTTGTTATACTATCGTGAAAAGCTGTAAGAAAGTGTATATGGCACGTACAACTTCCGGTCGGATGATCGTGGCATTTGTCGGACTGGTGTTAATGAACTATCTGCTGGCAGCTCTTTTCGGCGGATTCGGCCTGATCCTGTTGTTTTTGGCAGATGGTGTGGTTCTTTTATATATGATCCGGGAAAATGCAGGACGTCAGGTGATCTATGATGGCCTTGCAAGGCTGGCAAGCGGCCAGCTGGATTATAAGATCGATGAGAAAGATCTGACAGGTGATAACCGCCAGATGGCTGCGGCTGTCAATCGTGTAGGCGAAGGTCTGCAAAATGCAGTGAAGGAAACGCTGAAAAGTGAAAGACTGAAAGCGGATCTTATCACCAATGTATCTCATGATATCAAGACACCGCTTACGTCTATTATCAATTATGTAGATCTTCTGAAGAGAGAGGATATTCAGGATCCGAAGATCCGGGGCTATATCGAAGTGCTGGATAACAAATCAAAACGGCTGAAACAGCTGACAGAGGACCTGGTGGAGGCGTCGAAAGTCAGCTCCGGTAATGTGGTGCTGGATATGAAACCTATTCGCTTCGGAGAACTGATCCGACAGACAAATGGGGAGTTTGAGGAGAAGTTTGCAGCCAGGGGACTGCAGATGGTCTGCAAGATGGATGAGGAGCCACTGGTGATCATGGCAGATGGCCGCCGGATGTGGCGTGTTGTGGAGAATCTTTATAATAATATTACCAAGTATGCCATGCCGAATACGAGAGTGTATGTGGAGGCGAAAAGGGTCGGCTGCAGAGTCGTGCTGGGGATCAAGAATATCTCGGAAAACCCGTTGAATATCAAGGCGGAGGAACTGACGGAGCGTTTTATCCGTGGGGATGTGTCGAGAAGCACGGAAGGAAGCGGACTGGGCTTGTCGATCGCCAAGAACCTTGTGGGATTGCAGGGGGGAACCTTTGATATTTACCTGGATGGGGATTTGTTTAAGGTTGTGATTACGTTTGAGGCGGTGGATAAAGAGAGTTAGATGACTGTACCGGATCCAGATAGTGGGAGCATGTCACTCTTGTTTATTGGAGAGGTGAATGATGAGTGGAATGTTAAAATGTATAGTCTAATAAAAAAACGTGTGATCGGTAAATCGTAAATAATTACCGGTCACACGTTTTTTTGTTGCTAAGCATACGACAAAAAGATCCGGTGGACCTTTTTTAGTGGTTTTGCGATTAGTGAGTTTCGTCCTCGCTCTCCTTTTCGTCCTCCTTCGGCAGTTCTGTCGGGTGCAGGTTGGAGAATATGCTGGTGTCGATGGCTTTTTCTTCGCCGTTTTCTTCGGTATCTTTTCCGACATCCTCAGGGATGTAGTTGTCGAAGAGTTTTACAAAGAAGCGGGAGTTGATATATGCCACGGTGGCGAATCCTAGCATGATGTAGAACAGGATCATGAATGGAAAGGCCTGTGCAACAAAGATTCCAAGCAATACAGGTGCCGCAGTGATCACCATCATCAGTATGGTATACGGAAGATGGCGGATGGACATCAGAATGGAATTGCGAAACAGATTCTTGGTAGTGTTGAAGAACTTTGCAAGTACCGGGTAGATCCATAAAAACAGCATGGCGTAGACAAACAGTGCTGCTACAAATATATAGGAAAAGATCCGATATACAGCTCCCTGACCGGACATCATCCGGCAGAAGTACAGATCGAATGCCAGGACGATACCAAGCAGCAGCATAATGATCTGAATGACAATTCCCTGTTTCAGGTTCTGCTTAAAGGAATGGAAGAATCCTTTTACCACATAAGATTCTTCGTTGCGTGCCATCTTCAACGTGATGTAATACATGGCCGCAATCGCCGGTCCCGCAGTAACCACCGGGATACAGCAGACAATACATAAGAGATTCAAGATCATGAGATCAGCGACCCTGCCCATGAAGGAGAAAAACTTGTTGTCCGGATTAAAGATGTTGTTCATAGCAAATTGCCTCTTTTCTTCGGTTTTCCGTAACTGTTCAGTACTTTCTCAGTTACAGTTTTTCTTAATAGCGATATACGCAATGATTGTCATCAGTATAGCGAATTCAATACTAAAAAGCAAGGAAAAAGGGGGATGAAAGTATTAAAAAAGTATAATCAAAAAACGGTTCGTCAAAGTGACCATGAAAGGATGAAAAAATTGGTCAAAATGCCATAAAGGAGCGGAATCCAAAAAATCAACACACATTTGTAACAAGGTCATGGTAGAAACTTTGTATAATTCGGTTATGGTCAAAAAGGGGTCTATCCGATATACTAAGTACAGTCGCAAGGCAAGGTGCCTTGAAAAAACGAACATTACTTAATTTGACTAGTAGGAGGAATTAATTATGGCAAGTTTATCATTACAGCACATTAACAAGACATATCCGAACGGATTTGAAGCTGTTAAAGATTTCAACCTGGAAATCGCTGACAAAGAGTTCATCATCTTCGTAGGACCATCCGGATGTGGTAAATCTACTACACTTCGTATGATCGCTGGTCTGGAAGAAATCAGTGGTGGTACACTGAAGATCGGTGATAAAGTAGTAAATGATGTAGAACCAAAAGACAGAGATATCGCAATGGTATTCCAGAACTACGCTCTGTATCCTCATATGACAGTATATGATAACATGGCATTTGGTCTGAAACTGAGAAAAGTTCCGAAAGATCAGATCGATAAAATGGTTAAAGAAGCAGCTAAGATTCTGGATCTGGAAAAACTGTTAGACCGTAAACCGAAAGCTCTGTCCGGTGGTCAGAGACAGCGTGTAGCTATGGGACGTGCTATCGTACGTGATCCTAAAGTATTCCTGATGGATGAGCCTCTGTCAAACCTGGATGCTAAACTGCGTGTACAGATGAGAACAGAGATCTCCAAACTGCATGAGAGACTGGGTGCTACTATTATCTACGTAACACATGACCAGACAGAAGCTATGACACTGGGTACCAGAATCGTAGTTATGAAAGATGGTGTTGTTCAGCAGGTAGATACACCTCAGAACCTGTACAACGCTCCTGGAAACCTGTTTGTAGCCGGATTCATCGGATCTCCTCAGATGAACTTCCTGGATGCAACTGTAAAAGTTAACGGAAAAGACGTTACTCTGCAGGTAGGTAACTACAGCCTGAAACTGCCGGAAAACAAAGCAAAAGCTCTGATCGATGGCGGCTATGATGGAAAAACTGTTGTTATGGGTATCCGTCCGGAGAACGTAACAGACGATGCTACAGCTTTCCCGGAAAGCACAGTAGAAGCTAAGATCAACGTATACGAGCTGCTGGGTGCAGAAGTATTCCTGTACTTCGATGTTGAAGGCTTCAACATGACAGCCCGTGTAGATCCTCATACAACATCCAGAACAGGTGATACCGTAAAATTCGGTCTGGATATGACAAAAGTTCATGTATTCGACAAAGAAACAGAACTGACAATCACCAACTAGTCAAAAGTAAATATATATGGTGCCGATTCCTTCGGGAGTCGGCACTTTTTACTTTAGTAAACTATTGCATTGATTTGTTGCAATTTCATGGAAAATACGATATTATGTAACTATTCGAGTGACTGCAAAGATACTGAACAGTTACCTGTTCGAGAATCTATATCTGCAGATTTCTGGCAGTACCGGCAGATTCGGGCAACAGAAAAACGATAACAGATAAGCAAAAATGAGAGGATGTGAGCATTTGGTTTCAAGTCAGGTTTTACAAAAGACAATTGATGAACTTCGGGCAATCACCAGAATCGATCTGTGTGTGCTGAGTCTGGAAGGACAGAAAGTGGCTTCAACCTTCAGCGAAGAGGGGTTTGAGCCGGAATATGTAAGAGAATTTGTGAAATCACCGGCAGACAGTCAGGTATTGCAGGCGTATCATTTCTTTAAAATATACGATGATCAGAATGTGGAATACGTTCTGGTGACAAGCGGTGGAAGCGAAGATGCATATATGATCGGAAAGATCGCTGTATGCGAGATTCAGAATCTGATCGTTGCCTATAAGGAGCGCCTGGATAAGAATAATTTTATCCAGAACCTGCTTCTGGATAACCTTCTTCTGGTGGATATCTACAATCGTGCGAAAAAACTCCGGATCGATACAGAGGCGAGAAGAGTTGTATTTATTGTAGAGACAAAATACGAGAAAGACAACAGTGCGATGGAGACGATCAAGAGTCTGTACGCATCAAAACCGAAGGATTATATCACAGCAATCGATGAGAAAAATATTATCATTGTAAAAGAGATCAAGGAAGCGGACACTTATGAGGAGCTGGATCACGTTGCAAAAACGCTGGTAGATATGCTGAATGTAGAAGCCATGTCACAGGTTCGCGTATCTTACGGAAATATCATCCATGAGATCAAGGATGTTTCCCGTTCTTATAAAGAAGCAAAGATGGCACTGGAAGTAGGAAAGATCTTCTATGCGGATAAGATCATCGTTCCATATAATAACCTGGGTATCGGTCGTCTGATCTATCAGCTGCCGATTCCGCTGTGTCAGATGTTCATGAAAGAAGTATTCGGTGAACAGCTGCCGGACACCTTTGATGAGGAAACGCTGACAACAATTAACAAATTCTTTGAAAATAACCTGAATGTCTCTGAGACATCCAGGCAGCTGTATGTGCATCGTAACACGCTGGTATATCGTCTGGAGAAACTGCAAAAGAGTACCGGACTGGATATTCGTGTGTTTGACGATGCCCTTACCTTCAAAATCGCCATGATGGTAGTAAGCTACATGAAATACATGGAAACTCAGGATTAACCGATCAATAGGAGGATTATGATGATTCAATTACTGGAAGGCGGTACCTACCTGGTCAATGGGACCGAACTGGTAGAACCGGCAAAAGCAGCAGCACAGGGACTTCCTGCGCCGGAAGAAGCAGCAAAACAGACCATGGCCTACAACATTTTAAGAGACCATAATACGTCTGGAAACATGGAAAAACTTCAGATCAAATTTGACAAGTTGACATCCCATGATATCACTTTCGTAGGAATTATTCAGACAGCAAGAGCCTCAGGACTGGAAAAGTTTCCGGTACCGTATGTACTGACCAACTGCCACAACTCTCTGTGTGCTGTTGGAGGAACCATCAACGAAGATGACCATATGTTTGGCCTTACCTGTGCGAAAAAATACGGTGGCGTCTATGTTCCGCCTCATCAGGCAGTCATTCATCAGTTTGCAAGAGAGATGCTTGCCGGCGGCGGCAAGATGATCCTGGGATCTGACAGCCATACAAGATATGGTGCACTGGGTACCATGGCTATGGGCGAAGGAGGACCAGAACTGGTAAAACAGCTGCTGTCCAAAACGTATGATATCAATATGCCTGGTGTTGTTGGCGTATATATGACCGGAGCACCGATTCCCGGTGTGGGTCCTCAGGATGTGGCGCTGGCAATCATCGGAGCTGTATTTAAAAATGGTTTTGTAAAGAATAAAGTCATGGAATTCGTAGGACCGGGTGTGTCAAACTTAAGTGCAGATTTTAGAATCGGTGTGGATGTTATGACTACAGAGACTACCTGTCTGTCCTCTATCTGGAGAACCGATGATAAGATCGAAGAGTTCTATGCGATCCACGGCAGAAGCGAAGATTATAAAGAACTGAATCCGGGACCGGTTGCATATTATGATGGTATGCTGGTGGTAGAACTGGACAAGATCCGTCCGATGATCGCTATGCCATTCCACCCGAGCAATACTTACACCATTGATGAGTTAAATGCCAACTTGATGGATATTCTGGATGACGTGGAGAAAAAAGCACAGATCAGCCTTGATGGAAAGATTGATTTCACACTGAAAGATAAGGTACGCGATGGAAAACTGTATGTGGAACAGGGAATTATCGCAGGATGTGCTGGTGGTGGATTTGAGAACATCTGTGCAGCCGCAGATATTCTGAAAGGTGCAAGCATCGGAGCAGACGCATTCACACTGAGTGTTTATCCGGCAAGTACACCGATTTATATGGAACTTGCAAAGAACGGAACACTGGCAACTCTCATTGAGACAGGTGCCATTGTAAAAACAGCATTCTGTGGTCCGTGCTTTGGCGCTGGCGATACACCGGCAAATAATGCATTCAGTATCCGTCATTCAACAAGAAACTTCCCGAACCGTGAAGGTTCCAAGATCCAGAACGGTCAGATTTCTTCCGTAGCTCTGATGGATGCACGTTCTATCGCAGCGACAGCAGCAAACAAAGGACGCCTGACTCCGGCTACCGAATATGCGGGAACATACAGCAATCCGAAATATTACTTTGACGGAAATATCTATAAGAACAGAGTCTTCGACAGTAAGGGTGTTGCAGATCCGTCTGTAGAGATCCAGTTCGGACCGAACATCAAAGACTGGCCGCAGATGCCGGCACTGGCTGAGAACCTGATCCTGAAAGTTGTATCTGAGATCCACGATCCAGTTACCACTACCGATGAGCTGATTCCGTCCGGAGAGACTTCTTCCTTCCGTTCCAACCCGCTGGGACTGGCAGAATTTACCCTGTCCAGAAAAGATCCGGCTTACGTGGGACGCGCAAAAGAAGTACAGGTAGCAGAAAAAGCTATCCAGAACGGCGAATGTCCGGCAGAAGCACTTCCGGAACTGAAACCGGTATTTGGAACGATCCATACAAAATACCCGCAGGTGGACAAGACCAATGTTGGTGTCGGTTCTACCATCTTTGCCGTAAAACCGGGCGACGGTTCCGCGCGGGAACAGGCTGCATCCTGCCAGAAAGTTCTTGGCGGATGGGCAAACATTGCCAATGAATATGCAACAAAACGTTATCGTTCCAACCTGATCAACTGGGGTATGCTGCCATTCCTGATTCCGGAAGGAGATCTGCCGTTTGCCAATGGCGATTATCTCTTTATCCCGGATGTACGGAAAGCAGTGGAAGAAAAATGGGACAGCATCACTGCTTATAAAGTGGGAGAAGAACTGATACCGTTTACCCTGACGTTGGGCGAACTGACCGACGATGAACGTGAGATCATCCTGAAAGGTTGTCTGATCAACTACTATAGAAATGAAGGAAACATTCAGTAGGCAGTATTTACCATCACCGAAGGTGACACGGAAAACTGAATAAACGAGAAAAGCCGGATCCCGGAGCAGATGTACACCGGGGATCCGGCTTTTTATGTGGGAAAACCTTTTTCGAAGATATATGAGTATTGTTGGTCTTGAAGTAATTGTATAAACAATTATAATAAAAATGAATATATAGACAGTATAAACAGGAATATTAAAAATATAATAAAAAAATAGCCG
>OGXW01002832.1_pt1 | contig 11968 bp, 10 predicted proteins | sample 1576341 | NCBI WGS metagenome assembly OGXW01 (sample SAMEA3541592, study PRJEB24748) | human gut metagenome | biome: human gut; feature: human-associated habitat; material: faeces | place: China | collected 2012
TGGACTGGTATAGAGCCGCTCCGTCGCCGGCAAATTCAGAGAAGTCGGTATGGAAGGGGAGAAACCATCCGTAGGGATCGTTGAAGAAGGGGAAGGTCTTGAGGTGGGCGAACGTACCCATCATTACGTCGCCACCCTCTTCCTGAATCTCGCTCATCTCCTTGAGCTTGTCGGCGAGGCCGGAGTTTTCGAGCATTTCGCGCCATTCCGGGTTCTCCTCGATTTCCTCCGGATCGAGGCTTTCGAGATTCCCTTGCTTCATCTGCTTGTCGATCTGCGGTTTGAGCTTGAGCATTTCGGGCACTATCTCGTCGGTAATCTTACGCGAGATGCGGTCGGTGTCGATAGTCTTTGCAAACTCGAGGTAGCAGGTGCGGATATCCGACTCAAGGGTGTGGCCGTCGGACAGGAGCACGTCGATGCGTGTGAGCGTTTTGGGTGAGAAGCCACGGCGGCGTCCGCGATGCATAAGCAGAAGGGCGCCGACGATTGCCGCAGCCGACAGCCGCTCGACGGCCCCCTCCGGTAGGGTCATGTTGCGGTCGGGGCGCAGGGTATCGGCGTAGCAGTCGAGCAGGAGCTGCAGCCGGTACTCGTCGTAATAGTTAAGGCCTCCGAGGGTGATGGCCCAGACAAGAAGTATGCGGAACTCCGGCGGGAGCGAAGCGTCGGCCAGGGCATTTGCCAGAGCCTCGGTCTGAGCGCCTGAGAGCGGGTGAACGGTCCATACGCGGTTGAATATGCGGCGCTCCAGGCGCTCGCGCTCGGCAAGACGCTCGCGTAGCTTTTCGGAATGGGCACCGCTCACCACGAAGTTGAACATCGACCCTTCGGCCGTGGCTTCGCGGTAGGCCTCGAGCAGCGATGGAATCGAGTCCTGTTGCTGCGTAGCTTCGTAGCGGAGGGTGGAGTAATATAGAGAGGGGGTGTCGCGGCTGAGGTATTCGCGTTCGAGGCGGTCGGTGAGGGCGAGGATGCGGGCGCCGAGGTCGCGTGCCATTTCGGCGCGGCCGGGATCGTCGGCGCCTTGCATGGCGTAGTCGAGCATATAGTGGTAGCTCTGCTCGGCGGCGGCAATCTCATTGCCGATTTTTCGGTTGGATAGCCCGGCGGCAAGTGATGCAACGGTCTCGAAGGCGTCCTTGAGGCGGTTGGAGGCTACGTATCGCTCAATGCGGGCTCGTGTATCTGAAAATATAGTCTTGTCCATTAAGTCTTATTAAGGCAACAAAAAAAGTTGTTATCAGAAGGAAATACCTAATGATAACAACTGTATGCTACAAAAATCTTGCCAAACCTTAGCCGTGTTAACAGCTTTTATGTGGTTTTGCCTGATTTTCGGGATTTTCTGATGCGGGAGCGGAGCTGACGGCGCGCCGGTCAGGGCTTCACCTCGTAGTAGGGTATGTTGACCAGGCGCATGTTGAATTTCAACGCCGAGTAAGGGGGGATGCTTCCTGAGCCGCTTACGCCGTAGGCCAGCTGATAAGGGATGACGACCTGGACGGTGTCGCCCACATGCATCTGCTGCAGGGCAATCTGCCATCCCTGAATCAGACCGCTTACCTTGGCGGTAAGAATCTTGGCGGAGAGATTCTCCGACTTGTCGAAGACGGTGCCGTCGCACAGGCGCCCTTCATAATAGGCCTGTATGGTCGAGGTGAGGTCGGGCACGAGGTTCATGGCCGTCTTGCTGCGGTCGTTGAACCAGTGCATATAGATGGTCTGGCCCTGCGCCCATACCGGCACGATGTCCTCGTAGAAAAGGCCGTCGCCGTCGGGGTCGGTTTTTACGGTTTCCTTGTTGAGCCATGCGATGTTTTCATCGTGCCAGGCCTTGTATTGCTCGAGATTCACCTCGTTGTCGTCGTCGCCTCCGCAGGCTGACAGAAGCGCCAGCGAGACGACTCCGAGTAGATGGAATAATTTTTTCACTTGGGGTGGAGATGTCTGGATGTTGGGGGATTGAATCAGTCGAAGCTCACTTTAGGAGCGTTTTGCGCGCCTTCGTCGGCCTTGAACATATCCTTGCGGTCGAATCCGAAGATTCCGGCCCAGATATTGCCGGGGAAGCGGAGCACCTTGAGATTGTATTTCTCGACAGCCTCGTTGAAGCGCATGCGCTCGGTTGCGATACGGTTTTCGGTGCCTTCAAGCTGCTTCTGCAAATCGAGGAAGTTTTCGTTGGCCTTGAGGTCTGGGTAGGCTTCGGAAACAGCAAGAAGCGATTTCAGGGCACCGGAGAGCTCGTTCTGGGCCTGCTGGAAGCGGGCCATGTTTTCGGGAGTGAGCTCGTCGGCGGTCAGGGTGATGGAGCCGGCTTTAGCGCGGGCTTCGGTCACCTTCTCCAGTGTGCCGCTTTCGTGGGCGGCATAACCCTTGACGGTGCTTACAAGGTTGGGAATGAGGTCGGAGCGACGCTGATACTGGCTCTCAACCTGGCCCCATTGCTTGCTTACTGCCTGATCGGCGTCGACCATGCCGTTGTAGCTTGAGCAGCCGCCGGCGAAAAGCAGGATTACGATAAGGAGAATGGCTCCTATGGTAATTGTTTTAGTGTTCATTTTCAATTTATGTTTAGAGAGATGGTGAAATCTTATAATTCAGGTCTCAGGGTTCAACCGAGTTTGCGCAGGAGCGAGTTGAGGCTTACGCGGTCGTGGATAAGGGAGTGGAGGTCGGAGATGGCCACGCGCTTCTGCTCCATCGAGTCGCGTTCACGCAGGGTTACGGTATTGTCCTCAAGTGTCTGATGGTCTACTGTGATGCAGAAGGGGGTGCCGATGGCGTCCTGGCGGCGGTAGCGCTTGCCGATGGAGTCCTTCTCCTCGTAGTGGGTATTGAAGTCGAACTTGAGGTCGTTGACTATTTCGCGGGCCTTTTCGGGGAGGCCGTCCTTGCGCACGAGCGGCATTACGGCGCATTTCACCGGAGCGAGGGCTTCGGGAAGATGGAGCACCACGCGGGTTTCGCCGCCTTCGAGAGTCTGCTCCTCATAGCTCGAGCAGAGCACGGAGAGGAACATGCGGTCAACACCGATCGAGGTCTCGATTACGTAGGGGATATAGCTCTCGTTGAGCTCAGGGTCGAAGTACTGGATTTTCTTGCCCGAGAATTTCTCATGCTGCGAGAGGTCGAAGTTGGTGCGTGAGTGGATGCCTTCCACTTCCTTGAATCCGAAGGGCATCTGGAATTCGATGTCGGTGGCAGCGTTGGCATAGTGGGCCAGCTTCTCGTGGTCGTGGTAGCGGTACTTTTCGTCGCCGAGGCCGAGGGCCTTGTGCCATTTCAGGCGAGTCTCCTTCCATTTCTTAAACCATTCGAGCTCGGAGCCGGGGCGAACGAAGAACTGCATTTCCATCTGCTCGAATTCGCGCATGCGGAATATGAACTGACGGGCTACAATCTCGTTGCGGAAAGCCTTGCCTATCTGGGCGATGCCGAATGGGATGCGCATGCGGCCGGTCTTCTGCACGTTGAGGTAGTTCACGAAGATGCCCTGGGCGGTTTCGGGACGCAGGTATACGGTCATGGCGCCGTCGGCGGTGGAGCCCATTTCGGTTTTGAACATAAGGTTGAACTGACGCACGTCGGTCCAGTTCTTGGTGCCGCTGATGGGATCTACTATCTCCTCGTCGATGATGATCTGACGGAGCTCGTCGAGATCGTTGGCGTTCATGGCGTCGGAGAAACGCTGATGGAGGGCGTCGCGCTTGGTCTGATGCTCTACCACTCGGAGGTTGGTCTGGCGGAAGAGGGCTTCGTCGAAGTTGTCGCCGAAGCGCTTGGCGGCTTTAGCCACCTCTTTCTCGATTTTCTCGTCGATTTTGGCAATCTGCTCTTCGATGAGTACGTCGGCGCGGTAGCGCTTTTTCGAGTCGCGGTTGTCGATCAGGGGGTCGTTGAATGCGTCGACGTGGCCCGATGCCTTCCATATGGTGGGATGCATGAAGATGGCCGAGTCGATGCCCACGATATTCTCGTTGAGAAGCGTCATAGCTTCCCACCAGTAGCGTTTGATGTTGTTTTTCAGTTCTACGCCGTTCTGGCCGTAATCGTAGACGGCAGCGAGGCCGTCGTAGATTTCGCTGGACTGAAACACAAACCCATACTCTTTGGCGTGGGATACAATTTTCTTAAACACATCTTCCTGTTGTGCCATTGCTGTATGTTCGATTTAATAGTTTACGGTTGAAAGTTTACGGTTTAGGAGTTACATTGCGTGGAGCTTATGGTTCTGTGGCGCATAAGCCGTCTGCAACGCGCAAAGATACGAAAAAAATCCGAAACGCAGAAATATGCATTGGGGGCGCGGATCAGCGGCGACGGGTGGCGGATCCGGAGGCGGAGCGGCTGCGTCGCGGAGTGGCTGCGGTGGTTTTAGAGGTCTTGCGCTCGGGTTTGTCGGCCTCGAGGAGGGCCTGCTGCTTGATACGCAGATAGCCGGGGAGGGTGAAGCCCTGGGCGGCGATAGCTTTCAGTACATGGCAGTGCGATTTGAGGAGGGAGCGCAAATCGAGGGCGAGTTCATGGATGCGCTGGGATGCTTTTTTGTCGCCGGTCTTCACCTTGGCGAGGGCGTCGACGGAGGCGCCGAACACGCTCTGCAGGCGCTCGGCGAAATATGCCGATGCGGCGCCGACGCGTCGCAGTACGTCGGGCGTGGAGAGAGCCTCGGCCGGCATGTTGGTAAGCTGCACAATCCATTTGTCGGCTACGTCGATTATTTCTTCGCGCAGACGTGTGGCAATCATCCCCTGTGCGGCAGTCTCGTCGGGATATGAGTGTCGGAATGTCTGGCCCATGAGCCGTGCGGCTGATGCCTGAGTAGTGGCGAGGTCTCCGAAATTGAAGAGGTCGAGCAGGCGGTTGCGGTAGAATGCCTGCTTGATTTCCGGAAGCATCCCCACGCTGCGGCGGCACTCCTCGTCCTGACGGGTGATATAGCCTGCCACTTCGGGGTCGGTGCCCATGCGCGAGCTGCCGAGGGGAGTGGTGAGCACTATACCGTCGAGCGTCTTGCAGCGGGAGAGAGCTACGTAGACCTGTCCGGGGGCGAAGGCGCGTCCGGCGTCGATTATCACCCGGTCGAATGTAAGCCCCTGGCTTTTGTGGATAGTGATGGCCCAGGCCAGTCGCAGCGGAATCTGGGTGAACGATCCCTGAGTTTCGGTGATTACGGTCTGCGTATTCTCGTCGACGGTGTATTTCATGTTGTCCCACTGCTGGACGCCTACGGTAATCGGCTCGGCATCGCCATCGCAGGTTACGGTGACGGTCTCGGCACCCATTTCGGTGACGATGCCGATTTTGCCGTTGAAATAGCGTTGTTCGGCCGACGGGTCGTTTTTCACGAACATCACCTGCGCGCCGACTTTCAGATACAGGTCGACTGCCGTCGGGTAGGCGTATTCGGGGAATACACCGGAAACGCTTGCACCGTAGCGCCGTCCGGAGCCTGCGAGCCGCGCCAGTTCCATCCGGTTGAAGTCGTCGGCCGTGGCGTTATGTGTAGTGAGGCGGATGTAGCCCGAGCGAGCGCCGGGGCGGAAGTCGGGATTCAGCCGGGAGTTGAGCAGGGCCACATCGGAGGGTGTCATGGCGTTGGCACGAACGTGATTGAGAAGCTCTACGAACTGCTCGTTCTGCTGGCGGTAGACTTTCGAGAGCGAGATGGTGACGTAGGGAATGCGGGCGAGCGCCTTCGAGCCGAAAAAATAGTTGGTATCGTAGTGTGTGCGGAGCAGACTTTCCTCGGCGTGTGTCACCACAGGCGCGAGCTGCAGCAGGTCGCCGATCATGAGTAGCTGTACGCCCCCGAAGGGGGCCGACGAGCGGCGGTATTTGCGCAGGGCGTTGTCGACGGCATCGAGCAGGTCGGCGCGCACCATCGAAATCTCATCGATAACGAGCAGATCGAGCGCGCGGATTATGCGCAGCTTCTGCTTCGAGAAGTTAAAGGTGTCCTTGTAGTCGCTTCCCGGCACGTAGGGTGCCGTCGGGAGCTGGAAGAAAGAGTGGATGGTGGTACCGCCGGCATTTATGGCGGCCACGCCCGTCGGAGCGACCACCACCATGGATTTGGCGCTGCGCTCGCGCAGGGTGCGCAGGAATGTGGTTTTGCCAGTCCCGGCTTTGCCGGTGAGAAAAATGCTGATGCCGGTATGCTCGGCATATTCCCATGCCAGCTGCAGTTCGGGATTGCGTTCCATCCGCGCCTTATTGCTCGAAGTTCATTTCGTCGAATCCTTCGAGGTCGAATTCGTCGTCGTTGAACGATTCCGAGCCGTAAAAATCCTCGTCGAGGTCGTCGGCGGCTGCGGCTTTGGCTTTGGCGTCGGTCTTGGCTTCGAATTCGGTGAAGTCTACGGTCTGGGCGGGGGCTTTGCCAAGCGAGAGGGTGCAGACGGGGTCCATGAGCGTCTTACCTGGGATGAGCTCCTTCATCTCCATGAAGAAAGAGCGGTCGGTCATGTAGTCGAAAGTGAAAAGCAGACGCTGCCCTTCGTCGTCGATGAGATCGGAGAGAACCGTATCCTCCATCAGATATACATCCTCCGACGAATCGGAGCCCATATCTTCCAGGGTGATTTCTTTTTCCTTCTCCCAGTCGGAGGAACAGAGGAAAAACGACGACATTTCGTTTTTGTCGTAGTCTACGCTATCGCAGATGGCATTTTTCAGGTCGAGAAACGTTGCGTCGGCATCGATCTGAATTTCGCGCTTGAAGTTATCGACTTCGTCGGAGACGATTCTGAAGTTGAAAATCATAGGATATACTGAGCGGAGATAAGATTTGTATTCGGTAGAATGTCTATAATTTATTATTATGTGGGCGCCGGAGCGCCTTACATCGTTGTCGCAAAGTTAAAAATTAATCCATGCAACCGCCAAATAAATAAGCCCAAAATTTTCATATCCTTTCCGGATAAAACAGGCACGCGAAGCCTATGTAGACAATCGGCATGGGGTAATATTTTCATAGTGTTTGAATTTTAGGGAATTTTTAATACCTTTGCGTCGAAAACAGCTGCATATAATTGCAAATATTCGCAATTACGACTAAAAGGTTTTCAATTTGATCGGCTCCCGATAGAAAAGGAGCTCTACGGTAAAAAACAATTATTTTTGGAACAGTTACTAATTTTTTTTGACATGAAGCATCATTACCTTGCGCTGGCGACAGTTCTGCTGGCCGCCACGGGCGTGCAGGCCGATGCCAAAGGCACGATGACGGTTAACGGAAGCGGCGCTGGCGCCGCGATACCGGTATCCAGCATCTCGCGCATCACTTTCGACGACCACACCATGAATGTGGCCACGGCCGACGGTGGCAGCCAGGCATTCGACGTCAATGCCCTCAGCAACATTACTTTCGACCTCTCCGCAACGGGCGGAGTGGAGAAGGTAACAGCCAATCTCGACGACGACCTCACGGTGGAGGCGCTCAACGGACTCCTTACGTTCACCGCAATCTCGGGCGGTTCAATCGACGTTAAGGTATACACCACAGCCGGTGCGCTCACAATGGCCGCTGCCGGCGAAGGCTCGGTATCCGTCGACCTTACCACTCTTGCCAAAGGCGTTTATCTGGTACGCGCCAACAATAAGACTCTGAAAGTAGCCAACTGAATCCAAACCAATCAAGATCAATTCCAACTGAAATGAACAGAATTCTCACATTCGTAATCTCAATACTCAGCTTTGTGGCTGCCATCTTCGCTCAGGAGGTTGTTCCCACCATGCACGTGAATCTCGCCAACGGCACCACCGTTGACTATCCTCTGGCCGACATCGCCGATATTACTTTCGAGGATGTTGCCAAGGAAGCCGGTCCCGTATCGTTCGCCGTGCCCAACGACTTTACCGCCAGCTATGTGCTCGACGTAAAAGCCGGCACCGAAAAGGTTGCCGAGGTAGCCAAGGAATACGTCAAGGGTCTGGGGCAGGTTATAGTTGTTTATCCCTGCGACGCCGAGGGAAAAGCTGACCTCACCAAGGGTATCACTTCGAAAGGGGCAACCGTCGCTTGGGACGCCTCGACCAAACTCCCGAGCATCGGCGCCGAAGGCGACGATGTAACCACCTTCTATGTAGTCGAAGGTAAGCTTCTCACCGCTTACGACGGGGAGACCACTGCCGCAACCGTCACACCCCAGCTGCTGGTTGACCGCCGCGGCACCGAGACGCAGACCTACCGCATCGTGAAAATTGGTCTGCAGTACTGGATGGCCGATAACTTCCGCGGTACCAAATATACGGACGGCTCCGCTATCGCCTCCATCTCCGGCACAGACAAGGACGCATGGAACGCCAACACCACCGGATGCTACTACGCTGAGACTGAGGCCGACTGGGCTGCCATTGCAGGGCGCCTCTACAACGGCTACGTAGCTGTAAGCGACAAGATCGCTCCCGAAGGATGGCGTGTGCCCTCCTGCGCCGACTATGGCTCAATCCGCACTTCTGTAGGTGCCCGCACTGCCAAATTATATAAGGATTCCGCTCCTGCTTCGTGGGGTGAAGGAAATGTAGGAACCAATGATACGGGCTTCTCCGTAGTGGCTACCGGCTACTATAGCACGGCCACCGACCTTAACTCTCAGTTCTCGGATACATACATCTGGACCTCTGACAGCTCGTATGATGCTCTTTCAAAATCTAACGCTATTGATTACTTCCGCGTAACCGCAACAGGTACTAATGCAGTATTCCCCACCAAGGGTCTTAATCCCCATACCTATACCTTCGGCCACTGCCTGCGCTTCGTGCGCGAGTAAGTCGTCGCAACCTTAACGACAATTTAAAATTAAAAGGCGATGCCTCGGGAGAAAATCCCGGCGCATCGCCTTTTGGATGTCCGACGTGTTTTTAAGATAGATGGCGCGGCTGTGCGCCTCTCGAAGCTTTAATCGTTGCCCACGGGGAGGGCGCGCGAGAACACTTCGCGGAATGATACGAGCGTCTCGGTGCGGAGAAGTCCCAGCGGCTGGAGCTTCTCGTGGATCAGGTGGAGAAGGTGCTCGTTGTCGTGGGCATACATTTTGATGAGCATGTCGTACTGACCGGTGGTGAAGTGGCATTCCACCACTTCGGGCACCGTTTTGAGTTTCTCCACAAAGTCGTTGAACTTGCTGGGCTCCTTTAGGAAAACGCCAACGAAAGCGCAGGTATCGTAACCCAGCGTGGTGGGTTTGATCAGTGCCCGCGACCCTTCAAGAATGTTGGTGGCCTGTAGCTTTGCTATGCGCTGATGGATGGCCGCGCCGGAGACACCGCATTCGCGTGCAATCTCCAGAAACGGTTTACGGCCATTGTCGACCAACATTTGCAAAATCTTGGTGTCAAGATTGTCGAGATTGATTCTTGCCATAGCTTGAGGTGAATAATTCCCTGATTACCGTTAAATAATTTAGATTTAAGTGATTCAAAATGCCATAAGTGGGCGTTGCGGGGCCTCCGTATGCCGCCCGGCCATTGATGGTGGGCCGGAATTCGGACCGGCAATAGCCGTTACCGACAATCGCGCTTGTATAGCGTACCTGCAAAGATAGTATAAATTATTATATTTCAAAATATAAAATTGGTAAAATGTAAACTTCCATATAAAATTAGATTCTAAATCATTGTTTTTCCTTAACTTTGTGGCTATGAAACCGATTGTACAGCGATTCAGAGGGTTTGTGGCGGAAGCCTCGGCCGGATGTGGCCGTATGTTCCGCATTCTTGGGTTAGCGGCGCTTCCGATGGCGGTTGTCGCCTCGGGGTGTTCGGCCCGCGGCGATGCAGCCCCCGAGGCAGGAGAGCCGCTCGGAGTGGCCGTCACGGTGCCTCCGCTTGAATATTTCGCCCGGGCCATTGGCGGCGACAGCGTTGCAGTAACTACACTTCTGAAATCCGGTTCCGACCCCGAGACTTTCGAGCCGGGGGTGGGAGCCATGAAAGCGCTCGGTGGCTCGGATCTTCTGCTGTCTACCGGGCTGATGCCATTCGAACAGTCGCTGGCCCAAAAAAGCTCCTCTCGCGGGGGAGCACCCCGGATTGTGAGCGTATCGGATGGAATCGATCTTATTCACGGCACTCACGGCCATGAACATGACGGCGTGCATCGACATTCCGACGCTTCGGATGAGCGCGAAGAGCTGTATGCCGATCCGCACATATGGTCGTCGGTAGGGAATGCGCGTATTATCGCGGAAAACGTATTGCGTGCATTCTGCCATGCCGACACGGCGCGCACACCTTATTATACGGCCAATTACCGGACTTTGATAGTGCGTCTCGATTCTCTGGAAGGAGCATGGATGGGACGGCTCGCACCTGTCGGGGGGAGCTCGTTCGCCATACGTCACCCTGCGCTCAGCTACTTTGCCCGCGATTTCGGATTGCGCCAGCTCGCACTTACCGATGGCCAGAAGGAAAGTTCGGCTGGAGGCAGGGCGCACGTGCTCGACGGAATCCGACGCGCACAGCCGGTTGTATTTTTTGTGGAGCAGGGCGCTGATCCGGCGCGGGCCGGGATGGTGGGCCGGACCGTCGGGCTCAATCCCGTAGAGATAAATCCGATGAGCGCCGACTGGGAGGGGGAGATGTCCCGAACCGTAGATGCCCTGACCGGAGCGGCGTCACGCTGACGTTCTTGTTCTCCCATCTTAAATAGCCGGTCGAAATTATTTTAATATTACCCGTCTTTCTGCCGTATGGAGATATGTAAACCGATAATAGAGCTTCGTGGAGTCAGCATGCAGTGGGAAGGAAAGAATATCCTTTCCGATGTGAACCTTACGGTGAACCGAGGTGACTTTCTGGCCATCACAGGTCCTAACGGCGGCGGAAAGACCACGTTGCTACGCATCATGCTGCGGCTTCTGCGGCCCTCGGCCGGTGCGGTGATATACCGCAATTCGGCCGGCGGCGAGTGCAACCGGCTTCCAATCGGCTATCTGCCCCAGAAAAATATGATTGATTCGCGCTTCCCCATCTCTGTGGAGGAGGTGATTTCCTCGGGACTGATGGCCATCGGAAGGCTTGAGGCCGACGAGAGGCGAACCGCCGTCGACGAGATTCTACGCATGGTGGAGCTTTCCGACCACCGCCGGGCTTCGATCGGCAATCTTTCCGGTGGCCAGCTGCAGCGCGCCCTGCTCGGCAGAGCGTTGATTTCGCGTCCGGAAATGCTCGTGCTCGACGAGCCCCTCAGCTATCTCGACAAGCATTTCGAGCAACATATCTATACGATTCTCCAGGAGGTGGCCCCTCATACCACAATCGTACTCGTAAGCCACGAGCTTTCCGTAATCTCCACCATGGCCAACCGCCACGCAATCGTCGACCATACGGTGCGTCTCTGCAAGGGGCATCATCCCCAGCCCTTCGCTGCCGACTCCTGCTCGTAGATTTCCTGTTCGGGCCATCATCCATATGTTTCGGAAAATTTGGCAGAGATATGGCAGAACGGTCTGCCAATAAGTCATTATGAATTCTTAACTGGCGGTTTCAGATGTTGATTCTGAAACCGCCAACCTTTTTGGCACAACATTTGTTCCTATATCAGAGCGGACGGCGATTCCAAAGCGTATTATCATGCTTCAGCGAGCCGCCGCACATCAGACAACATTTGAAAACAACAACAAAAACATTATATTCATTATGGCAAAAATTATAGGTATCGACTTAGGTACAACCAACTCCTGCGTAGCAGTGCTGGAAGGTAAAGACCCCGTTGTAATCCCCAATAGCGAAGGCCGCAACACCACTCCTTCGGTGGTTGCCTTCGTAGATGGCGGCGAACGTAAGGTGGGCGACCCCGCCAAGCGTCAGGCCATCACCAACCCCGGCCGTACGATCTACTCCATCAAGCGTTTCATGGGCGAGACCTACGACCAGGTGCAGAAAGAAATCGAGCGTGTTCCTTATAAAGTTGTCCGCTCCGACAACAACACTCCGCGCGTCGACATCGACGGCCGAC
>OGXW01002835.1_pt1 | contig 11961 bp, 7 predicted proteins | sample 1576341 | NCBI WGS metagenome assembly OGXW01 (sample SAMEA3541592, study PRJEB24748) | human gut metagenome | biome: human gut; feature: human-associated habitat; material: faeces | place: China | collected 2012
TCTCCGGTGTGTCGGACATGCACCCACCAGGTGTCCAAACGTGGAAGAGACACGGAATCAGATGCAAAATCTGTCTGGAAGAAATCCACACATTTTTCTCCACCGAATGGTTCAGGCTTATTTTCATTCCAGAACCTGTCAGTGCTTTTACCTCCATATAATAACACTTACTCCAGCACGGTCTGCCCTATCCGGCAGACCGTTTTTTGTGCATATCTATTTTACCGGAATCAGCTTCTCCTTGCCTCCGACATACGGACGCAGTGCTACCGGAACATTGACGCTTCCGTCTGCGTTGAGGTTGTTCTCTAAGAACGCGATCAGCATTCTAGGCGGCGCAACCACTGTGTTGTTCAAGGTATGTGCAAAATACTTGCTGCCATCCTTGCCCTTTACACGGATCTTTAATCTTCTCGCCTGTGCATCGCCGAGGTTTGAGCAGCTTCCAACCTCGAAATACTTCTTCTGTCTCGGAGACCATGCCTCAACATCGCAGGACTTCACTTTCAGATCTGCCAGATCGCCGGAGCAGCACTCCAGTGTACGAACCGGGATATCCAGGCTTCTGAACAGGTCAACCGTGTTCTGCCACAGTTTATCGTACCACATCTTGGACTCTTCCGGCTTGCAGACTACGATCATCTCCTGCTTCTCAAACTGGTGAATACGATAAACACCGCGCTCCTCGATGCCGTGTGCGCCTTTCTCCTTGCGGAAGCACGGAGAGTAGGATGTCAGTGTATATGGCAGCTTCTCCTCATCGTTGATTGTATCGATGAACTTACCGATCATGGAATGCTCAGAGGTACCGATCAGATAAAGGTCCTCGCCCTCGATCTTGTACATCATGGCATCCATCTCATCAAAACTCATAACGCCCGTCACAACATTGCTGCGGATCATAAACGGCGGCACCACGTAGGTAAAACCGCGGTCGATCATGAAATCTCTCGCGTAGGAGAGCACTGCGGAGTGTACACGCGCAATATCGCCCATCAGATAATAAAATCCGTTTCCCGCCACCTTGCCTGCAGCATCCAGATCAATGCCGTTAAAACGCTCCATGATCTCGGTGTGATACGGGATCTCAAAATCCGGGACAACCGGCTCGCCAAACTTCTCGATCTCCACATTGCAGGAATCATCCTTGCCGATCGGTACGGACGGATCAATGATGTTCGGGATCGTCATCATAATCTTGGTGACTTTCTCCTGAAGTTCCTTTTCTTTTTCCTCTAATTCTGCCAGACGGGCAGCTCCCTCTGCAACCTGTGTCTTGACAGCCTCAGCCTCATCCTTTTTGCCCTGCCCCATCAGTTTACCGATCTCTTTGGACAGCTGGTTTCTCTTTGCACGAAGATCGTCTGCTTCCTGCTGTGTCTTGCGCGCCTTGGCATCAAGTTCAATTACCTCATCCACAAGCGGAAGCTTGTGATCCTGGAATTTGTTCTTAATGTTCTGCTTTACAACCTCCGGGTTCTCTCTCAAAAACTTCAGATCGATCATGTCATTTCCTCCTAAATTCTTCTGTTCTATCCGCACAGGAACAAAAAAACCTTTCACCCCTGTGTCAAATGTCCCCGTCATCTCTGACCAGACACCACTTACACATGGGACGAAAGGTTCTGCTTCCGCGTTGCCACCCATCTTGCCACAGGCATGTTCCTGTGACCTCTCAAACGTATGTTAAAGGATACGACCCTCGCAGCTTTCACTGCTGGCTCCAAAAGTGGAAAGATTCTATCCTGCACCGGTTCGCACCACCCACCGGCTCTCTGTCGCAGTCTTCAAACCGCAGCTTTCTTCATCGCCAATTCTTCCGCTATTATATAATGATTATCCGCAAAATGCAAGGTTAATATACAGATTCGCCCGATCCGCGCCCGGTCCGCAGCAAATCACTGTCTTTTCCGGTCCTGGTCCTCTGCCTGTTGCGCGGTGTCCTCCCTAATCCACGCTGCCAGCGTCTTCGCACGTTCTGCCCAGGTATGCTTCTGCTCCACAATCGCTCTGCCGCGCCGCACAATCTCATTCCTCCCGGAATCATTTTGCAATAAATCCTTCACTTTTCCCGGAAGAGCGTCCATATCCTGCAGTGCGACATAGCAGACCCCATCGCCCTCATGAAGTTCCTCTTCCAGATAACGGCTCGGGTCGGTCACACATACCGCTCCGTTTAAGATGGAATTAAACACCCTGTCATGCGCTCCGTCCTTAAACCACGGCATCACATTCAAAGACACCTTCGCGTCCGCCAGCATCCCAAGGCAGGTAACAGAATCCGTCTGCGGATGCAGCTTCAGGCACTCCGGATGTCTCACATCCTCCAGTTCCTCCCAGCCTTTTCCGACCACATGTACCGGAATTCCCGCATTGACGAGCGTGCGCACCGCCTTTCCCCGCCAGTAATTGCGCACATACAGATCAATGAAAATCATCTTATGCAACGCAATCCGCAGCTGGTCATTGGGCTCTTTCCCCATCTCCCGCTCGCAGTGGGCAAGCGCCACTTCCTCCACTGTGCACGCCGGATGTTCTAACAGATCGTCTATGATCCCCCGGTAAAACGCCGCGTACTCCTCATTGATCCAGTTGATATAGGGTTCAAAAAAGGAAAGCTTTGTGTAATTTCCGGTCAGGATCACGTCATAGCAGGGCGCCGCCTGCTCTGCTGCGCCCTGTGCCCCCGCTTTTCCCGTCTTAGCTTCGTCTTCTCCCTGCCGCAATCCGGTTCCCGCAAGCGGCAAAAATCCCCGCGACACATACTCCGGATAAAATTCTTCAAAATATGCCTTCTGTCTCCGGTCGATGCTGATATGTCGGTATTTTTCCGGCAGATCTTTTAACCTGTCATCGTAAAAGTACGGATGGTCGGCGGCAATATTATAACAGGGAATGTGGTAGGTATCCCAGAGATAACCGATCCCCTCGCGGTACACGCCCGCCTCCTTTTCCAGTCCCTGAAAATTGAAGGTCACAAGCACCGTCTCGCGCGGTCTGATAAACTTGCGCAGCTTTCCAGCACTGCTCTCCTCCTGTTTCAGATCATAGAAAAATACTGCGTATCCCAGTTTTTGAAACTCCCCTGCCATCTGATGGGAGAAGTAGGATAGTGTCTCCACTCCGCCCTCCATCATGACAATTCTTTTTATCATGCCAGCTCCTTTCTGTCCGCAGCGCTGTCATTATTTTTTTGCTTACTCATGCCGCAGCGCATCAATCGGATTTAAATTCGCCGCCTTGTAGGACGGGAACACACCGAATACGATTCCGATGACCATAGAAAACGCCACCGCTCCCACGGCTGCCGGAACGCTGATCGCCACCGGCGTCGTCGTCACATACGAGATCACCTGCGCGAGAATAATTCCAACCAGCACGCCGATGAGACCGCCCAGACTGGTGAGCACCGCCGCCTCCGTCAGAAACTGTCCAAGGATCCGGGACTTGCGCGCCCCGATCGCCTTTTTCAGACCGATCTCCTGCGTCCGCTCCGTCACCGATACCAGCATGATGTTCATGACGCCGATACCGCCGACAATCAGCGAAATGCCGGCAATCCAGATCAACATGGTGTTGGTGGAACTGCTTAGTTCCTGAATCTGCTGTGCCTGCTCCATCAGGTCTTTTGCCTTATACTGGATCGTCGTGTCCGAAACCGACAGATACCCGTTTAGCAGATCCGCTCCCGCTTTTCCGGCGCTGGTCATATCATCCGTACTCTCCACGCGCAGCACCACATTCTGTGGCTCGTCATACTGATAAATGATCGGCCAGGTCGTCGCCGGCACATACACAGAGCCGGCGGAATCCTGCGCGTATGTATAGTAGTCGTCAATCGAATTGATGACCGGTTCAAACTTTTTCGCCTTTGTCACAATTCCCACCACGACATACGGCTCCTGCTGAATCTCAATCGTCTCCCCGACGGCTTCCTCCCCCTGGAACAGTGCATCCGCCGAATCCTCATCCAGAATCGCCACCTTGTGGTACTGGTCAAAATCCTGCTGCGTGAATCCGCGCCCTTCCTTCATAATATAATTGCAGGTGTCAAAATAAGCCACGTCAACGCCCTTGACATAACCGCCGGAAAGCCCGGTATTCAGATGATAGACTCCGTTGTAATCCTGCCGGCTCAGATAGCGCGACACATTTTCCACATGCGGGATCTCCTTGAGCTGTTCAACCACTTCGTCCGCCACAAGCGGCACGCCCTCCGGAATGCCGTTGTACTCCATCTCGTATTCCCACTCTCCCTGATACAGAGAAATCTCGACGGTATTCTCACCGGCTCCGACCAGGTTCTGCTTGATCTGCTCATTTGTTCCCTTAATTGTAGATACAATCGCAATAATAGCTGCAATACCGATAATAATTCCCAGCATCGTCAGGAAGGAACGCATCTTGTGAGCCCAGATTCCGCGGAAAGATAATCTTATATTTTCAAACATCTCCGTTCCTCCTTTAATAATTGGATGATTCGTCCGTGACGGCAGCGCCCTCCACCGCATTTTTCCCGTACGGGAATGCGATGCGGTCGTCCTCCGTCAGCCCGGACTTGATCTCTACCGCAGATCCGTAGACCGTTCTTCCAGTCACCACATACTGTTTTTTCAGCCGGTTATTCTCATCTGCAATCATACAGTACGACTTTCCATCCTCCGACCTCACATACGCTTTTTCTATAAAAATGCCGCCGCCATCGGACTGATTGGTCGATATGGACAGATCTACCGCCTCCCCGTTGCGGAGCGCGGAGCTGTCCTCGATATAAGCCGTGTACTCATAATAGGAGACATTGGGATTTCCATCGCCCCACGAGTTGCCCGAAACCGGATAATCCGATATTTCCGTGATTGTGGCATCAAACGTCATGCCGCTCTCCCATGAATTGGCAGTCACCACGGTTCCCATCTTCACATCATCCAAAAGCAGCTCGCTGATCGTCCCCTTTACATAGAGCCCGTCATCTCCGGTTATCACCAGAAACGCCTGCCCCTGCTCGGGCTTCTCGTCCGGATCGCCGAGCGTCTTGACGACACCGTCCACCTCCGCGTAGACCACACCGTCCGTTGCACTTTTCTCCATGGACTCGAGCGCCAGCTGTTCCTGTCTGCGCTGAATATCGAGCGTCTTTAATTTTTCTTCAATCTCGGCAGCCTCCTGATAGAGTTCCTCGGAAGTATATCCCTTTGGCACCTCCCAGTCCGCCATAAAATCCTCGTAGGCCTGCATGTACTCATCCGCAAGGGAGGTCGGTATGTATTCTTTTCCCGAAAACAGATACCACATGCGGCTCTCATCGTAATCCGCCGGAAAATCGCTGCCGTTTAACTCGACGGTATTCGGGGACACTGTATCATCCGCAACCGGCGTCTGCCGCCCGGTCGCTTCATCGGTGTCAAGCACCATCTTACCGTCCGCATCCTTCTTGCAGACGATCACGCGTACATGTTTTCCGCTGCCTCCCTCCGCGGTAGGACGGATGGTATTGAAAAAGCCGCCGTAGGCGTATGCATTCTGGTTGACATAATAAATATACGGTTCTTCCGCTGTTCCTGCCGGATACACCAGTTCCCCCGCCGCATTGGTTGTCACGTTGTAGGGAATGGAGGCCGCCGTCAGATAGTTGTAGATTCTGCTGTCGTTCTTATCTGTCTCTGTCAGGCGGTTTTCCTCGTCCATGTGCTGATACCAGGCAAGCTGCTCCTCGTTCAGCTTCGGCGGATCTTTCTTCACCGGCGTCTGCGTCTTTAACATTTCATACTTGTATTTTTGTCTCTCGATGTTATTCTCGATCGTGCTGATATCGAGTTTTTTGCGTTCAATCTCTATCTGGAGTTCCGCCGTGTCATAGGCGAGCAACGGGTCTCCCTTTTGCACCTCATCCCCCTTCTCCACATAGATCTCCTTGATCATTCTGGAATCATCCAGATAGATCTCCTGTGAGGAATCGTTCGTGACGGTGCCGTAACTTGTCTCCGTGTCTCCCCAGTATCCCCAGTTGAGGTTGGAAACCGGCTGCACTTCCGCGATAAGCTTTTTGTCCTGATAGGACTTATACCCGTATACGCCTCCCACTGCAGCCGAGAGGGTGACCGCAATACCTGCGATGACCGCAATCACTTTCTTAATCTTCATGATACCGCTCCATCCCCCTCTCCCTCATAGATCTCACCGTCGATGATCCGGACAATCCGCTTGGCTTTCGCCGCAATCCTGGGATCATGCGTAATCATGACGATGGTAACGCCCTCTTCGTTCAGGCTGTCAAAAAGCTCCATGATCTGCTCGCCGGATTTGGAGTCCAGGGCTCCTGTCGGCTCATCTGCCAGCAGAATCTTAGGATGGTTGACCATCGCACGGGCGATGGCGACACGCTGCTTCTGTCCGCCGGAAAGCTGTGTCGGTCTGAAATTGACACGATCCCCGAGTCCCACTCTCTCGAGCGCTTTCGTCGCGCGGATCCGCCTCTCCTTTTTGCGCACTCCGGCGTAGCTGAGCGGAAGCGCCACATTTTCCACGGCGCTCTCCCGCGGCATCAGCTGAAAACTCTGGAACACGAACCCGATGCTCTTTAAGCGGAGATCCGAGAGTTCCCTGTCTTTTAATTTGAGCACGTTCTCCCCCGCCAGCTCGTAAGTACCGCTCGTCGGTCGGTCGAGACACCCGATAATATTCATCAGCGTGGTCTTACCGGAACCGGACGGTCCCATAATGGCGACATACTCTCCTTCCTCGACCGTCAGCGATACATCCTTTAACACCGGCACAACCAGCTTCTCCTGCTGATAGTCTTTGTAGATATTCTGCAGATTCAGTATCATTCTGCCACCTCCGCCTCTGTCCCTTCTCCGGCATCCATACCGTCATACATTTCATCCGGCAGTTCTGTATCATAGACGCTGTCCAACACATCATAGAGCAGTTCCGTGTCATAGACACCCTCTGTATCGTACAGATTCTCGTCCGCCGGCTGATTGTAAAGCGGAGAAGAATAATCCACTTCCGCCTCGTCGGTCACGGTCGTCACACCCTCATAGAGACCAGCCATCGGCCAGGCAATGTAATCGTCCTCTGCAAGCCCTGAAACGATCTCATACTCATCCATATCCGCATCGTACTCTCCCAGCTCGATGTAGCGCTTCTCCAGATGATTTTTCTCATTAGCCGCCCACACATACGGGGTATCTTCGTCCTGCACGATGTAGGAGCCGTACAGCCACAGACCTTCCTTCACTTCCTCCTGTCCCTGATCCAGCTCGATGTACACATGCTGCCCCAGGATCAGTCCGTCCACCGAGTCGAGATCCACATAGAACGGATACTTGGACGCTGACTGTGTATCTCCCGCCGAAGAAGTGCTGTAATAGCCGTTATCGTTCCCCTGCTGCGGGCTCTCCGTGTCAATTTTCCCGATCGTTCCGCTCCACGTCTTCGTGCCGTCCACACGCGAGCGGATCACAACCTCCTGTCCCTCGGAAAGCATCCAGACATTCTGCTCATCGATGCTTCCCTTGATCCGGTACTCTCCAGTCTGTAAGATCGTCATAAACGGCGCGCTGTTCCCGTTGCTGTCCACGCCTTTCTCATTGATCTCCTTGACCACTCCCGCCACCTTGCTCACAACGGAAGAACTGCTGACCTGTTTCTGCTCCTTGGAGATCTCAAGCTTCTTGCTCTCCATATCGAACTGCTTCTGTGCGATGGAGTTCTGGATATTCTGAATCTGCGTGGTGTAATCGTAGCGTTCCGATTCGTCCACCTTCTCCATCTCTTTCGTCAGTGTGTCGATCTGTTTGTTGTAATTATCTATCTCATTCTGGATGCCTTCCAGCTCCAGCTTCGCCTGCTCAATCTTCATGGTAAGGTCACTGGTGTCGTAAGTGACCAGAGTCTGTCCCTCCTCGACCTCATCGCCGACCTCCACCTTGATCTCGCTGATCGTCCGGGAAGAATCCACATTCACCTCGTATGAATCCTGCGTCTCCACCACACCGTTATACCGGTTGGAAACACCTGCATACTGATTCATAATGCGGGATACCTTTTCCACATAGACCTTGTCCTCTGAACTTCCATCATCAAAGATCGGTATCATCTGCCTGATATCATCCCGGAAATAATAACCGGTTCCTCCCAGAACAGCAGCCACTGCTGCCACACCGATCAGAATTCCAACGCTCTTTTTGCCCATAGCTCCTCCTCTGCCCCAGACGGGTTACTTTCTTTTCTTTATTCTATCATCTTTTCAGACCCGATACATAGCGTTTAATTCTTAATAATTTTTGTAGAATAGAACATTAAAAAAGCCTCCGCGCATATTGAACACTCACAATATGCACGGAAGCCTAGTCTACACACTTTGAAAGATTTTATTTTAACGGATATTTTGCGGTGAGCTCCGCCACAATCGCTCTGGCGCGATCTGCCGCCGGCTCTCCCTCCTTGATCATCATGGCAATCGCCTCCGCAATCTGATCCATATCCCCGGTATTGAATCCGCGGGATGTCACCGCCGGCGTACCGAGACGCACACCACTCGTCACGAACGGAGACTTCGGATCGTTCGGAATCGTATTTTTATTGCAGGTGATATTTACGGAATCCAGAAGCTTCTCCACCGCTTTTCCGGTCTGGTCAAAATTCGTCAGATCGACAAGCATCAGGTGATTGTCGGTGCCTCCCGATACGATCCTGATGCCGCGGTTCATCAGTCCTTTGCACAGCGCCTGCGCATTGTCGATGATGTTCTGCTGGTACACCTTGAACTCCGGCTGCAGTGCTTCCTTGAAGCAGACTGCCTTCGCCGCGATCACATGCATCAGCGGACCACCCTGGATTCCCGGGAAGATTGCCTTGTTAAAGTTGTACTTGTCTGCCGCTTCCTGATTGCAGAGAATCATTCCGCCGCGCGGTCCGCGCAGAGTCTTGTGCGTGGTCGTTGTCACGACATCCGCATACGGGATCGGGCTTGGATGAAGTCCCGCCGCAACCAGACCAGCAATGTGCGCCATGTCAACCATGAGCACGGCACCGCAGGCGTCCGCGATCTCACGGAATTTCTTAAAATCGATCGTGCGCGCGTAGGCACTGGCACCTGCAATAATCATCTTCGGCTTGCATTCGAGGGCAATCTCCATCACCTTGTCGTAATCGATGAATCCCTCGTCGTTCACACCGTACGGTACGATATGAAAATAGGTTCCGGAAAAATTGACCGGTGAACCGTGCGTAAGATGTCCGCCGTGATCCAGATTCATCCCCATCACGGTGTCGCCCGGCTTTAAAACCGCGAACTGCACTGCCATATTCGCCTGTGCTCCGGAATGCGGCTGCACATTGACATAATCACAGCCGAAGAGCTTCTTCGCGCGCTCTCTCGCCAGCTCCTCCACGACATCCACGCAGTCACATCCGCCGTAATAGCGCTTCCCCGGATACCCTTCCGCATATTTATTGGTCAAAACGCTTCCCATCGCAGACATCACCGCCGGGCTTACCCAGTTCTCCGACGCGATCAGCTCAATATGGCTGTTCTGTCTGTCAAACTCATCCTTTATTGCCTGCGCGATTTCCACATCCACCGCTTCAATATCTTCCATTGTATACATCGTATGTATTCTCCCTTCCTGAACCGCCGCACTGTCTTTCTACGAAAAACACTTGTCTTTCTACGGCTATGCTACTCATTATAAATGACTTTGTATCTTTATTCAATCAGAAAACACATACTGTCTATAACAATTTGTTATAAAACATATAAGCGCACCAGATAAATCGCAAGTGCCGCCTGGCAAACCAGAATGAGCGGCATTCCGGCCACAAAATACCAGTGCTTTGTCTTGTGGCGGAACAAATACATTCCTGCCCAGGTTCCCGCGCTTCCCCCGAGCAGGCTCACACCAAAGAGCACCTTCTCCGGAATCCGCCACCGGTGCAGTCTTGCGCGCTTCTTATCCGACCACATGACCGCCACACCGATCACATTCATAACCGCCAAATAGATTGCAAACAACTTCATCCCATCCATCTCATTTCTCCTCAATGACCGTTTTCATGTCACTCCGCAAACTGAACATCCAGATCTACCGCTCTCTTAATTCCATCCACACTTCCCTCTTCACTGTACTGCCAGAAGGTAAATATGGCAGGGTCAATCTCTGCGCCATGCCATTATACACGCTATCGTACGTTTCTTCATGCCTGCTTCCCGTTATTTTCCTTTTTCCTGCAGGGAAATAAAAAGGACCGCAAATACATCTTTGGTCAATGTATTGCAGCCCCTTACTATTTATTTTATTTCTTGATCAGTCTGTTCTTGCCAAGATGCAGTCTCATGATGTACCACAGCTCCGTTGCAATACAGATGGAAGAATATGCTCCGCAGAGCAGACCTGCCATCAACGGAAGTGCAAACTCACGGATACTTGCAACACCGAGTAAGAACAGCATGAATACCATGATAAAGGTTGTCAGAGACGTATTGATACTTCGTGAAAGCGTCTGTGTCAGACTCTTGTTGGCAACCTCCGCCAGGAGCTCCGGCGTCTGCTTTGCAGCTGTCCTGCCCAGGTTCTCACGGATACGGTCAAAGATAACGATCGTATCATTGACAGAGTAACCGATGATCGTCAGCATACATGCGATAAAGGTATTTCCGACGGAAATACGAAGCAGTGAATAAACCGCCAGCACTACCAGCACATCGTGCAGCAGCGCAATAATCGCACTTGCACCAAAACGGATATCCTTGAACCGGAACCAGATGTAGATCAGCATGCAGATCGAAGCTACGATCACGGCAACGATGGCATCGGAACGCATCTCATTGCTGACAGTGGAGCTGATAGTCTGTGATGTAATGGAAGATTCATCCGCTCCAAGCTGATCCACCAGTGCCTGCTCCAGCGTATCTCTCTCATCCAGCGTCAGGGTACGCGTCTTTACCGTAATCTGTGTCGTACCTTCCACTTTGTTCGCCATGATGTCATTGTCGCCGATCACATCTGCAACCACCGGAACGATGGTATTCTCAATCTCTTCAATCGTGTAATCCTTACCATAATCTGCAGTGGTGGAAGTACCTCCCACAAAATCCAGACCATAGTTCAACGCTCCGCTTCCCTTGGCCGCATGAACGCCCATTCCGATAAATCCCGCTGCAATCATTGCCAGAGAAACCGCAAAGAATACGCCTCTCTTTCCAAGGAAGTTCAGCGTCCTGCGCTCTTTTGCACGGCCATAGAACTTCTCGTCACGGATACCGATGGCATAGAAGGAATACAGGATCCATCTTGTCACGACAAGCGCTGTGAACATGGAAAGTACAATACCAATCATCAGAGTGTATGCAAATCCCTTGACTGTACCGGAACCCAGCGCAATCAGTACCAGCGCCGCGATGATCGTTGTGATGTTACCGTCAAGGATGGCTGACATTGCCTTCTTAAAACCGATCTTCATTGAAGAATTGACTGTCTTGCCCGTCGCAATCTCCTCACGGATACGTGCGAAGATAATGACGTTCGCATCGACCGCCATACCGATACTTAAGATGATACCCGCAATACCCGGCAGTGTCAGTGTAATCTCAAATAAGTATAATGTAGCAATTACCAGACAGGTATAGATTGCCAGCGCGATGGCTGCCGCCAGACCCGGAATCTGATACATCACAATCATGAAGATCATGACGATCACTAAACCGATGGCTGCTGCCTTTAAGCTGGAAGAGATTGCCTGGCTTCCCAGCTGTGCTCCTACAACGCTGGATTCCAGCTCCTGCAGCTTTAAGGAAAGAGAACCGATACGGATCTGTGTTGCCAGTGTCTCGGCATCCTCATAGGTCTTCATGCCGGAAATCTGTGCGGTACCGCCGGTGATGGCTTCCTTTACCTGCGGATAGCTGATCGTCTCGCCTTCATCATAGAATGCCTTGTTGCCGGATTCGCCCACATA
>OGXW01002838.1_pt1 | contig 11943 bp, 9 predicted proteins | sample 1576341 | NCBI WGS metagenome assembly OGXW01 (sample SAMEA3541592, study PRJEB24748) | human gut metagenome | biome: human gut; feature: human-associated habitat; material: faeces | place: China | collected 2012
CCCTTGAGCGAGGTATCGTTGGTATGCACGTATACCGCGTTCAGTCCCTGATAAATGCGGATGCCCGCGCCATGATCGCGCGAATTGGCCGCCTTATCGACATTGCCGTCGATCATGGATATTGTGCCGTAAACGGTATCCTCCATGAATATTTCCGCAAAGTCGCCGCCCGTGGTCAGCGCCTCCGCCAGTACGGCTTCCGCCGTGGATTTCGTCAGCATGTTATTCCTCCTTATCCGAACCATCAAAATCAATGATGAAAGTTAGTGAAAGTAGTGGGCTCCTTTTCAGGCAGGCCGAACTGCTGCTTGCCCAATTGGATGCTCTTTATCATAAACGCCATATTGCGGCCGAGGGTGCGCATGGTCTGCAGGCCCTCCGCGTCCTTCAGGACTTCCTCTGCCGAGCCGCCGTATACCATATTCCAGTACTGGCTGCTGGCGATGGGCATACCGCTTATCGAGAAGTACTTGTTCAGCACGTCGAACGACGCGGTATTGCCGCCCCTGCGACAGGTAACGACCGCCGCGCCCACCTTCATGGCCTTATCGACGTTGAATGTGCTGAAAAACAGCCTGTCCATGAACGAGATCGCGCCGCCCGCCGGGGACGAATAGTATACCGGCGCGCCGATCACGAATGCGTCCGCTTCAGCCAGCTTGGACGCGACTTCATTAACCACATCGTCGAATACGCATTTGCCCAACTTGCGGCATTGGCCGCAGGCGATGCAGCCGCGCACGTCCTGATTGCCGACGTGAATCAGTTCGGTTTCGATGCCCTCGGCCTCCAGCGTGTGCTTCAGTTCACTAAGCGCGGTATATGTGCAGCCCTTTGCGTGCGGGCTCCCGTTAATCAGCAATGCCTTCATGACTTTTCCTCCCCTACTTAACACCGTATAGTCGCATATTAGCCTTTACGCGATTTGCTATTTTTATACATATCCGCCAGCTGGTCGCGGTACTTGCGCATTGCGCGTATGCGTTCCTCGCCGCCCAGCTCACCCGGCTCGTAATACGGCGTGCCGCGCGCGTCGTCGGGCAGGTACTTCTGCGGATACCAGTACATCCCTGAACAATCCTGTCAATTTCGCAAGTTCTTTTTCTTGTTCCCCGCTCTTCAAAATAGTTCTTTACATACCCAAATGCTGTCTTATCCGCCAACGTACCAATCGTTCCGGCACGGAACGTCTGTCCGGCTCCGAAAATAATTTCCGTATATTTATGGGCATTACTCTGATAATCTCCTGAGAAGTTCAGATCAATATCTGGCTCTTTATTTCCTTTAAATCCAAGGAATGTTTCGAACGGAATATCAAATCCATCTTTTACAAGCCTGGTTTTGCACACCGGGCACTCCTTATCCGGCATATCCCATCCACAGCCCCCTGCGTAAGCCCGTACTTCTTCGGATTCAAAATCACTGTAGTGGCACTTCGGGCAATAGTAATGTGGGCTTAATGGGTTTACCTCTGTAATTCCAGCCATGGTCGCAACAAAAGAAGATCCTACCGAACCACGGGATCCTACAAGATATCCGTCCTCGTTAGATTTCCACACCAATTTCTGTGCGATAATATACATAACGGCGAATCCGTTGGAAATAATGGAATTAAGCTCACGTTCCAGACGCTCTGTAACAATCTCCGGAAGCGGATCTCCATACATAGAATGTGCCTTGTTATAACAGATTTCACGAAGCGTTTTATCTGAATCTGGAATGACCGGTGGACACTTATCCGGGCGGACTGGTGATATTTTTTCCACCATATCCGCAATCATATTGGGATTGTCAATGACAATTTCTTTTGCTTTTGCTGAACCAAGGTATTCAAACTCCTCCAGCATTTCATCTGTCGTATGCAAATACAACGGTGCCTGCTGATCTGCATCTTTGAATCCTTTTCCTGCCATAATGATACGGCGGTACACTTCATCTTCCGGATCCATAAAGTGCACATCACAGGTCGCCACGACCGGCTTATCAAACCGTTCTCCAAGGCGGATGATCTCACGGTTGATCTCACGTAAATCTTCCTCACTTTGAACCTTCTCCACACGATCACTATCAATCATGAACCGGTTATTTCCAAGTGGCTGTATTTCCAGATAATCATAAAAATTAACAATTCTGGCAATCCGCTCTGCAGATTTTTCTCCCAGTATTGCCTGATACAATTCTCCTGCTTCACAAGCACTTCCAATAATCAGACCCTCCCTGTATTTTAACACTTCGCTCTTTGGCATTCTCGGCTGACGTCCAAAATACTCCAGATGTGACTTGGAAATCAATGTATAAAGGTTCACGCGTCCAATATCATTCTTTGCCAGAACAATGACATGATAAGACGGCATCTTACGGATTGCTTCCGCGTTGTGCGCGCCAAAATGATTCATCTGATCCAGTGTCTCGATTCCACGTTCTTCCAGCATCTGAATAAATTTCACATAAATCTCTGCGGTAACTCTGGCATCATCCACTGCTCTATGGTGATGTTCCTGAGAAATATTCAGTGCTTTTGCCACAACGTTTAGCTTAAATTTTGAAAGTGTCGGTAATAATACACGGGCAAGTCCCACCGTATCTACAGAAGTAAAATCCGGTTCTATGCCCTGCCGCCTGCAATTTTCTTCGATAAAGCTCACATCAAAACTGGCATTGTGCGCTACCAGCACTGCATCTCCTACGAACTTTAGAAACTGTGGGAGAATTGTCTCAATCTCCGGTGATTCCATAACCATCTCATCAGTAATGCTTGTAAGCTGTGTGATTCGAAATGGAATCGGAATCTTCGGATTCACAAATGTACTATACTTATCCGTAATTTCTCCGTTCTCAACTTTAACTGCACCAATTTCGATAATCTTATCTTTTACCGAACTAAATCCCGTCGTCTCCAGATCGAATACAACATAGGTTCCTTTTAAAGACTGACCTTTCTCATTGACTGCCACATCCTGCAAATCATCGACCAGATATCCTTCCACACCATAAATAACTTTAAATGGATCGTCTTTATCCAGTGTCTCAATATAATGATTCGCGTCCGGGAACGCCTGTACCACACCATGATCTGTAATCGCAATTGCCTTATGCCCCCAGTCATGTGCTCTCTTTACAAGATCTTTGACCTCGGAAACTCCGTCCATGTCACTCATTTTCGTATGACAGTGGAGCTCCACTCTCTTTTCTACCGCATTGTCTTTTCTGGATTCTGTAAAATCAGAAATTTTCTTAATTCCAAACACAGAAGAAATGACAAGTTCGCCGTCAAATTTATCAATATTGGTCACGCCTTTAATTTTCAGGAATGCACCCATTTTAATTTCAGCCAATACATCTGCAAGTTGATCATTACGCACGAACATCTTGACCATGATCGTATCAGTAAAGTCTGTCACTGCATACATGACAATGGTCTTTTCATTGCGGATTTCTCTTGTATCAAAGCTAATGACTTTTCCTCGAAATGTAATTTCTCCCATCTCACCAATCACGGTTGACAGTTCAATCGGCTCATCGTCAAATGGACGTCCGTAAATCAAACCTGACTCATCAAGATCCATCTTCGCAGATTTCACAAACACCTTCTTATCACGAAATCCACCCTTCTGGAATCCACTGCCTTTTGAAAATCCACCTTTTGCAGGACTGCCAGAATTTTTTCCGTCTCCGGAATTTTTTCCACCTTGTCCGCTTCCAGATGTTTCTTTTTCCCCAAACTTTGCTTCTTTTTCCTGCTTTTTTTCCTCTTTTTGCTTCTGTACAGCCTCAACCTGATCCAGTATACTGTCTACTTCCTGCTGCAGACGCATATCATTGTATTTCAAAGTACTTTCTTTTGGTTCTTTATACATGACACGAATCTCAATGGGCAATCCGAAACGTTCTGCATACACACCTTTTAAATAATCTGTCAGAGAATCTTTTTTCCCTTGCGCAATAACAGTGTCGATTAACTGCATGCAAAGAATATTTCCTTCTTCAAAGGTACATTTCGCATTCTGCAGCATATTGCGTTCTACAACACTTCTTGTATCCAGCTCCGCAAGAAAGCTGTCCAGATACTCCGCCATCACATTCTCTGGCGTGTACTGTCCGGACAGCTCATACTTTTCTCGAATCTCTACCTGCACGGCACTTCTTCCGAAAAGCTGGTTCTTGATCAGGTGCTCCATCTCGTATACCAATGTTTTCTGAATCAGATGACGACTTACTATATGTACTCTTAAAAATGTCCGGTCAGAGTTGGTCGTCACTTTTAATACCTGCGCTCCTTCGAACATATTACATATATCTTCCCCTGCCTTTAACGTAGGGAATACTTCAAAGAACGGTTTACTCATTCCAATGCAACAGCTCCTGTCTCAATGTCTCTAATAGTTCCTCTTCTTTTACTTTCTTTACAATCTCGCCTTTTTTGATCAGGAGTCCTTCTCCCTTTCCTCCGGCAATTCCAATATCTGCTTCTTTTGCTTCTCCCGGTCCATTGACCACACAGCCCATAACTGCGACCTTAATGTCCAGTGGGATATCTGCAACCATCTCTTCGACCTGATTTGCAAGTCCAATCAGATCAATCTGGGTTCTTCCGCATGTCGGACAGGATACAACCTCAATTCCACCTGTGCGAAGTCCCAGTGTCTTTAAAATAATCTTCGCTGTCTTGATCTCTTCTAGTGGTGATCCAGTCAGTGACACACGGATTGTATCTCCGATTCCCTGTCCCAGAATCAGTCCAAGACCTACTGAGGATTTTATATTACCTGCCAATAATGTTCCTGCCTCTGTAATTCCTACGTGTAATGGGTATGGGCATTTCTTGGCGATCAGTTCATGTGCCTTTACACACATCATAACATCAGAAGATTTGATACTGACTACAAGATTATTATATCCCATCTCCTCGATAAGCTGTATTTTGTCCAGGGCACTCTCTACAAGTCCCTCTGCAGTCACCCCATGATACTTCTCTACCAGATGCTTTTCCAGTGATCCACTATTCACACCAACACGAATTGGAACACCGTACTCTTTTGCTTTTTCAACAACAGCACGGACTCTCTGCTCATCTCCAATATTACCCGGATTAATACGAATCTTATCTGCCCCGTTCTCAATCGCTGCAATCGCCAGCTTATAATCAAAATGAATATCTGCCACAAGTGGAATATGAATCTGCTTCTTGATCTCACCAATTGCTTTCGCTGCATCCATATTCGGCACAGCGCAGCGGATGATCTCACAGCCGGCTTTCTCGAGAGCAAGAATCTGGGCAACAGTCGCCTCCACATCTTCCGTCTTCGTATTTGTCATTGACTGTATTCTGATCGGATTACCTCCTCCGATCGTAACATTTCCAATCTGAACTTCTTTCGTGTGATCTCTGTACATGATTTTTGCTCCTTCACATGCAGAAAACCTGCCACACGGCAGATTTTCTGATTTTTTCGTTTTAGGTTTCTTTTGTCTGATACCTACTTTCTGATGAACGTGAACTGTTCCCCATATTCTCGTTCTGTAAGTGTCAGCTGATTGCCATCTATGCTGTATGAAAAAGATGAATCCAGATCATCCAGTACATTCTCCAGATCTTCTTTTGTATATGCACCGTCCGCTTTCTCAACTGCCTTGTCAATCTGCTCCTCATCTTTTGTGATGGTAATAATCTTTGACTTCATATCTACGCTGTAATTCATCTCTACGGCTGCATCTGTATTCTCCGCAATATCCGTGATATCTACCTGAATCGTATCGTTCTTCTCAATCTTTAGCGCAATCGTTGCATCCTCACTTTCCCAGTTTCCTACTACTGGATTAGTCGTGAACATTCTCGTCAGCAGATATACTGCGATTAAAATGATCAGCACTGAGGATACAAGGGTAACCACTCGCCATATCTTACTTCTTTTTGCCTCATCATTGCCTGCTATAATCATACTCTTATAATCCTCTCACTTTTCTTCTTTTCTATCATAACTAAATTATAGATTCTTTTCCAGACAGTGTCAACGGGTATTCTCATGTTCCAGAACGGAACTTTTTCGCTACTTTTTGTTTACATCCGCCACACTTATCTTTTTTTCACATAACACTTGGTAAAATATACCAAAAATACAAAAGAAAGGAGACCTGGCAAGTGTCATTCGGTCAGAAGCTACGCAAATTACGCAAAAAATTTAATATGACTCAGAAAAATGTTGCTGACTGTATCCATGTCTCCCGCTCTGCTATTGCAGGTTACGAAAAAAAGGGCCGCCAGCCTTCTCATGAAAAGCTGACGGCAATCGCAGATTTATTCGAGGTCCCTGTTGATTATCTTCTGAATGACGAAGAGGATACTATCACCCTCTCTCCTTCCCGGCTTACAACCAATTCTGATGATGAGCTGAATCTTTTGCTTGCATACCGAAGCCTCTCCCGAAGCAGCAAACGTGATCTCAAAAAGTATATGAAACTTTTGAAAGAAAAAGATGCTTCAGAAAGCTCTTAATCTGCACTTATTATTTTTCTTTTTTTATTTTCTAGCACTCTTCTGCAATTTTATAAATTAGATGCTCCGTATCTTCCCAGCCAATACAAGGATCCGTAATGGACTTTCCATATACCATATCAGGTCCGATATTCTGTCTTCCTTCTTCCAGATAACTTTCCACCATAACACCCTTGATCATATTTTTCAGATCCGGATTATATCTTCGTGTATGAAGCACTTCACTGACAATACGAAGCTGTTCTTTGTATTTTTTATTTGAATTAGAATGGTTCGCATCAACAATTGCTGCTGGATTTTTCAGATCTTTCTTCTGATAAAGTTCAAATAATCGCAGGCAATCTTCATAATGATAATTTGGCTGGCATGTTCCATATTTGTCTACGCCTCCACGCAAAATCACATGTGCCAGATCATTTCCTGACGTCTGCACATCCATACCTCTGTAAATGAAACGATGTCCCATCTGGGCTGCCACTACAGAATTCAGCATCACCGACAGGTCTCCACTGGTCGGATTCTTCATTCCGACAGGAATATCCATTCCACTTGCTGTCAGACGATGCTGCTGATTTTCCACAGAACGTGCACCGATTGCCTCATAAGATAAAATATCATCCAGATAGCTTCTGTTCTCCGGATATAACATCTCATCTGCTCCGGTCAGTCCGCTTTCTTCCATAGCACGGATATGTATATGACGGATTGCAATAATTCCCGCATAAAGATCCGGTGCCTTATCCGGATCCGGCTGATGGAGCATTCCTTTATATCCCTCACCGGTCGTTCTTGGTTTATTTGTATAAATTCTTGGAATAATCATCAGTTTATCTTTTACTTTTTCATTGACTTTCGCCAGACGATCCACATACTCGCACACTGAATCTTCATTATCTGCAGAACACGGTCCGATAATGACTGCAAATTTGTCCGATTTTCCCGTAAAAATATCTCGAATCTCCTGATCTCTTTTTTTCTTTAACTCTGCAAGCTTTTCTGACAGAGGATATTCTTCCTTCAGTTCTGTCGGAGAAGGCAGTGTCGTATTGAATTTCATAGACATATTTTTTCTCCTTCTATGTTTCTTCTCTCTTATTCATTCAAGACTTAACTATCCTAAAATCTGTACTCCACCAAGAAGCACATAAGATATGAACCACATAATTACAGTTGCCATGCAGATTCCAATGATGACTGCCGGAAATGCTTTCTTAAATTTCACACCGAGAAGTGCGGCAATGAGTGAACCTGTCCAGGCTCCGGTTCCCGGAAGCGGAATACCAACAAATAATACAAGTCCCCAGAATTCATATTTTTCAATCTGGTCTTTTTTCTTCATTGCTTTTGCTTCCAGCTTATCTACCAGCGGTTTTAAATGTTTTGTTCCTTTCATCCAGTTAAAAATCGGTGTGATCAGAAGCAGGATAAACGGAACCGGTATAATATTCCCAAGAATACATAATGGAATCGCTTTTGCGACCGGCACTCCAAGAAGCGGACCTGCTACAAGAAGCGCTCCACGAAGTTCCAGAATCGGAATCATGGAAATAATAAATACAATTGCCTCTTTCCCAACACTTCCACTGAGTGCATCAATAATTCCTTGTACTAATGACTGTGTCATACATCTCTCCTTATTTTTTCATTTATTTTTGTAACTGTTCAGAACCCCGCCACATATATTCTTTCAAAAATGCAAATAACTGTTCCATCTCTTCTCTTGTTCCGATGGTAATACGCATATATTGCTCGATTCTTTCACTGCCCCAGAATCGCACATAGATATCATGTGCCTTTAATGCCTCAAACAGCTCTTTCGCATCGTATTCCGGGTGCTTTGCAAATATAAAGTTAGACCCGGAATCCAGATATGTAAATCCAAGTTTTGTAAGTTCTTCTTTTGCCCACTCCCTTGTCTCAACAATTTTTCTGACGCCATTCTCGAAATATTCCCTGTCTTTCACAGCTTCCACACCACACACAATTGAAGTCTGGTTCATAGTGTAAGAGTTAAATGAATATTTTGCATCATTTAAGTATTTGATCAATGTCGGATTGCTGATAGCATAGCCGATTCGCATACCCGCCATAGATCTTGCCTTGGAAAATGTCTGGACAACGATCAGGTTATCATATTTGTCAATCAGTTCCAGTGCGGAACGTCCTGCAAAATCAATATACGCTTCATCCACGATCACAATGACATCCTGATTATGTGCAATGATATCTTCTACTACTGACAGATCCTCATAGATTCCTGTCGGTGCATTGGGGTTTGGGAAAATCACTCCCCCGTTCTCCTTATAGTAGTCTTCTTTTACAAGTTTGAAATCCTCATCCAGTTTCTGACACTCATATGGAATCCGATACAGATCCGCCCATACACTATAAAAAGAATAAGTAATATCCGGGAAAAATATCGGTTTTTCGGAATTAAAAAATGTCAGGAAACACATAGACAATACATCATCGGATCCTACACCTACAAATACCTGGTCCGGATTCACATGATAAAAGTCTGCAAGCGCATTTACAAGTGGTGCTGCAGTCGGATCCGGATAAAGGCGGAAACGGTCTGTATCCATCTCTTCTAACGCTTTTGTGACTCCCGGTGCCGGTGGATATGGATTCTCATTCGTATTTAATTTGATGACTTTGCGCTGTGGCTGTTCACCTGGTACATATGGCTCTACTTTTCTTATGTTCTTCTCAAATGCTTTCATACTATGCTCCTGTATCTTTGCTAAATTTGTTCATCGCCGCGACCTCTGAACATTACATGTATTCCTTTGCCAGTTCTTTGAATTTTGGAAGCGAATTCACGATTGTCTCATGAGATACACAATATGCCAGTCTTACATATCCCGGGCACGCAAAGGAACTACCTGGTACCATCAGGATATTATATTTCTTTCCTGCATTACAGAATTCCTTTTCATCTGCAACTGGTGATTTTACAAAAAGATAGAATGCTCCCTGTGGTTTGATGCATTCAAATCCACATTCTTTCAATCCGTTATATAGATCTTCTCTGTTTCTGTTGTAGAAAGAAAGGTCTGTCTTTGCATCCAGGCATTTTTCTACTACTTTCTGCTGCAGAGTTGGTGCATTTACAAAACCTAAGATTCTTGTTGCCACATTGGCAGCGGAAAGAAGATCTTCACTGTCTGCAACCTCATCCGGAATAACAAGATATCCTATACGTTCTCCCGGAAGTGACAGGGATTTACTGAAAGAATATCCTACAATCGTATTATCATAATATTTCGTCAGGTATGGAACTTCCACTCCATCATAAGCAAGTTCACGATATGGTTCGTCAGAAATCAGGAAAATCTCTGTTCCATATTCTTTCTGTTTGGCCTCCATGATCGCCGCTAACTTCTTGATTGTCTCCTCTGAATATACAACACCTGTCGGGTTATTCGGCGTATTTACAATGACAGCTTTTGTCTTTGGTGTAATCTTCTGCTCAAATTCATCAAGCTTTGGCTGAAAATCAACTGTATTCGGGGAAATCTCGACCAGAACTCCATCATAGTTGTTTGTATAAGAACGATATTCTCCAAAATATGGTGCAAATGCAATCACTTCATCTCCGGGATTAATCAGAGATTTTAAAATGACATTCAATCCACCTGCCGCTCCGACAGTCATGACAATGTTCTTGCCGGAAAATTTTGTATCAAATCTTTCATTCAGAGACTTTGCAATTGCCTCTCTTACTTCCGGATATCCACTGTTACTGTTCGTATAGCCATGAAGCACAACCGGATCTATGTCATTGACCAGTTCGACAATTGCGTCTTTTACAATCTGCGGTGCCGGAACATTCGGATTCCCAAGGCTGAAATCAAATACATTCTCACGTCCGTAAATTCCTGCCAGACGTGTTCCTTCCTCAAACATTGCACGAATAGCGGAACTGTTCGCTACCATATTTTTCATTTTATCTGCTATCATTTTTCTATCTCCTTTTCATGTACATGTCCTTTTTCTACCATAAATACTGGTTTATAGGAAAGCTTTGCTTTTCTGAGTCCCTCAGAACCGGCATCATCTTCCCGATTCACATATTTGTAATCCATACACTCATGTTCTACAAATTGCTGATTGATCATAGTATATGCTCCGGGCACATCTGCATAAGCTTTCTCTATGTGAACAACAAATGTATCCGGGCAGATTGGTTCTCCGATGGTAAATGCTACGATTTTACCATCAATTCGAAGGATACCGCCCTTCAGGTCAAGTTCTTCAAAAAGTCTGAGTGCATTCATTGTCACACACATCTCTGCATTCTTATCTGTATCATCATTACAGCCATTCTCTTTTCTCCACTTCAAAGCCATCTGGAAACATTCCTCCAGATTCTCTTTTTTCATGGATTCGTAGCTCCAGCGTCCTTCAAATTCTTTTCGGAATCGATTCACATGGTTCTTCTTTCCATGCATCTTCTTACCAGACAAAGTCGCTAACTTCTCGCTTTCATAGACATAATCCGCTTCGTCCCGGTCATACTCAATCTCGAATCTTCCCGGATACCAGCTTTCCAGTCGTGCAAAATCATCCGGTGTCACATTATACATACGGAACGGATAACCTCGCTCCTCACTATATGTTTTCATCTTATCCAATGCACGCTTCACATGTTCATCTGTCCCTGCCGGAAATGCATAGGCAACATGTCCCTCATCTTCACTTTTGAACACCATGGCTCCTTCAACAATCGCCCATTTTACCGGGTACTGCCTGGACCATAAAAACACATTGACAAATGTACGTTCACAACTTCTGCTCGGATGCTCATCGAAATACTTTGTCATGATTTCCTTGTCTTCCAGCTCTGTTCTCTTAAAAATAATATCTTTCATTCTATGCTCCAATTCAAAACTAATAAAGAGCACATCCGACGAAGAAATTCCCCGCCATTGTACTCATCGCAGTTCTCGTTCATCTGATAACTGTAATTTTTACTCTTCCGAGTATAGCACATTTTCTATACTCATTACAAGGCATGCCCCTCATATCATCTATGTGCTTTTTACTGCTCTGCCAAAAACAAAGCTTCATAGTTGCAATATCTATGAAGCTTTAAGCGCTTTCTTCGCAATCTCACTCATCAATTTGGAAGCTCCCAAAAGTGCTAAAGTGATTGAAAAAGTGATTTTTGTTTTTCTTGACGTTTTCCTATATATACGGTATCATTAATTATATTATATGTAATCATTTTTATTATACGATACAAAAAATTCAACACCATTATCATTATATTATAGAGAGAAGACGATAATTATAAAATCAGAAAAGAAAAAACAGGGTTTCACATTAGTAGAACTCATTGTAGTTCTGACAATCCTTGCAATTCTTGCCGCACTTTTGATTCCGGCTTTAACCGGATACATACGAAAGGCAAAAGAAAAAGCAATTATAACAGAAGCAACCGATAC
>OGXW01002849.1_pt1 | contig 11909 bp, 8 predicted proteins | sample 1576341 | NCBI WGS metagenome assembly OGXW01 (sample SAMEA3541592, study PRJEB24748) | human gut metagenome | biome: human gut; feature: human-associated habitat; material: faeces | place: China | collected 2012
ACCGCGGGCTGTTGCCAGGTCCCTATCGGTCAATGGCGCAACCCATCCGGAATCCCTTCGCCTCCTCCGGCCTCGCCTTCGGAGTAGCCCCAGATGTGTCGTCACCACAACATCGGCTCTCCGAGCCTCCCGTGTTGTGCGTATCCCTCCTATCCCCAGGCTCGGCCTACGGCCTTCACCTGGGGTTGGAAACGACCACGTCCCTCCGGGCCTCCGCCGCTGCCTCTATGTAGGTAAATTTTTGTCCCTGCTCCGAGCTTTAGCGAGGTTTTCCCCAAGAGCGTTCCGGGTTTTCCCGAACCAACAGTTTGCCGCCCAAATTGTAGGGACGCACGGCTCGTGCGTCCGCTTTATCGGCTGAAAAATCAGACATTACATTCGGACGCACGAGCCGTGAGTCCCTACATTTCGGTGGTTCTGTGAGCGAGCTTCAGCTCGCGTTTCCGTCCGGATGGTGGGCGCCCTGAGAAAAGCAGGCGAGTCGGTCGCAAAGCTGCGGCGTCTCGGAGCGGCAGTGTCTGAGCTTAGCGAGTTCTGCCGCTCAGCCGCAGCGCGGCCGCCCTCGCCGTAAAGCTTTTCTCCGCGCCCCTTGGTCTTTTGGTTCTTTTCGACCTGCGAAAAGAACGCAATTTGCGCCTCTGGGCCTTTTGGTTCTTTTCGGCCTGCGAAAAGAACAGACGCCCCGTTATGGAAGCATGTTCAGGATCCATGCTTCCATAGCGGGGCGTAGTGTTTTCAGCCCATCCGGATTGGCGGCCGGGTTTGCGGGTGTGGGGCGAAATCCCTAAATTTGTGGGGAAATATTTACAGACCTATCTTTTATAACCTGTTTATTTGAATTTGAATCTAACCATGAAGAAAATGATTCTCGGGATGGGAATAGCTGTGGCGGCTCTTTCGGTGGGTGCGCCTGCGGCCGATGCCAATCAGCCCGACTCCGTCTATATCTTTTCGTATGCCAACGCCAATGGTGAGGGTGGCCTGAGGCTCGCCTGGAGCGCCGATGGGACGTCGTGGCAGAAGCTCAACAACGGCAATTCCGTAGTCAACAGCGATTTCGGGCCATGGGGACGGATGAAGAAGATGTTCCACCCTTCGCTGGCGCAGACTGCCGACGGCACCTGGGTAGCTACCTGGGAGCTCTCTCCCGAGGGTAAGGGGTGGGCACGCGTGGAGTCCCCCGACCTTATCCGCTGGGGCGCGCAGACCTACACCGACGCCGCTCCGGCTTCCGTAGCCTCGAAGGCCACGCCGCTCAAGGCCCGCGTGGGATCTAAGGAACGCGATGGGATGGTGCAGAAGGTGCCGTACTCGCTCGTTGAGGCGCTGCGCCGCTACGGCGACCATCGCGCCTACCGCGACGCCCTCCATGCGCAGACTATGGCCGGCGATGCCGTGCGCTTCGCCTCACTGAAGCCTCTGAAGGGGGCGCTCACGGTCTATCCCGACTCCACCAAGGCCATCAGCCCCAATCTGATGGGCATTTTCTTCGAGGATATCAACTATGCAGCCGACGGCGGCTTATATGCCGAACTTATCCAGAACCGCGACTTTGAGTACAACTCCAAGGACCGCAGCAAGTGGTCGGCCACTACCTCCTGGCATACCGACGATGCCGCCGGACGTCCGGTAATCGCCACCGCCGATCCCATCCACCCCAATAATCCCCACTATGCCGTGCTCAAGGGGCAGACGCTCAGCAACAGCGGCTTCGACGGCATCGCCCTCCGCAAGGGTGAGAAATACGACCTTTCGCTGCGTTCGCGCCTCGGCGCCGGGGCCAAGGCCCTGAAACTCCGCGTCGAGCTGCGCGACACGCTCGGTAACGTCCTCGCTTCGGCCACGCTTTCGCCCCGTGGGAAGGGTTGGAAGGAGTACAAGGCAACACTTATCCCTTCGGAATCAACCTCATGCGGCCGGCTTGTGCTCATCCCCTCGGCTGCCGACGAGCTGCATCTCGACCTGATCTCGCTCTTCCCGCGCAATACCTTCAAGGGGCGCCGCAACGGCCTCCGCGCCGATCTGGCGCAGACGCTCGCCGACCTCCATCCGCGTTTCGTGCGCTTTCCCGGCGGCTGCGTGGCCCACGGCGACGGTGTCGACAACATCTACGACTGGAAGGGCTCCATCGGTCCGCTTGAGGCGCGCAAGCCGCTGAGCAATCTCTGGGGCTACCATCAGACCAGAGGCCTGGGCTACCATGAATATTTCCTCTTCTGCGAGGACATCGGCGCCGAGCCGCTGCCGGTAGTGGCCGCAGGCGTCCCCTGTCAGAACTCTGGCGACGCGTCGCACCACTGCCACACCTTCACAGCCTCCTACGGCCAGCAGTGCGGCATCCCGATGGAGGAGATGGACGCCTACGTTCAGGATGTGCTCGATCTGATAGAGTATGCCAACGGCGACGCCCGCACCACCCGATGGGGTCGGCTCCGCGCCGAGTCCGGCCATCCCGAGCCGTTCAACCTCAAATACATAGGCATCGGCAACGAGGATATGATTACTCCCGTGTTTACCGAGCGCTTCAACAAAATCTACGACGCCGTGGCCGCCGCCCACCCCGAAGTGAAAGTGATAGGCACCGTCGGCCCCTTCTACGAAGGCACCGACTATGAACTCGGCTGGCAGCTCGCCACCGAGAAGGGTGTGCCGATGGTCGACGAACACTACTACGTGCAGCCAGGCTGGATGATTCACAACCAGGACTATTACGATTCGTACGACCGCAGCAAGCCCCACGTTTATCTCGGCGAATGGGCCGCCCATCTCGACGGCCGTCCCAGCAACGTGGAGACCGCCCTGGCCGAAGCTCTCTATCTCACCGCCGTGGAGCGCAACGCCGACGTGGTGGAGATGGCCTCCTACGCACCCCTGCTTGCAAAAGACGGCCACACGCAATGGCGCCCCGACCTGATATATTTCAGCAACACGGAAGTCCGTCCTACCGTCGACTATCATGTACAGCAGCTCTACGGCGCCAACTCCGGCACGACCTATGTAAATTCCGCCGTCAGCTATGAGGGTGGCGATCCCGGTGCCGACGCAATGCGCCGTGTGGGCGTTTCCATCGTACGCACCCCCGGCGGCGACACTGTGGTGAAGCTCGCCAACCTGCTCCCCGTTGAGGTTCAGCTCGATACCGACTTTGCCTCCACGCTCGGATTCACCCCCTCGGCCATCTCGCGCACCACGCTGAAGGGGACCCCCGCGCATACCGACGCCCTCCCGGAGGTGACGGCCCTTGACGCCGTTCCCGCCCGGATTGCTCTCCCGCCATATTCCTTCACGGTGCTGAGATTCAGCAAGTAACGTATATACCATAGCAAATGAAAAGGCCCCTGCTCACGCGGGGGCCTGTTTCGTCTTTGCTTACGTAAAAACTAAAAGTTACTCAAAAATCAAAAGTGGTTTATCCTTATGCTGACCGCGGCGATCAGAAAATCACCTTGGCGACCTTAGTGCCCTGGCGGCGGATTACGAGGGAACCCTTCGAGGGGTTGACTACACGCATTCCCTGCAGGTTGAAATATTCAACGGGGGCGTCGGCGTCGACGGTGTCGTCGGCCACGGAGTTGATTGCGCCGCTGAGACCGGCAACATTCCATGCGCCGAGAATGCCGTTGAAGGCAGTCGCAGTGTATTTTACATCAGTGCCGGGGAAGGATGCTGAGCGGGTATAGCTTGTGCCGTACAGGGTGTTGTTGTTTTCGTTGAAGAAGGCGGATTTGGTGGTGCCTGCCACGGCGAGGTCGATGGTCTGCAGGCGCTCGGCGGTGGCGTAGTCGAATACGTTGAGGTTCACCTTGCTGCCGGTCATGCAGTAGCCGTAGGTGAGGAGTTTGCCGTCGTTCACCCAGCTGTAGTTGGTCTGCCCGATGTTGACACCGGTGGCATAGCAGGTGGAGGGAGCACCCGGGGTAAAGCTTGCGCGGATAGTGAGTCCCTCGAGTTTGGCTGCTGCGGCCGGGGTGAAGATTTTCTCATCATCCTGGGTAAGAGCCTGGTTGGAGTTGCCGTTGATCAGTAGTTCGCCGGAATGGAATGCAGCAGATGAAAGCTGCACGGTTCCGGTTGTGGCGATGGAATATTCCGTTGGGTCGGCTACAAGATCGAGGGTGCCGTCAAGCCGGAAGTAGCGGATTGATTTGCCGGCGGCTGCGTCGGCATATTCGGCCAGAGCGAGCTGTGAGCCATCGGTGGCGAGCACCTGCTGTGTTTCCTTTGCTCCGGCGCCTGCACCGGCGAGAGCGGTGAGTACTGAAGTGGCTTTACCCTCGTGGTTGATTTTCACTACAAACGAAGTGGCGCCGGCGGCTTTGCCGTTGGTGATGGTGGTGTTGGCGGCAGCAGGAGCCTTCACGCCGTTGCCGAAATCAAGGTATCCGCCACCGTAGTTGCCGGCAAGAAATACGTTGTCGTGGCTGTCGGCAACAATCGATGTTGCTGTGAATGTTACGGGAGCTGCAACCGAGGTATCTTCGGCGGTGAAGTTGTCAGCCTCGATGACAACGTGCCACTGGTAGACGCCGTTGGGCGATAGGCAGAGAATCAGGCCGCAGTTGGTATTGGTAGCCGTAGCCTGCGGGGCTACGCTGATTTCAACTTTCTTGCCCGCCTTGTCGGTGAAGGAGAAAGCCTTGCCCGAGGCGGCATTGGATGCGCGCAGGTTAAAGGCATAAACGGCCGAGCCGCTTTGCAGACGCGTCAGAAATACGCTGTTGTTCTCACACTGGGCGAAGTCGGGGGCGATGGTCCATACCGGCGCGCACTGCGCGTCGGCGCGTGCCAGGAGCACATTCTTCACTATCGAGCCGGTGTAGCTGTCCTTGGCCACGATTTCTGTATCGGACCAGTAGAGCGCCTCGGCGGTTTTGGTGGCCGTTCCGTTGTCGAAAGTACCGCCTACGTAGAAGTCGGTGGCGTTTGCCGGAGCGACGGCGTCGAAGTTACACATGTTGGCGGATTTCAGCCATGCGCTTGCCTGATATGTGGCCGTTACGTCGGCGGCATTTGCTGCGGCCGCGGAGAAGAGGAGAGCACTTAGAAGTAAAGTTTTCTTCATGAGCATGATGTTTTTTTGAATGACAGCGGGATGATCCCTTTCGTAAATCCGGATAAGCGCTGTCGGTTGTTTAATTGTCGCTATTGGTTTTGAATTGATGCCGCAAAATTAATATTAATTACCAACATACCGCGCCCCCACGCATAAAAATACTCACAATTGGGTAGCGGACGGTGGCCGACTATCCGCTGCTCTAATGAAATTTAGGTATGGGTGGTTGAGTGGGGATTCAGCGACGGTCGGCGTGGCCTTCGTAGTAGTTGACGAATGCCTGGTTGACCAGGCGGATGGCGCCGGGGGTGGGGTAGTCGCCCGAAAAATACCAGTCGCCGGGATGACCTGGGATGGCCTCGTGGAGCCCTTCGAGTGTCTGATAGATGATGGTGACGTTCGGCTTGAAGCCTTCCGGACGGAGCATTTCGGCGATTTTCTCCGAAATCTGGCGGTCGGTGAAGGGGGCGTAGACGGCCTTCACACAGTTTTCCAGTTCGGCGTCGGGGGCTTTCGCCATGGCTTTGCAGCGGGCGTAGGTGTCGTCGAGAATGCTTTCGCGGCCCGATTCGCGCAGAAGGGCTACGGCGGCGCGGAAGGCGATGAACTCGGCCATACGGCTCATGTCGATGCCGTAGCAGTCGGGGTAGCGTACCTGGGGCGATGAACTGAGCACTACGATGTGGCGCGGATTGAGGCGCCCGAGCATGGCGAGAATCGACTGGCGGAGGGTGGTGCCGCGCACTATCGAGTCGTCGATTACGGCTACGGTGTCGATGCCGGGGCGGATGGTTCCGTAGGTGATGTCGTAGACGTGGGCGGCAAGGTCGTTGCGCTCGGAGCCTTCGGCTATGAATGTGCGCAGCTTTATATCCTTGATGACGACTTTCTCCACGCGGATATGGCGCCGCATGATGCGCGCAAGCGATACGGGATTCAGATCGCCGGCTTTCTGCGCGCGGTTGATGGCGCACATCTTCTCATCTTCCAGATGCTCCTCCAGAGCCTGTTGGAGGCCCATGAAGGCTACCTCGGCGGTGTTGGGGATGAAGGAGAAAACGGCGGAGTCGGTGTCGCCTCCGATAGCCTGGAGCAGCTGAGGCACGAGGTTACGCCCCAGGCGCTTGCGCTCGCGGTAGATGTCGGCGTCGCTGCCGCGCGAGAAATATACGCGCTCGAACGAGCAGCGGGCATTACGACCCGGCTCCAGGATGGGGCAAACGCGGTAGCGGCCGCGGCTGTCGGATATAAGGGCGGAGCCGGGGGCGAGCTCGCGGATATGGTCGGTGGGAATGTTGAAGGCGGTGGAGAGCACGGGGCGCTCGGAGGCGACGGCAATCACCTCGTCGTCGGCGAAATAGAAGGCCGGTCGGATGCCGTGGCGGTCGCGCAGGGCGAACATGTCGCCGGATCCGGTGCAGCCGCACATTACGAAACCGCCGTCCCAACCAGCGGCCTCGGAGCGCAGCACGCGCTCGATGTCGAGCTGCGACTCGATGGCGCGGGTCAGCTCGGGTTCCTCCAGCGTGGAGCGCAGCTCATGATAGAGCCGTGAGTGCTCGCTGTCGAGGGCGTAGCCGAGTTGCTCGAGGAGCATGATGGTGTCGCTGTAGATGCGCGGATGCTGTCCGCGCGACACTATGGCCTCGAAAAGGCTGTCGACATTGGTCATGTTGAAGTTGCCGCAGAGCATCAGATTGCGCGAGCGCCAGTTGTTGCGGCGCAGGAAGGGATGGACGTAGCTCATGCCCGAGCGGCCGGTAGTGCTGTAGCGCAGATGGCCCATGTAGATTTCGCCGAGGAAGGGAGCTTCCTCCTCGACCTCGCGCGCGGTGTGGGCCGCGGGGTCGAAATCGGCGATGGCGTGGCGCATCTTGCTGAAAATGTCGCCGATGGCACTCGGCCCGAGCGCACGCTCGCGATAGAGGTATTCGCTGCCGGGAAGAGCCCTGAGCTTGACCACTCCCACTCCGGCGGCTTCCTGGCCGCGGTTGTGCTGCTTCTCCATGAGGAGATAGAGCTTGTTGAGGCCGTAGCTGGCCGAACCGTATTTCTCTTTATAATAGTTCAGAGGCTTGAGAAGCCGGATGAGTGCGATGCCGCACTCGTGTTTGATCTGCTCCATCGGGCGGAAACTGTAGCGTTTGGAAACTTTCTGCAAAGTTAGCTAAAAATCTCACGGTTTTTTTATGTATCTTTGTAAAATTGAATGAGAAGTTATTGAACCACTTTCTTGAATCACTTTCAAGCAACCGAAAGCCATGCGCAGGAACTACAAACGTATACTTTTGAAGCTCAGCGGAGAATCGCTGATGGGTGAACAACATTACGGCATCGACCCGGTGCGTCTGGGGCAGTATGCCGAGCAGATCAAAGCGGCCGCCGGCAGCGGCGTGGAAATCGCCATCGTGATAGGCGGCGGCAACATATTCCGCGGAATGCAGGGGGCGGCCAAAGGGTTCGACCGCGTGAAGGGCGACCAGATGGGTATGCTCGCCACGGTAATCAACTCGCTGGCGCTCAGCTCGGCGCTTACGTCGATCGGACAGCCGGCGCAGGTGTTTACGGCGCTCAATATGTATCCTATCGGCGAGTACTACAGCAAATGGAAGGCCATCGAAGCCATGCGCGAGGGTAAAATCGCTATCCTTTCGGGCGGTACGGGCAACCCCTTCTTCACCACCGACACCGGCGCCGCACTGCGCGGAGTTGAGGTCGAGGCCGACGTGATGCTCAAGGGTACGCGCGTAGACGGCATCTACACCGCCGACCCCGAGAAAGACCCCACGGCCACCAAATTCCAGGAAATCAGCTACGACGAGGTGTATACCCGCGGCCTGAAGGTGATGGACCTCACTGCCACGGCGCTATGCAAGGAGAACGGCCTCCCCATCGTGGTTTTCGACATGGACACCCCCGGCAACTTCGCCAAAGTGCTGGCCGGAGAGAACATCGGCACGCTGGTGTACTGATTTCTGATAGCTCCCTCAGCTATCCGGAAGGACGTAAAGAAAACCTTTCGTAGCAATGAAATAATTAGAAACAAATAAAAAATATAACGATATGACCGACCCCAAGACTTATCTCGACCCCGCAGAGGAGAAAATGGAGATGGCAGTGATGTATCTCGACGAAACCCTGCAGCGTATCCGTGCCGGCAAGGCCAACCCGAAGATTCTGGAAGGAATCCGCGTGGAATACTATGGCTCGCAGGTGCCCATCTCGAATGTGGCCAATGTGTCGACCCCAGACGCCCGCACCATAGCCATAACCCCCTGGGAGAAAGCCATGTTCAAGGAGATTGAAAAGGCTATCATCAATTCCGAACTTGGCATCACGCCCGAAAACAACGGCGAGGTGATCCGCCTCGGCATTCCGCCGCTCACTGAGGAGCGCCGCAAGCAGCTCGTAAAGCAATGCAAGGGCGAGGCCGAGCAGGCCAAGGTGAGCGTGCGCAACGCCCGCCGCGACGCCATCGACGGCCTCAAGAAGGCTGTAAAGCAGGGTATGCCCGAGGATGTGGAGAAAGACGCCGAGGCCACGGCCCAGAAAATCCACGACAAGTATCTCAAGAAAATCGACGAGATTTTCGCCACAAAGGAGAAGGAAATCCTTACCGTCTGATTCCCATATGCCCGGCATAAGGGTAAAAGCTACGCCATGCAGACCGTAATGTTTCATGAGACAGTGTTCGGACCGATCCACTCGCGCCGGCTCGGCACGTCGCTCGGGGTGAACCTCAGCCCCGTCGACGGGAAGACGTGTACCTTCGACTGCCTCTACTGCGAGGCCGGGTTCAATGCCCAGGGGCCCGGTAAAGCGGGGCTGCCTGCGCGCGCCGAAGTGGCCCGGCAGCTCGACGCACGCCTGCGGCAGATGAAGGAGGCCGGACAGCGACTCGACGTGATAACCTTCTCGGGCAACGGCGAGCCGACGCTCCACCCCGATTTCGCCGGGATAATCGACGACACGCTCTCCTTGCGCGACCGCGACTATCCGGAGGCCAAGGTGAGCGTGCTGACCAACTCCACGCGCATCTTTACCACCGAGGTGGCCGCCGCCCTGGAGCGCGTCGACAACAATATCCTGAAGCTTGATTCGGCCGTGGAGGCCACGATGCGCGTAATCGACCGCCCCAATGCGCCGGATTTCACCGTCGACCGCGTGGTTGAGGGGCTGAAACGTTTCTCCGATACCGGAATCATCCAGACGATGATGCTGCGCGGCCAGTGGGAGGGCCAGGAGTTTGACAACACTACCGACACCGAGGTGGAGGCGCTTATTGCAGCTTACCGGCGTATCCGCCCGCGCGAAATTATGCTCTATTCGCTCGACAGGCCCACACCGGCGAATACGCTGCGCAAGGTGCCGCTCGATGAGCTTCAGGCCATAGGCCGGCGCATCAGCGAGGCTATCGGAATCCCCGTGCAGGTAAACTGAAAACAGATGAAAACCAACGAAATAATATCGGGAGGGCGCGCTTTGGCGTGCCCTCCGGCTTTAAGGCGCGGGAGCCGTGTGGACATTGTGTCGCCCGCATCGAAAATCGACCCTACGCTCATCGACGGTGCCGCTACGGCTCTTGAAAGCGAGGGCTTTGAGTGCGTCGTTATGCCTTACGCCAAGGGTGCCAACGGATCCTTCAGCGGGTTGGCCTCCGAACGCCTCTCCGACCTTGAAAACGCGCTTGCCGACCGCTCTGTCGGAGCCATTGTCTGCTCGCGTGGCGGCTACGGTGCTGTCCATCTGCTGGAACAGCTCGACCGGCTCCCGGAGGAATGCTTTAACAAATGGCTCGTAGGGTTCAGCGATATTACGGCGCTCCACTGCCTATGGACGCGCAAGGGGTACGCCTCGCTCCACGGAGCGATGGCCAAGTACATAGGGCGCGGCAGCGAGTTCCCGTACTATGAGACCGAAATGGAAGTGCTGCGCGGAGGAAACCTGAAGATAATGGCCGACGCTCATCCATTTAACCAATGTGGATGCGCCGAAGGGGTGATGACCGGAGGAAATCTGGCAGTGCTCGGCGGCCTAATCGGCACACCCTACGACCCGTTTGAGTGCGTATACACGGCCGAGGCCGTGGAGAGAGGCGCCGTGGCGCGGCCGATGCTCTTCATCGAGGATATCGCCGAACCGATATATAAAGTGGAGAGGATACTCTGGCAGCTACATCTGCGCGGCGTGTTCCGCCGCGTGTCGGCAGTGCTCGTCGGCCAGTTCACCGAATACCGCCCGAGCGCCGACCACCCCGACATGTACACCATGATGCATCGCTTCTTCGGCAGCATCGACATGCCCGACATCCCCATAGTCTACGACCTCCCCGTGGGCCACGTCGAAGCCAACGCCCCCCTTCTCTTCGGTTGTCCGACCATAGTAGAAGCCACCCCCTCCGGCGTCACCATCTCCCAGCGCCAATCCCACTAAACAGCAGTCGAACTTGGCTTTTAGTTTAAACAATTAGGGGGGTGTATAACGAACAAACTTCGATCATATTGTAGGGACGCACGGCTCGTGCGTCCGTGTAATCTGCTGAAAATTAAAAAAATATTAGGACGCACAGACCGTGCGTCCCTAAATTTTAGTGGTTTTGCAACACTTTCGCCCATTTTCAAGAGCTAATTCGCTGATATTCGGATGCGCCAGGGTGCATCCCTACAAGTTGGGAGCCTGAAAGGGTGCGGTTATTCGGTCGGAGATGGGGCGGATCTATGGGGAAGCACAAGCCGTACCGGGATTATATTGTTTTGGTAGTCGACATAATTGCCTATGCCGTTGACGTAGCAAGAGTATTTCTTGCCGTCAGGCGATTTCCTGTCGGCTAAATAGCTGCCGAATTCTATGTGAACCACCTGATTCAGCTCAAGAAAGTTTACATAAATATCGTTCTTGTCGTCCGGAAAAAATCCAATTGAGATAATGGCATAACTGTCAATCATTTCCTTTGAGGGAGTAATTGGGTTGCTCCAATCTGTGCGTATAATTCCTGCACCATCCCACCAGCCAGACGTTTCTTCGCCTGTCGCAGGGTCGATGTTAACCCATGGCCATGTTTGCTGAGGCCGAAAGCAATCCCAGTCTATTTTTTTAGGATAATCGTTTATTGAGATAGAGATAGGGGCATACAGCCAGCTTCCTTCGGCGCTTTCCGACAACAGGTTGTTGCCCTCATTATCGAAAATCCCGATAATCAAGTCGCATGGCAATGAGGCTGGGCGTGGAATAGGGTCTTTTTCGTCGTCGCAACCCGCGAAACTCAGCGCAAGTGCCACCCCAAAAATTAAATTTAGTATATTCTTCATTTTTTTGTCATAATTATAAAATATACGTTTGAACTATAATTCGCTCTGGACTTGATTGACGATAATATAGGGCGAGAAGGGTCAAAACAATCGCTCAGATAGTATCCGTAAAGACTACCCCACCCCCAGTTATAAAAATTATATTTATAGTATTCTGTTTTTTCAAAATATTTATGCCAAGTCATTCCACCGTCTGTCGATTCGTAGCTTATACGATGAATCTTTTTGACTTTTGCTGCATCGCAAACCCACAGGTGGGCGATATTTCTTGCTTCATCTAACCCATACATCAGTAACACGCAATTTTGATTTTGTAAAGCATTAATCACGCTTTGTGATGAATATTCTTCAGAGAATAAGTTATATCCAATCTTTCGAAGAGCTTGTACTAAATTTGAAGTCGATGTAGGTGAAGCGCCCACTCCATTATCGTTATAGGTGTATATAGTGTTTGCTCTTCTCCCTAATTCTCTACATAATTGGGCGATTGAGGTGTGAATTGTTTTATCGCATGTTCCTTCGGAAGGAATATAACCTTTCGTCGGCAT
>OGXW01002851.1_pt1 | contig 11905 bp, 9 predicted proteins | sample 1576341 | NCBI WGS metagenome assembly OGXW01 (sample SAMEA3541592, study PRJEB24748) | human gut metagenome | biome: human gut; feature: human-associated habitat; material: faeces | place: China | collected 2012
AGATAGATATTTATATCATCAAAAGCATACTCGTTGAAGTAGGAATGAAACATGGGAGTTTATAACTTTTTATAAGTTTTCAGTAACGGCATAGAGAATGAAATTAACAAAGTTATTGGAGCGTCTGGATTACAAGGTAGTCGCAGGCAGTGATAATATAGAGATTACAGAACTTGTCAATGATTCCAGAAAGGTCGTACCGGACAGTGCGTTTGTGTGTATCAGTGGTGCTGTCTCGGATGGTCATCAGTATGTAAAAGATGTAGCAGAAAAAGGTGCTGCAGCGGTTATTGTGGAAAAAGATGTGGAAGTGCCAGAGGGATTGACCGTTATCAAAGTAGAAAATACAAGATACGCACTGGCACTTATGTCAGCAGCCTACTTCGGATATCCGGCTGAAAAGCTTAAGACCATTGGAATTACCGGTACCAAGGGTAAGACGACAACAACTTATATGGTAAAAGCTATTCTGGAGGAAGTAGGACACAAAGTCGGATTGATTGGTACGATTGAGGCAATCATCGGGGATAAGACCATTCCATCTAATAATACAACACCGGAGTCTTACACGATTCAGAAGTATTTTGCACAGATGGTGGAAGCCGGATGTGACTGTGTGGTTATGGAAGTTTCTTCACAGGGACTGATGCTTCACAGAACCGCAGGGATTATGTTTGATATCGGAATCTTCACAAATCTTGGAGAAGACCATATTGGACCGAATGAGCATAAAGATTTTGAGGACTATAAGCGCTGTAAAGGACTTCTGTTCAAACAGTGCAAAGTTGGAATTGGAAATGTAGATGACAAGTGGTTCGAAGATGTATTTAAAGGTGCAACCTGTGAAATTGAGACATTTGGATTTGGGGAGAAGGCAGATCTTCGTGCAATCGATGTGAAGCACATCTCAAGACCGGGATATCTTGGAGTTTGGTACCATGTGACAGGACTGATGGACTTTGATGTGGAAATCGACATTCCTGGAGAATTCAGTGTGTACAATTCACTGACAGCTATTGCAGTATGCAGACATTTTAATGTACCGGTCGAGAAAATCAAAGATGCACTGAAAGTCGCAAAGGTCAAAGGCCGTATTGAGATGGTCAAGGTATCCGATGATTTTACACTTATGATTGACTATGCGCATAATGCTATGGCACTGGAAAGCTTGTTACACACACTTCGTGATTACAATCCGGGACGTATTGTGACGGTATTTGGCTGTGGCGGAAACCGTTCTAAAACAAGACGTTATGAGATGGGAGAGGTATCCGGAAAACTGTCTGATTTTACAATCATTACTTCAGATAACCCGAGATTCGAAGAGCCACAGGCAATTATTGATGATATCATCGTGGGTATGAAAAAGACAGATGGAAAATATATCGACATCTGCGACCGTAAAGAGGCAATCCGTTATGCCATCGAGCATGGACGTCCGGGTGATGTCATTGTGCTAGCTGGAAAGGGACATGAGACATATCAGGAAATCAAAGGCGTGAAATATGACATGGATGAGAGAGTCCTGATTAAAGAAGTATTGGAAGAACTTAAAGGAGAGTAATGTTCGCTGATATTATTATTGATATTACGCATGAAAAATTAGATAAAGTGTTTCAGTATCGCATCCCCCCAGAACTTGAGGGGGTGCTTCAAGTTGGAATGGAAGTTATAGTTCCGTTTGGCAAAGGGAATAAAGAAACTCATGGATATGTGATAGGATTTTCTGAAAAAACAGATTACGACCTCGCAAAAATTAAAGAAGTTCTTTGTATTGAAGAAAACCATCAGGAAATCGAGTCAAAACTTATTGCTCTAGCTGCATGGATCCGAGAATACTATGGTGGAACTATGATCCAGGCATTGAAGACGGTACTTCCTATTAAGAAAAAAGAGCGGATCCAGCACAAACGCAAGGTGAAGCTTCTTTTAAATGAAGAGGAAGGAAAGAAGCAGTTAGATATTTATCTGCACAAGAACCAAAAGGCAAGAGCAAGGCTTTTGGCAGGGCTGTTAGATCAGCCGCAGCAGGACTATGAGCTCATTACAAAGAAGTTAAATGTCACACTTTCGGTCATTCGTTCTCTGGAAGAGCAGGGAGTATTGGAGATTCAGGAAGAAGAGAATTTCCGTAATCCGATACACTACCAGAAAAAAGATTTCGGTCCACTTACACATACACCAGAACAACAGCAGGCAATCGACACATTCTGGAAAGATTACAGTCAGAGACATTACGGAACATATCTGCTTTATGGCGTAACCGGAAGTGGGAAGACGGAAGTTTATATTGAGATGATCAGTCGGGTGGTCAGTCAGGGAAAACAGGCAATTATGCTGATTCCGGAGATTGCGCTGACTTATCAGACGGTGATGCGCTTCTATGCCAGATTTGGAAACCGGGTGTCGATTTTGAATTCCAGACTTTCCCAGGGAGAGCGTTCTGATCAGATGGAGCGTGTCAGACGTGGAGAAGTGGATGTGATGATTGGACCTAGATCTGCGCTTTTTACACCATTTTCCAATCTGGGACTAATCGTGATTGATGAAGAGCATGAACCTACTTATAAAAGTGAGCAGGTGCCAAGATATCATGCAAGGGAGACTGCAATACGCCGTGCACAGATTGAACAGGCAAGTGTCGTACTTGGTTCAGCAACACCTTCTGTGGAAGCATTTTCCTGGTGCCAGGGCGGAAGCTGCACGATGCTGGAATTAAAGAACCGTGCTACCAGGCAAGTGATGCCAAAGGTATACACGGTCGATATGCGGGAAGAATTAAAGAATGGAAACCGTAGTATTTTAAGTGACAGACTGACAGAACTTATGGAAAAATGTTTAAGTGAGCACCACCAGATGATGCTTTTCCTCAATCGGCGTGGATATGCGGGGTTCGTCTCTTGCAGGTCCTGTGGATATGTAGTAAAATGTCCTCATTGTGATGTTTCGCTCTCAGAGCACAGAGGAGGCAGGCTCATCTGTCATTACTGTGGGCATGAGGAGAGGATGATCAAAACTTGTCCGTCCTGTGGTTCACCTTATATTGGTGGATTCCGCATGGGAACGCAGCAGGTAGAGGATCTGGTAAAGAAGCGCTTTCCACAGGCAAGAGTCCTGCGTATGGATTTGGATACGACAAAGAATAAAGACGGGCATGAGAAGATTCTGTCAGCGTTTGCAAATGAAGAAGCAGATATTCTGATCGGGACGCAGATGATTGTGAAAGGTCATGATTTTCCTGGGGTAACACTGGTTGGAATTCTGGCGGCAGATATGTCACTGTATGGGGACGATTACCGTTCCGGAGAACGTACATTTCAACTTCTTGTGCAGGCTGCAGGCCGTGCCGGGAGAGGGAATCTTCCGGGAGAGGTTGTGATTCAGACATACAGTCCAGAGCATTATAGTATTGTAAATGCCGCAAAGCAGGATTATGAAAGTTTTTATGAAGAAGAAATCAGTTACCGGAGACTTATGGGATATCCACCGGCTGCCGGGCTGATGGCAATTTATGCCTCAGGGGCAGACGAGGCACTTCTTACGAAAGCTTCAGGATATCTGAAAGATTTTGCAGTGCGGGCAGCTGGAGAAGCACCGATGGCAGTCATTGGACCAGCAAGTCCAGGCATAGGAAAAATCAATGATATTTACCGTAAGGTCATCTATTTGAAAAGTGAAGATGAAAGAATCCTGATGGCGGTGAAGGATCGGATGGAAAAATACATTGAGATCAATCGGGGCTTTCAGTCATTAAAGATACAGTTTGATATGAATCCGTAATAATAAGATTATCAGAGTGAAGACATGATGCCGATGCAAAGCAGGTTACAATCCACAGGCGTCATAAGATAGAATGTAGCAGGTAAAGGAGAAAAAAGATTATGGCAATCAGAGAAATCAGAGTGCTTGGGGACGATGTTTTGACCAAACACTGTAAAGAAGTAACAAAGATGAGTATCCGTACAAAGATTTTGATCGAAGATATGTTAGATACCATGTATGAGGCTATGGGAGTCGGACTTGCAGCACCACAGGTCGGAGTGTTAAAAAGAATTGTAGTGATTGATGTAGGGAAAGGTCCGATCATACTGATCAATCCGGAGATTTTGGAAACTTCCGGAGAGCAGACAGGAGAAGAAGGATGCTTAAGTGTACCTGGAAAATGTGGACAGGTGACAAGACCGAACTATGTAAAAGTCAGAGCTTTGGATGAAGATATGAATGAGTTTGAGATGGAAGGCGAAGGACTTTTGGCGAGAGCGTTCTGCCATGAGATCGATCATCTGGATGGGAAAATGTATGTAGATCTTGTTGAAGGCGGTATTCACAATGTAGAAGAGGGAGAGGAATAGATGAAAGTCATATTTATGGGGACACCGGATTTCTCTGTTGGCACATTAGAGGCGCTTGCAGAAGCCGGGCATGAGGTTGTTCTTGCAGTGACACAGCCGGATAAACCGAAAGGGCGTGGCGGCAAGATGCAGTATACGCCGGTCAAGGAAGCAGCTCTTGCCCGGGACATTCCGGTTTATCAGCCAAAAAAGATCCGGGAGCCGGAATGTATTGAAGAATTGAAAAAATATAACGCAGATATTATGGTTGTTATTGCGTTTGGGCAGATTCTTCCAAAGGAAATTCTACAGATGACACCTTATGGCTGCATTAATGTCCATGCATCTTTACTTCCAAAGTATCGAGGAGCTGCACCGATTCAGTGGGCAGTCATTGATGGTGAGAAGGTTTCCGGTGTGACAACGATGCAGATGAACGAAGGCCTGGATACAGGAGATATGATCTTAAAGACAGAAATCCCGCTAGATCCAAAGGAGACTGGTGGAAGCCTGCACGATAAACTGGCAGAGGCAGGAGCAAAGCTTTGTGTAGAGACTTTGAAATGTCTGGAAGATAAGACAGCTACATGGGAGCCGCAGGGAGAGAGCACGACTGCATATGCAAAGATGCTGGATAAGAATCTTGGTAATATTAACTGGAATGATCCGGCTGTCCAGATCGAGCGCCTGATCCGAGGTTTAAACCCATGGCCAAGTGCTTACACACACTGGAATGATAAAGTGATCAAGCTGTGGCAGGCAGATGTCGTGGAAGGCAATACAGACCAGGAAGCCGGAACGATTGTAAAAGTGGAAAAAGACAGTTTTTATGTCCAGACTGGTGAAGGACTTCTGAAGATTGAGGAACTTCAGCTTCAAGGCAAAAAACGTATGGATGCAGGAGCATTTCTTAGAGGAAATCACCTGGAATATGGAGAAATTCTAAAAAAATGTTAAGAAAGTATGAAAAGACGTGTTTTTGCGTCTTTTTCATATATAATACCCCTAAAGGATAAAGGAGGTAGAAAATTATGTATTATCCAATGTATTTTGATCCGACCTATGTACTTGTTCTGATCGGTGTAGTCATCTGCATGATCGCATCTGCGAAGATGAATTCAACATTTAATAAATATTCCAGAGTGAGAAGTCATTCTGGTATGACAGGAAGAGAGGCTGCGGAGACAATCCTGAGAAGGGCTGGTATCTATGATGTCCGGGTTGAGAGGATATCCGGCAATCTGACAGACCATTATGACCCGAGAGGGAAAGTGCTTCGGCTTTCTGATGCAACTTATGGACAGACATCGGTGGCAGCGGTCGGAGTAGCAGCACATGAGTGCGGACACGCAATCCAGCATCAGGTGGGATATGCACCGCTACAGATTCGTGGTGCACTTGTTCCGGTTGCCAATTTTGGAAGTACCATTGCGTGGCCACTGATTCTTCTGGGATTGTTCTTTAATTCCCAGATGTCCCAAGTGTTACTGAATCTTGGTATTCTGGCATTTTCACTGGCAGTGTTATTTCAGATCGTAACACTTCCGGTAGAATTCAATGCTTCCAGAAGAGCGATAAAGATTCTGGGTGAGAGCAATCTATTATATCCGGATGAACTTTCCGGAACCAAAAAGGTACTGACGGCAGCAGCACTTACTTATGTTGCAGGTGCAGCTTCTGCAATCCTTCAGCTTTTGCGAATCCTGATTCTGACAGGTGGCAGAAGAGACGACTAGACCTTGAAGCGATTAGTTAAAATGAAGAAGAGTAGTCGTGAAGATGGTGTGATTGAGTGAAGAGATAGTTGATAAAAAGGAAATGAGGATAGATACATGGCAACGCAGGTAAATGTAAGGGAAATCATACTGGAGACGCTGCTCTTAATTACAAGAGACGGGGAGTACAGTCATATAGCCCTGAAAAATGTTCTTGATAAATATCAGTATTTGGAAAAACGAGAGCGTGCATTCATCACGAGAGTGGTGGAGGGCACGCTTGAGCGTCAGATAGAGATTGATTATATCATCAATCAATTTTCAAAAGTAAAAGTGAACAAACAGAAACCAGTGATCCGCACAATTTTAAGAAGTTCGGTCTACCAGTTAAAATATATGGATCACGTACCGGACAGTGCGGTGTGTAATGAAGCGGTAAAGCTTGCAGAAAAAAAAGGATTTGTGAATCTAAAAGGGTTTGTAAATGGAGTTCTTCGTAATATCAGCAGAAATCTGGACAAGGTTTCCTATCCGGATCCGTCCAATGAGATTGCCTGTCTTTCCGTGAAATATTCTCTGCCAATGTGGATGGTGGAAAAGTGGATCTCGGTATATGGAAAAGGGACAGTAGAGAAGATGGGAAAAGCATTTCTTGAAGAGCGTCCAGTGACAGTCAGACGTAACACAACTGTTGTTTCAAAGGAAGAATTTGAAAAAGAACTGGAAAAAGATGGTGTGGTCTATCGCAGACACCCGGTACTTCCTTATGCATATGAACTGACCAATTATGATTATCTGGCAGGACTTCTGGCATTTCAGAAAGGATATTTCTATATCCAGGATATCAGTTCCATGCAGGTGGCTGAATGGGCAGATCCGAAAGAAGGAGACTATGTGATCGATGTCTGTGCAGCACCAGGAGGAAAAGCAATTCACCTTGCGGAAAAGTTGTCTGGAACCGGGTATGTGGAAGCAAGAGATCTGACAGAATACAAGGTTGCGTTGATTGAAGAGAATATTGAAAGAAGCGGACTTGATAACATAGAGGCTGTATGCCAGGATGCGACGATCAATGATGAGGCGTCTTATGAAAAAGCAGATATTCTAATTGCAGATCTTCCGTGTTCAGGACTTGGAATTCTTGGTAAAAAACCAGACTTGAAGAGTAAGATGACAGTAGAGATGGCGAAAGGACTTGCAGACTTACAGAGACAGATTCTGACAGTTGTCCATAATTATGTAAAACCAGGAGGAAAACTTCTGTACAGCACTTGTACAATTAATCGGGAAGAAAATGAGGATAACACGGCATGGTTTGTGGAAAACTTTCCGGAATTTGAAAAAATCCGGGAAAAACAGATGCTGCCGGGAAGCGATATGGGGGATGGATTCTATATTGCTGAATTTAGAAAACAATAGATTGGAGCAAGGTCATGGAGAAAAAAGACATCGTATCTTATAACTATGATGAATTACAAGATGAGATAAAGAGCATCGGAGAAAAACCGTTCCGTGCAAAACAAATTTATGCATGGCTTCATGAAAAACTGGCAGAAGAATTCGATGAGATGACAAACTTGTCGAAAGCACTTCGGGAAAAACTTGATCAGGCGTATGAAATCTGTAAAGTGAAAGTGGTCGCCCATCAGATCTCCAAGGTGGATCCGACAGAAAAATTTTTGTTTGAGCTAGAGGACGGAAACCGAATCGAAAGCGTTCTTATGAAATATAATTATGGCAATTCGGTATGTATTTCCTCACAGGTCGGTTGCAGGATGGGGTGCAGATTCTGTGCGTCTACACTGGATGGGCTTGCGAGAAATCTGACAACTTCTGAGATGTTAAGACAGATTTATCAGATTCAGAAGATGACAGGCGAAAGAGTATCCAATGTTGTTGTTATGGGAACAGGAGAACCTTTGGATAATTACGATAACTTTGTAAAATTTATACATATGCTTAGTGATGAACATGGGTTGAATATCAGCCAGAGAAGTATTACCGCCTCCACTTGTGGAATTGTACCCAATATTCACAGACTGGCAGGGGAAGGACTTCAGATTACTCTTGCATTGTCGCTGCATGGTTCCAGTCAGGAAAAGCGTAAAAAACTGATGCCGATCGCGAATAAATACGAACTTTCAGAAGTACTGGAAGCCTGTGATGATTATTACAAGCAGACTGGGCGCAGAGTGACCTTTGAATATAGCCTGGTGGCAGGCGTGAATGATGGACCGGATGATGTAAAAGAACTGACCGGGATATTGAAACACCGTAACTGTCATCTGAATTTGATTCCGGTCAATCCGATCAAAGAACGTGATTTCCGTAAACCAGACAGCAAAAAAGCGATGGAATTTCAAAATAAACTTGAAAAAAACGGAATAAATGTTACTATTAGAAGGGAAAGAGGCTCTGATATAGACGGAGCCTGTGGACAGCTCAGAAGACGTTACGGTGCTGTAAAAAAGGAGAAACCAGATGAAGATATATGCGAAGACTGATGTGGGTCGAAAACGTGAGATGAATCAGGATTATGTCTATGTGACAGATAAGCCGGTAGGTCCTTTTCCGAATCTGCTTGTAGTAGCAGACGGAATGGGAGGACATAAAGCGGGTGATTTTGCGTCAAAATATACCGTGAAGGTTGTTCATGAAGAACTGGAAAAGACAGAACTTGATAAACCGGAAGAGATCTTGAAGAGTATTGTGTCTGTAGCGAATCATAAGCTGATACAGGCAGCACAGTCTGATGTGAAGTTAGAAGGTATGGGAACGACACTCGTAATAGCTACTGTAATAGGGAATACTTTGTATTTTTCGAATGTCGGAGACAGTCGTCTTTATCTGATTGGTGATAAGATAAAACAGTTGTCCAAGGATCATTCTCTTGTTGAAGAGATGGTTCGTCTGGGAGGTATAAAAGCAGAAGAAGCTAAGAATCATCCAGATAAAAATATTATTACAAGAGCCATGGGGGTCAAGGAAGAAGTAGAGGCTGATATTTACGAATATCGGCTGAAAAAGGGAGATATGATCCTGATGTGTACCGATGGTCTCAGTAATATGGTTGAAGATGAGGATATGTTTGATATTGTAAAGGGAGCGAGAGACATCGTCGAGGCAGTACAGATGTTGATCGAAAAAGCAAACAGCAATGGCGGGAGAGATAACATAGGGGTTGTTTTAGCTGAGCCGCTTGCAGATGAGGTGAGTGCATGGTAAAAGATGGTATTGTATTAGGAAAGAGATACGAGGTACTGAGCAAAATTGGTGCCGGTGGTATGGCAGATGTCTATAAGGGAAAAGACACAATGCTGAACCGTTATGTCGCGATCAAAGTATTGAAAAAAGAATATCGCGAAGACGAGAATTTTGTCCGTAAATTTCATTCAGAAGCGCAGGCAGCCGCAGGACTTCTGAATCCGAATATCGTAAATGTGTATGATGTCGGAGAGGACCGGGGACTTTATTATATGGTGATGGAACTGGTAGAGGGCATCACTTTAAAAGAATATATTGAAAAGAAGGGAAAGCTTTCCCATAAAGAAGTCATTAGCATTGCAATTCAGATGTGCAATGGTATCGGGGCAGCACATGCGGCAGGTATCGTACATCGTGATATTAAACCTCAGAATGTTATGATATCCAGAGATGGTAAGGTCAAAGTGACTGATTTTGGGATTGCCAAGGCTGTTACTTCTAATACGATCAGTTCCAATGCAATGGGATCTGTTCATTATACATCTCCGGAACAGGCAAGAGGCGGCTATAGTGATGCGAAGAGTGACATTTATTCAATTGGTATCACACTATATGAGATGGTAACCGGAAGAGTACCATTTGACGGAGAGTCAACAGTGGAAGTTGCTATGAAGCATTTGCAGCAGGAAATCACACCTCCGTCAGAGTATGCACCGGATATTCCGTACAGTCTGGAGCAGATTATTTTAAAATGTACCCAGAAGAACAGTGAGAGACGTTATGCAAGTACAGCAGATCTGACAAGAGATCTGAAGAGATCTATGATGGATCCGGACGGAGATTTTGTTGAAATTCCGCCACTTCGTAATGCAGATACAGTGATTATCACAGATGATGAACTGGATGATATCAGAAGTTCTTATGACGACTATGATGATGATTACGGAGATGACGATTATGATGGCGCCGATGACTATGACGATGATTATGGTGATGACCGTTATGATGATGACGAAGAAGAGTACGATGATGACGATTATGATGGCAGAAAAGGCGCAGAAGAAGTTAATCCACGTATGAACAAGGTCATGAAGATTTTAATGATCGTAGTGGCACTGATCATTGCATTTATTTTGATTTTTGCAGTCGGAAAAGTAGCAGGAATTTTTAAATCTATTGGATCCGGAACAACAACAGAAGATTCATCAGACAAAGATACAGTAAAAGTACCTGATATTGTCGGAATGACAGAAGAAGAAGCAACAAAAGCACTGAAAGATAAGAAACTTGGAATTAAAGTTGACTCTAGAGAAGATTCTGAGAAGTATGAGGAAGGAACAGTCAGTGAGCAGAAGACAAAAGCCGGAACAAAGGTAAAGAAACATTCAACCGTTCATGTAGTTGTAAGTTCCGCATTAATTGGAAAAGAGATTATTGTGCCGGATGTATCTGGCATGAGTGAGGATGAAGCTCAGAAAAAATTGACAGATGAAGGATTTAAACCTACTTCGGAATTTCAGTATGATGATAATGTAGCTGAAGGTAATGTAATCAGTACAACACCTGCAGCACATTCCAAGGCAGCAAAAGACACGCAGGTTAAGATGATTGTAAGTAAGGGAGCTCAGAAGAAGACAGTACCGGATGTGCGTGGAAAATCTGAAGCAGATGCCAGAAGTGAGATTCAGGCAGCAGGACTTACTGTAGGATCTACCAGCACCCAGCATGATGACAGTGTAGCAAAGGGAAATGTTATTTCTCAGAGCGTGACACCTGGTAAAAAAGTATCAGCCGGAACAGCCGTCAATCTGGTACTTAGCAGTGGCAGCGATAAGGTAAGTATCCAGAACTTTGCAGGAAAAGATGAGGAAGAACTTCTGTCATGGGCATCTCAGAACGGTTTGAATGCAAGTAAGCAGAAAGATGAATACAGCAGTAACTATGAAGAGGGAACAATCATTTCTATGAGCCCGGCTTCAGGAAGTGTATCGAAAGGCAGCACGATCACTTATGTATTAAGCCGTGGACCGAAACCGTCTGATAACACGAATACTGGTGGAAATACGGACAATGGCAACAGCGGCAGTGGAAGTGACAGCGGTCAGCAATAGGATATAGAAAAAGATGCAGGGAAAGATAGTAAAAGGAATTGCCGGATTCTACTACGTTCATGTAGTAGAATCCGGTGTTTATGAATGTAAAGCGAAAGGAATCTTTCGCAAGGATAAGAAAAAACCACTGGTAGGCGATGACGTAGAAATCGAAGTTTTAAGTGAAGTGGAAAAGACTGGAAGTATTATAAACATTTTTGAGAGAAAGAATGAATTGATCCGACCAGCAGTTGCTAATATTGACCAGGCACTGGTCGTATTTGCAGCGGCAAAGCCAAGTCCGCATTTTAACCTGCTTGACAGATTTCTTGTTATGATGCAGACGAAAGAGATACCGGTGATTTTGTGCTTTAATAAAGAGGATATTGCTTCTGAAGAAAAATTATCGGAACTGGCGGACATCTATGAAAAATGTGGGTGCCAGCTTATATTTGTCAGTGCAAAAGAAGAAAAGAATATGGAAACTTTGCGCAGGATGCTGGAAGGTAAGACTACAGCAATTGCTGGTCCTTCCGGGGTCGGAAAGTCGTCAATTATCAATCTT
>OGXW01002859.1_pt1 | contig 11879 bp, 9 predicted proteins | sample 1576341 | NCBI WGS metagenome assembly OGXW01 (sample SAMEA3541592, study PRJEB24748) | human gut metagenome | biome: human gut; feature: human-associated habitat; material: faeces | place: China | collected 2012
ACCTTTGTCCCTATTACAACAGCTTCCGGGAACTTATCTGACAAGAGGCATGGCAGTCCACTCACCTGAGCTTCTACTGCCACCATTCCAAATCCCTCATATCTGGATGGTAATGCAAATATATCAAAAGCACTGTAATAGTCATTCACATTATCACAGGCAGGAACCATTATAACCTGATTGTCTAATTTGAGCTCCCGTATTAATGCAATAAGCCTGTCCCTGTTTTCCCCATCTCCTATCAGCATTAGTTTAACTCTTCCGCTACAGCCAGCTTCGTTATTGAGTTTTGCTAATAGTCTTAGTAAAAATTTCTGATTCTTTTGGAAACAAAGTCTTCCTATACATCCCAGGAGTATTTCATCCTCCTGAACAGCATATTGAGCTCTTATATCATTTCTTTTTGAAGCATTATATGTGAAGTTCTCCACCTCAATCGCATTATTTACTATGTTCACACACCCTTCATCCACTGCTTTTTTGCCAAACATCCATTCAGCCGCCTGTACTGAGCATGCCATATAGTCTGTGGCATATTTTTTTGCAAATGGTCTCAACACATATTTTAGTAAATTTTTCTTTATTTCACCTTTTGACGCTGTGGAATGGTTGTGAGCTATCCGCACAGGAATCCCAGCTTTTTTTGCCGTATATAGTGGAAAAAAACTCAGTGTATTCATATTTGAGTGTACAATCTTATAATTATTCTGCTTAAATATATCATACACTTTCTTACAGTATTTCCATGGTTTTGTATATCTTGGTACTATATAAACCCGTCCGCCGGCTTCTTCAATCTCTTCTTTCTGTGGGAGCTTTGAGCCTTCTAAAGCAAAAAAATCAAATTGTATTTTATTTTTATCAATTCGACGATAGTAATTCATGATTACGGTTTCCACCCCACCATAATTCATATCCGTCATCATCACTGCAATTCTTTCCATATGCTTATACTGCCTACTCTGCTCCATCAGCGGTTACGACTGCCTTTAATGTCTTAAAGAATATCTTCACATTAAACCACCACGAAAAATGCTCTATATAATACAGCTCCATAGCCTGTCTCTCGCCATTTTCATATGTAATATTATTCCTTCCATACGCCTGCCAGTAACCAGTAAGCCCTGGTCTGACAGAAAGCAGCAGGTCACGCTTATCCCCATACAATCTGGTTTCATCATCCAGAACAGGTCTTGGTCCTATGAAGCTAAGCTCGCCTTTTAGTATGTTAAAAAGCTGTGGCAATTCATCTATGCTGTATTTTCTGATAAATCTGCCTACCTTTGTGACTCTCTGATCATTATGAATCTTGTATTCCTTTTTGTACTCTTCCAACTGCTCCTTTGTAAGTGAGCGTTCAAGCTTATCCGCATCTACCCGCATGCTTCTAAATTTATACATTTTAAATATTTTTCCATACTGCCCCACTCTGTAGGATACATAGAAAATTGGTCCGCCATCTTCAAGCTTAATGGCAATTGCTGTCACTATTGTTATCGGCAGGGTAATGATTATTCCAAGGATTGAGAATACTATATCGCCAATTCTTTTTGTTATGGCATGTCCCAGAGACACTTCCCGCTCTCTGATGCTTAAAGTTTTGTAACCATTCATTTCTTCCACGCCATATCTGTATGAGCTCTTTTCCAGATTTCTAAGAACCCGGTAGACCAGTATTTTTTTCCCCACCAGATAGTCCACGTACTCATTTATCTCATTCTCCGCAAGGTGCACAAACACACAATTTACCTTGTGCTCACTGACGTATTTCCGGATATCATCCTTGCAGCCTACGATTGGGACCCCCTTTATGTCTTTTCTGTCAGTCCTGTCATATGTAATTATTCCTGTAACTATTACACCAGACTCTGCCTTGTCTGTGAATATATCTATCTTCTCTTCCGCGATTTCTTCCCTTGCAAACAGCAGATTTTCCCCTGCACCTCTGCTTCTCTGTTTCCGGACAATTTCTTTTCCTACCAGCCTCTCTATGAGTATAAGGGGTATAGCTATGAATAAAAATGTGATAAGTACCGCTCTTGAATAGTCTTCTGATGTCTTTGTCACAAAACAATATACTGTCAATGATACAAATATTCCTGCGGTCAGCGCAAATACACTTTTTACCTCAGCTCCAAAGCCTCTCCTGAGTATGCCTGAATATATATTCCAGAACATTACTATGACCAAAAATGCCACAGCTACTGCTGCTGCCATAAACATATAGCGCTCTATCAAATCAAGGAATGTTGCCTGCCTTATCTGACATGCTATGAAAAAAGCTAATTCTATACATATAAAATCCAGGATTAAAAAATCCAGATGTTTTAATAAGCTGTAATTGTGCTTGTGTTTCACTTTTGTTTCTCCTGTGTGTTTTATCCATGCGCATCCGTGCTTTTGCACTCCGCGTCTGATATAATCTCGCTCCGCTCATTACATCATGTGCTTTCGCACATGATAGATGATTATCCATGCGCATCCGTGCTTCCGCACTCCGCGTCTGATATAATCTCGCTCCGCTCATTACATCATGTGCTTTCGCACATGATAGATGATTATCCATGCGCATCCGTGCTTCCGCACTCCGCGTCTGATATAATCTCGCTCCGCTCATTATATCATAATCAGCCATATAAAATACATACCTTACGTGAGATTTCGCTATAGGCATTTCAGTTACGAGTCATTTATCAAATGTTATCGGCCAATTTTTCCAAGTTATTTACATTACTAATATTTTTTATGGTGGAAATGTCTATGGCACAAAAGAAACCTTTCAACTTTTTTAACTCTAAAGCCGACCATATTCTGCCAAAGGCGAGGAAATAGCCCATCTTAAAAAATTGTTGGAGTCTAACAAGTCCAATTGATTTTTATAGAATTTTCTGATAGAATGAAATGCAGTAAATTAGGGAGGATTCCAAAGTGAGTAAGTTAACAATTGTATTACTGGTAATTTTAGTAGTTCTTATCGTTGCTTTCATTGCATTATACTTTCTCGGTAAACGTGCTCAGAAAAAAAAGGAAGAGCAGGATGCACAGATTGCTGCTGCTTCACAGCAGGTTACAATGCTTGTAATAGATAAGAAACGTATGCGGCTTAAGGATGCTGGTCTGCCTCAGCAGATTCTTGACCAGACACCTAAGATGATGCGCCGCTCTAAGCTTCCAATCGTTAAGGCAAAGGTTGGTCCAAGAGTTATGTCTCTTATCGCAGATGAGGCTATTTTTGAAGAGATTCCTGTAAAGAAGGAAGTTAAAGCAAGTGTAAGTGGTATTTATATCACAGGTGTCCGCGGACTTCGTGGTCCTATCGAAAAACCTGCTAAGAAAAAGAGCTTCCGCGCAAGAATGCAGGACAGATACAACAAAGCCAATGCAGAACTTCAGGCTGAGAAAGAAAGAACTGAAAAAGAAAAAGCTGCTAAGGCTGCTAAAAAGAAAAACAAATAAGCTTCCAAATTAAGCCAGCACCATGGTCAATAAACCATAGAGTGCTGGCTTTTTGCTGCCCTTCATCTAAAGAATCCATAGTGGCAGGTTGGTGGGTTAACATGTCAGGCTGAAATTCTTAGAGCCTTTAGGTGAGACAGCAAGCTTTATCTTGCAGTCCCCTACATATTCGTAATTGGCGTCAAGAGCATAATCCACTTCTACAGTTATAAGCTCATCAGTTTCCACCACATGTATATCCCTTGTATCTATTCCTATCTGCAGGCTGCCAAATGGAGTGTAATAATATGTAACATTCTTTTTGTCTTTTTCAAAAACCATATGTACACTCATCTCACCCTGACGCAGCACCTCAAGTGTGTTGTCTGTGAACTTTATTTTAGTCTTTGAAGGATCATTAATCCCCTCCATTATCTCATCATATACTACGAAATGCTTTCCATTTCTGAAAAAATATTCTCCCTTTGATATTACTTCCGTGTTTTCAGGTTCCTGCTCCTGTGCCATTTGAAGACCACTGAGTGATACCAGTACATCTTTTGTCATTTTATATATACTCCTATCCAGAATCATTTATTATATTAAACTTACAGCCTAAGCACCGCATATGTTTACATCACACTCAATACAAGCCAAACTGCAACATACATACTACATTCTATCCTTTAAAAAATCAAGGATTTTAAATCTTATTTCATAATCCCCCGAATCAAAAACAGCCTCGTACTCCTCCTCATCAAGCACTTCCCTCAGCTCTTCCCTTGCATCATCCTCTATTATTTCATACATACTGCCCTTAAAGCACATATTAGGATAAAGCACGCACCACCAATTATGCCCTTTTGCCTCTCCAAGCTTGACTTCAAGCGCCCTGTACTCTCCTGCTGGAAAAGTATAATCGCCATATGTCTTAACAGGGAATTCACAATCTGCGAGCTCTGCCGATGCCCCATAGGCAAATCCATTCTCTCCAAGCACCTGCTCAGCCAGTTCTACTATCTCAGGCAGCTTCTGCTCTACCACTTTTTCAGTCTCTGTAAGGTCACTGCACTCCTTAATAAGTGGCTCTATGTATTCTCCCACTGCATCCCTGACCATAAGCTTAACCGCCTGGTCCTCATCACTGTCACTGTTTGCAAGCACATGGAATCTCAGTATTTTTTCAGAAATAGACTGCTGCACCTGAGCTGTCTGCACCTCATGATTCATCTTAGAAAAAACAAGCTGCTTCTTGCAGCCATAGAAAATAGAACATAGTGCCAAAATTCCCAGAAGTGTTATAATTCGTCTTCTTACACATTCGCTATAGCTGTAACTGTTCCTAAATCTATTATTTGCCCTCATATGGTTAGTAGAATCTTTCTTTTTTAATATAATTTTGTTTAATGCCATTCTGTTAAATATCATTTCCTTTAATATCTTCATATGAAAATTCTCCTGTCAAATTAGTCCATCTTATATTATTTTCTTTCCACTTCATAGCGCATCTTAGTCAGATAGCCTGCTGTGTTGTAGATTCAGTCAGCCACTTGTACTTCCCACATAACAGCTTTCGATAATCGGATGATATACAGTTGTTTTCCAGAAAACAATATGAACTGCTGCGGGGTTCCATTAATCCAGGCAACGGAAATATACTTCCCAATTTACATACCCTATCCGCGATTTGCTCCCGCAGTTGACTTCATATTTTTTCTGGAAAATACACTGTATATCAGGAGATTAACACAACCTACAATGTAGGAAGTACAAGTGGCTGACTGAATTCCCACATTGTAAGTTATCTAACCTCATACTCTAATTATTTCCAGGAATTTCTCCCATATTCAAAACCGGCACATTTTCTTTCGCATCCGTGTCATCATCCATCAAATCTCCAATAGTAACCAGTTCCAGCCCCTCCTCCCTCTGCTTCTTCTCAAGCAGAGTCTCAATATAGCTTCCTATGTCATTATTCATGCTATCATTTAACTCAAAATAATGATTTATATCATCAACTGCTGCTACATATGTGTTTCTCGGAAAAGTTTCCTCCTGTCTTAGCGTTTCAATCATCAAATCATAATCATCCTCCCGCTCCAGAAAGCTTTTCCCAAGTATTATCACTTTGAGATGGTTTATGTCCGCATCCAGACTCAAATCGTTCTCATAGGTCTGTCTGGCACTTCCAAAATCCGTATCATAGACAGGCATTATAGCCACATTTGCTGTCTCCTGCGCATTATCGCTGTTGAGCCCGCTCTTTGGAAAAGTATAGAAAAACTCTACCCTTCCAGCTTCTTCGTCATAGTCAACTGCTGCCAGCATTGGAAAGCATCTGTTTTCCAGCTCATTAGCATTACATCCCACCAGTATTAACATAACAGGAATTAGCACCAGCACCGGCACAATGACATGTAAAAATACAGTTAAATACTTGTTCATAATCTCCTCCTGTCCATTAAATATCAGTGATATAGCAAAAACTGCAAGCACAACACATATATTTATTATCTGTTTCTTATTTATCCTTCTAATTATTCCACGCGTTTTTTGTATACACGTTTTATCCTGTCCACTTCCATCTACCCTATATTCACTTGACTGATTTACTTTGCGTTTCACTTCATCAGTCCTGCATATTCCCTGATACATGAGCCTGCAGGCATAAAACAGATTGATATTCACAATTGCAAACATAGTAAAGAACCACACACCCATCATGAGTGCATCAGTCCTCTTAAAAAAGGTGCCCTTTATCTGCACCGTACTCATAAGTGTTATAACTGGAAATCTCATGCCCTGAAGGGATTTTGCCCCAAAATTTCCAAGCAGAATCAGATACACTGCCAAAAGAATTATTCCGTTCTGCACCAATGCCTTTGCCACTGCACGATAAAAATACTTCTTTCTGCTTTTTTCCACATTTTCCTTTAGAAAAAACACATAAATAAGAGTCATAAAGGTTGAAAAAACAATATAGCTTCCCTTTAGAATATCTGGTATCCGACTGAAGCTTACTCCATCGTAAGCTTCAGCAACAACTATTCTTTCCCATTTCATGTTTGGCACAGCACCTGCCAGCATGATGAGGAGTGGAATTATCACAAGCCAGAAAAGCACCTCATACACCCTTGCCCGACTTTCAAGTCCTCCCTTTATGGCATACAGCGATACTGCCAGTATCACCACAAGCACCAGCCAGTATTTTTCATCCGGTATCAGGGAATACCTGACCAGATCCACAAAGACCTTGGTGCAGAAGGCACAGGCAAATACACTCTGCACTGCTGTTACAATACTTATGCCCCTCTTTAAAGTTTTACTCTTATCCGTATTTTTTAATTGAGCATATTCAATCAAGGCTAGAAATATAAGTCCAAACAGGCAGCCTGCTGCAATGCATACCCAGCCCAGACTTCCCACCATTCTTGCTAAAATCGTAGGCAGTGCCAATGAGCCCAGTCCCAAAAAATCAAACAGAAAAAGCCTATACAACTGTCTGATCGATATTTTGCCATTATTAGAAAACACTTTACTTTCCTCTCAATCTGATTCGCTGATTTCTTCTCGCATATATAGGCCTGTATTTCAACATCCTGAAAGGCTTTCTTATAACACTCTCACCAAGCCCTTCTGTGCTTTTTTCACCATATGCCACAAATGGGCTTAAATATGGTATTCCAAAGCTTTCAAGCCTTGACAGATGCACAAGCACTGCATATATCCCAATCAAAAAGCCAAAATATCCAAGCCATGCCGAGAGGACAATAAAGCCAAATTTGAGCAGTCTGAAGGAAAATGCAAATTCTTCGCTTGGAATTGCAAAGGAGCACAAGGCAGTAAAAGCCACCACGATTACCACAATTGGACTGACCAGATTTGCATCAACCGCCGCCTGCCCTATTATTAGACCGCCGACTATTCCTATGGTGTTTCCCATCGCTCCTGGCAGCCTTATCCCAGCCTCCCGCAAAAGTTCAAAGGACAGCTCCATAAGCACAACCTCCACCACCTCTGGAAATGGGCAGCCTATCCTTGCCTCCCAGAATGACAGTAGCAGGGATGTGGGCAATATCTGTGTATGAAAATTGGTCACTGCAAGATATAGTCCCGGCAGGGTCATTGCCAGAAATGCAGATACATATCTGATTATTCTCGCAAAGCTTGCTGCCTCAAAACGATTATAGTAATCATCTGTAGTCTTTAAAAATGAATTGAAATCAGTAGGCAGAATCAGGGCTATGGGACTGTTATCACACAGTACTACCACACGCCCTTCAAGCACCGCCATCGCCGCCCTGTCCGGTCTTTGTGTAGTCTGAAATTCTGGAAAGGGTGAATACCATTTTTTCTCTGCAAGCTGTTCGATTACTCCGCTGTCCAGGACTCCGTCTACCTCGTACTTAGCCAGCCTTTTCATTATTTCTGTGACCACCTGCGGATATGCTATGTCCTTCATATACATGATATCTACAATGGTATTTGACCTCACCCCTGCAGTTGTCTCCTTAACCTTTAAGTTCTGGCTTCTTATTCTCCTCCGCACAAGAGCTGTATTTATTTTTATGGAATCAGAAAAACCTTCATTTGAGCCTCTTATGACTTTTTCAGAGTCAGTTTCCTTTACTCCCAGACTCGGATATCCCGTATCTCCAATCTTTAAAGCATAGTCACAGCCATCCACAAAGACAAGTACATTTCCAATCAGTATCACATCCAGTGCCTGATTCAGGTCTTTTACCTCTGTCACATCTGCCACCCTGGCATCCTTCGGAGATATTCCTGCCTCTATATTTTTCACCAGCATGCCTATTCCACTCGCTCCAAAGGATTTCATATCCAGTGCTACTTCAATATATGCCATGAAGCACTTTTTGTCATTATGTGCTCCCAGATACATCTCTCTGGTCTTTATATCTGCACAATCTTTATAGGTTTTCCGGAATGTTTGTATATTTGCTTCTATATTCCTGCTCACCATCACTTTTGTATCTGTATTTTTATTGCAGCTATTTTCTTCCATTATTCACCACCAGTTTATTTTCTACAGGATAGTATTGGTTAATTTGAATTTTTTATGCATCCCCACCGGCAGCTTTTTTTGCATGTTTTGACACTAAAAAATCCGCCTAAACCAAAAATGATTTAGACGGATTAATGCTTGATTACTATTATTTAATTCTTTGGAACCAGCTTCTCAGTTCCACCCATGTATGGCTGAAGTGCCTTTGGAATATTTACAGAACCATCTGCATTTAAGTTGTTCTCTAAGAATGCAATAAGCATACGTGGTGGAGCAACCACTGTATTGTTAAGAGTATGAGCAAAATACTTCTGTCCATCCTCTCCCTTTACACGAATCTTGAGTCGGCGTGCCTGTGCATCACCAAGGTTAGAGCAGCTTCCTACCTCAAAATACTTCTTCTGACGTGGTGACCATGCCTCTACGTCACATGACTTAACCTTGAGGTCAGCCAGATCTCCAGAACAGCACTCAAGTGTACGAACCGGTACATCCAGACTTCTGAAAAGTTCTACTGTGTATGACCACATCTTGTCATACCATGTCTTTGACTCCTCTGGCTTACATACTACAATCATCTCCTGCTTCTCGAACTGGTGGATACGATACACTCCACGCTCCTCGATTCCGTGAGCACCCTTTTCCTTACGGAAGCATGGTGAATAGCTTGTAAGAGTGTATGGAAGCTTTGACTCATCATTGATTGTGTCAATGAATTTACCAATCATAGAGTGCTCTGATGTTCCGATAAGGTAGAGATCCTCTCCCTCAATCTTGTACATCATGGCATCCATTTCCTCAAAGCTCATAACTCCTGTTACGACATTTGAACGAATCATGAATGGTGGGATGCAGTATGTGAATCCCTTATTAATCATAAAATCTCTGGCATATGCTGTCATTGCTGAATGAAGACGGGCAATGTCTCCCATCAGATAGTAGAAACCATTTCCTGCCACCTTACCCGCTGCATCAAGGTCGATTCCATCAAATCTCTCCATGATGTCTGTGTGGTATGGAATCTCAAAATCAGGCACTGCCGGCTCTCCATATTTCTGGATTTCCACATTACAGCTATCATCTTTTCCAATTGGTACAGATGGGTCAATGATGTTTGGAATCTTCATCATAATTTCTGTCACCTTGTCAGAAAGCTCTTTCTCAAGTGGCTCAAGCTCTGCAAGACGCTTAGATATTGCAGCAACCTCAGCCTTTACAGCCTCAGCCTCTTCCTTCTTGCCCTGTGCCATAAGAGCACCAATCTGCTTAGATACCTGATTTTTCTTTGCACGAAGCTCATCTGCCTCCTGCTGTGCAGCTCTTGACTGCTTATCTAACTCTATTACTTCGTCCACAAGTGGAAGCTTGTGATCCTGAAATTTCTTTTTAATATTCTCCTTGACTGCGTCAGGATTCTCTCTCAAAAACTTTAAATCTATCATAGTTCCTCCAACGTTACTTTATTTTGAATATTCCTTTTGCCATTGTACTCTGAATACACACATTTTGCAAGATTCCAGACTATTTAAAGTTTTTTAATGGATATTTATCTGTAAGCTCCTTAACAATTGCGCGGGCTGGCTCTATAGCCGTCTCGCCCTCTTTGATAAGCATGGCAATAGCCTCTGCCACCTTATCAAAATCCTCCTCCTTAAGTCCCCTTGATGTAGCTGCAGGTGTTCCAAGACGGATACCGCTGGTTACAAATGGTGACTTAGGGTCATTTGGGATAGTATTCTTGTTTGCTGTGATATGAGCTTCATCCATAAGTTTTTCTACAGCCTTTCCTGTCAATTCAAATGGAGTTAAATCTACAAGCATAAGGTGGTTATCCGTGCCACCTGATACAATACTGATGCCCCTGTCCTGTAAGCCCTTGCAGAGTGCCTGTGCATTTTTTACAATCTGCTGCTGATATTCCTTGAACTCTGGCTCAAGTGCCTCCTTGAAGCATACTGCCTTTGCAGCAATCACATGCATAAGTGGTCCCCCCTGTGTGCCAGGGAAAATAGCCTTGTTAAAATTATATTTATCCTGCATTTCCTGACTGCAGAGAATCATTCCACCACGAGGTCCGCGGAGTGTTTTGTGAGTTGTTGTAGTTACAACATGCGCATATGGGATTGGGCTTGGATGAAGTCCTGCTGCCACAAGTCCTGCAATGTGTGCCATGTCAACCATAAGCACAGCTCCCACCTCATCTGCTATCTCTCTGAATTTTTTAAAATCAATTGTTCTGGCATAAGCTGATGCTCCGGCAATAATCATCTTTGGCTGGCACTCTTGTGCGATTGCACGTACATTTTCGTAATCTATAAAGCCCTCGTCATTTACTCCGTAAGGCACTATATTAAAATATGTTCCAGAAAAGTTAACTGGTGAGCCATGTGTCAGATGTCCGCCGTGATCCAGATTCATTCCCATAACTGTATCTCCTGGCTTAAGTATGGCAAACTGTACTGCCATATTTGCCTGGGCACCTGAATGTGGCTGTACATTTACATACTCACAGCCGAACAACTTTTTGGCTCTTTCTCTTGCAAGCTCTTCAACCACGTCTACGCACTCGCAGCCTCCGTAATATCTCTTTCCCGGGTATCCCTCTGCGTACTTATTAGTAAGTATACTGCCCATCGCAGACATAACTGCAGGACTGACCCAGTTCTCTGACGCTATCAGCTCAATGTGGCTGTTCTGGCGCTCAAATTCATCTGTAATTGCATTTGCTATTTCAGGATCTACTGTTCTGATGTCTTCTAATGTATACATATATCTCTCCTTTATGTTAATCAACTTTTTCATATGAAAATTATTATACAAAAAGTCAGATTTTTATTCAATCCAATATTTATTTTTCTTAATATTTTGATATAATTGTATAGTACAAAATAAGGGGGAACATTTAATGAATGTACTTAAGTTTAAAAAAGGCGACATAGTTGCCAAAAAGCAGGATAAAGTTACTGAATGGTACCTCATTCAGGAGGGTACTGTTGTCAGAAGCTATCAGCTATCAGAAGTTGCCATGGGTTCAAATGCCATTGTTGGTATTTTGGAATCTGGCTGGTTTGCCTGCGACTATGTGGCAGCCGAGGACACTACTGTAATTGTTATCCCATGTAAAAATGCTGCTGATTTGCAGACTATTTTGAGCAATCATGATAAATTCAGGCCTGTCTTTTTAAGGACAGCATTAGAGCAGCGCCATCAGATGCTTGGCTTGTATGCAAAGCTATACAAGAAAGCGGGTTTGCTTCATAATGCTGCCGAAAACATATATAACGATTATTGCAATCTGTGCGAGGAGAATCTGATTACACCTCAGACTTTCGAAAAAATAGAACAGTTTGAAGCCATAAGCCTTGCCCATAAGGCCGAAAACTGGGAGATTGCCAACAGCTCGGCTCTTCTCAGAAAC
>OGXW01002862.1_pt1 | contig 11869 bp, 6 predicted proteins | sample 1576341 | NCBI WGS metagenome assembly OGXW01 (sample SAMEA3541592, study PRJEB24748) | human gut metagenome | biome: human gut; feature: human-associated habitat; material: faeces | place: China | collected 2012
GAACAGATCCGGCGGAGTTTCTGGGGCATAATCCGTTTACGGCTTCCATCGAGTAGTTCTTTCTTTTATTATTATGATTTATTCGGTAACAAGACCGGGCGCTTTGGCCGGTGTAAAATATTTTCTTGTTCCTAATGTTAAGAACTTCTCATGGATGACTGTAGTTGCAGCTATGGGGCAGATGTTCTATTCACTGTCTATTGCAATGGGTATTTTGATTACATTTGGCTCATATATGAAAAAAGATATATCTATAGAAGAGTCTACCAGAAATGTAGAAATCTTTGACACTGCCATTGCTATTATGGCCGGACTTATGATAATTCCTGCAGTTTTCGCCTTCTCAGGTGGCGACCCTGAAGCCTTAAAGGCAGGTCCTTCACTTATGTTTATTACAATTCCTAAGATGTTCGAAAGTATGGGACTTAGCATGGTTGTTGGTATTCTTTTCTTCACATTAGTACTATTTGCTGCACTTACAAGCTCAATTGCATTAACAGAAAGTGCTGTTTCAACATTTGAGGACCAATTCGGATGGAACAGAAAGAAGTCAACAATCATTCTTGGTGGAATTATGCTTGTTCTTGGAAGTCTTTCATCATTAGGCTATGGTCCTTTAGGCTGCGTTAAGATTATTGGAATGCAATTTTTAGATTTCTTCGATTTCTTAACTAATTCTGTAATGATGCCAATTGCTGCATTTGCTACATGCTTACTTGTTTCAAAAGTAATTGGACTTAGGAAGATTGAAGAAGAAGTACTTCATGGGGAAGGTACATTCCGCAGAAAGAAGATTTTCAATTTCATGATTAAATATCTCTGCCCATTATTTGCGGCAATAATACTATTAAGTTCAATCGCAAATGCATTTGGATGGATAACAATATAAAATTGAAATTTGTTAAATAATAGAGGATGTTGTGATAGCATCCTCTATTATTTTTTTACTTTTATGATGGATTTAATTGATAATGTGGTTTAAACTGGGCTGTTTCTTTGATGTGTTATCAAAAAGATGCCACATTTCTCTTAAATGTAGCATCTTTCACTCTTATTATTTAATTTTAACTGTTTTACTCAAACCTTTTTTGGTAAGCATCTTTTTGTAAGATTTCTTCTTACTCTTTGGTACGCTTATCTTGGCTTTCTTATTAATCTTCTTAAAAGCAGATTTTCCAATCTTCTTTAAAGTTAACTTCTTTGATTTAATTTTAATCTTTTTAAGTTTTTTGCAGTTGTAGAATGCTTTATTTCCTATCTTACTTATATTATTACCTATTGTAATGCTTGAAAGATTCTTGCACCTCTTAAATGCATTATTACCAATCGAAGTAACCTTGTAAGTAACATTTCCTATCCTAATCTGTGATGGTATTGTTGCTTTCTTAAGCTTCTTATCAATTGGGCAAACATATTCAACCTGCTGATTAATTACAGTTATGAGATAAATAGCGTTAGTTGAAATGTCCTGATAGGTACTTCCAACTGTATATTCCATATTTCTTTTTGGAATAACTTCAGTTTTTGTTGCGCCACAAGCTGTACAAGTATAAGTTTTCACTCCTTCTTCTGCATAAGTTGGCTCTGTTGTAACTTTGCCTTTATTCCATTTATGACCCTTTGCTTCTGTCTTTACTGTTGTTCTGCTTAACTCTTTGTTGCAGACTGTACAGTATATTACTTCGTCATAGCTTCCACCTTCTTTGCATGTGGATTCCGTAACATTTTCAATCTTTACTTCGCCTTTAACATGTCCCTTGGCTGGAATTGTTGTTTCATCTTTCTTTTCATCACAATGTTTACAGTGAATTGATTTTAAGCCTGTTTCTTCACATGTTGCTTCTTTATCTACTGTAAAGTCTTCATTCCAATCGTGACCCAAGGCTGATGCTTTCTCTGTCTTGGTCTTTCCACATACCATGCATTGGAAGGTTTTCACTCCTTCTTCCGTACATGTTGGCTGGGTGGTTATCTTTCCTTCATTCCATTTATGACCTTTAGCCTCTGTCTTTACTGTTGTTCTGCTTAGTTCCTTGTTGCAGACTGTACAGTATATTACTTCGTCATAGCTTCCACCAGCTTCGCATACTGCTTCTGTTGCATTCTCGATTTTCTTCTCGCCTGCTACGTGTCTTTTTGCTGGAATAACTGTTTCATCCTTCTTGATGTCACATCTCTTACAATGAATTGACTTTAGACCTGTTTCTTCACAGGTTGCTTCCTTATCTACTGTAAAGTCTTCATTCCAGTTGTGATCAAGTGCTGCAACTGCTTCCGTCTTGGTCTTTCCACATACCATGCATTGGAAAGTTTTCACTCCTTCTTCTGTACATTTTGGCTGGGTGGTTATCTTTCCATTATCCCATTTATGGCCTTTGGCTTCTGTCTTTACTGTGTTTCTGCTTAACTCTTTATTGCAGACTGTACAATAAACTACTTCATCATAGCTTCCACCTTCTTCACATGTGGATTCCGTGGCATTTTCAATCTTTACTTTGCCTTTAACATGTCCCTTGGCTGGAATTGTTTCTTTTTGTACATCAGTTATTTTTTGGTCATTGTATGTTCCGGTTGCTGTGTGTGTTATATTTCCATCCTCCTCGCATGTTGCTTCCGTTCTGGTTGTTTCCACATCACAGTCCACTTTAATAACATGCTCACTATTATATTCGCATGTGTACACAGCCTTACATATACTATAATCATCTGACCACTGAAAATCCGGTCCTATGTAATTATGAATACAGATTTTGTTTACTTTAGTTGTTAAATCTGCAATATTGTATTCCTGTTTTGTAGCGTTTGAATCTGTAAGTTCATCTACAACAAGCTGGAACTTGCCTGATACATTTTCATTCTTTATAGCCTTAAAGGTCAATTTAATAACCTGTCCGTCAGCCTTTATATCGTCTGTTGACATAAAAGCAAATTTAACTTTTCCTTTATTAGATGTTGAAGCATTTGTAAATGAATTCTTCAAAATGCTCTCTGAAAATGATGAACTTTGAATCTCAAATATATCGCTATCATATTCAAGGGATGCTGTCATTGCAGCTATTCCTGAATTGCCTGCCAAATCTATTGTTACATCAAATGTTTCCTGTGAATCTATTGAATCAGGTCCATTTACTGTAAAAAGATTATCGGACTGACTGTCTAATGTTGATATTGAAGTCTTATAGCTTCCCTCAAAAACACATTCCTGTAATTGTTCATTAGTTACCACTACATCTGTTAAAGAGATATAGCTATATGTTGATTTCTCTAAAGGTATAAACTCCATATTCAGAAATTTCATCGTTGTTGTAGAACATTTATTAAAAGCATAGGCTACCTTAACAGTTCCTTCTTCAACCTTATTATATGAAACAATTAAGCCTTCAGCATTTTTGTTAGCTGTGACTTTCTGAAATCTTACCTGCTCCTCATTATAATGTAAAATAAAGCTTCCGGACATTACTCCTGCATTGTGACTAAAGCCAAACCTGCACTGTACTGTATCATTAGCATTAGCATCTGTAGTTCCTTCTAGGTTAACCTGATAATTATCACTAAGTGGGTTATCAACATTTATGGTTAATTGTGAATCAATATTAAAGTCTATGTTAGAAAGATTTCTGTCATATGCTTCATTTATATTCGTATTAAATACACACTGTTCACTTCCTACAAAGTCAGCTGTATATGTAATTGCAAACAATTCTTTATCACTTACCGACAAACCATTGCCATTAATTAATGCTATTTTAACTGTACCCTGACTCTCTTTGGCTGATGTTATTGTTGATCCAAGCTCACTGCTAAACTTGCATTCTTTATAACTAAGCTTCTCATTGTCATATTTAATTAACATTTGATAACTGCTTAGATTAGTTATTCCTGTTCCATAATAATGTATTGTAACAACACCATTGCTCTGTTCATAGGATGTCCATATTGTTGGATTGTTATCATCTGCCTTTACTATTGTATTAGCAGGGACTATTGTCCCTGCTAACAATGAAACTACAAGAATGATGCTTACAATAAAATGATAAAATTTATTCTTTATTTTCATCTAAACACCTTCCTTATTTAAACTGCGTTATTTCTCCTGTAGCGTATTGCAATATTCTCATAGCATCTACCGCTGTTATCTTTCCGTCTCCGTTAACATCAGCAAGTCCTGTTATTGCATCTGTAGGATTATCAATTAATGCTAATTTCAAAGTAAGCATAGCATCTACTGCCGTTACTTTTCCATCCATATTAACGTCACCTAATTCATGGCTTGTATTACTTGAATTAACAAGAACTATAATGCTAGCCTTCTGATTACTCTTTTCAAGTGATGCAGAAACAACTGCATATCCATTACCTACGGCTGTAATAGTTCCATCTGAATTAACTGTTGCAACTGCCGTATTACTTGATGTCCACTGAATATTTCTCTTCTGGTTACTTGTTTCGTTTCTAATCTGTGCATCGGCTGTATATGTTTCATCAGCATACATTGTTACAATATCCTGACTTAATTCTACATATGCCTCATCCTTAAATATTTCAATTGGGATTTCACACTTAGCATTGTTATAATATGCTGTTACTGTAGTAGAACCAGTTTTAGTTAATTCAAATACACAAGTTCTACCATTGTCTGTTGATTCAATAATTCTTACTGCTTCGTCATTGTATGACCAGTTAATTGTTGCTATTGAATCTAAAGGTTTTGCATTTACCTTTATAGTAACAATATTTCCAACAGTTCCTGAATACTTCTTGCTTTCTGAAGTAATCTCCTTTACAGGAATCTCATTAACAGTAACGTATACATATTCACTTACACCATCACTATTTATGCACATTTTAGTTCCGCCACTTTGAATAGCTGTAAATGAACCGTCCTCGTTCTGTTTCAATATGGAAGAATCATAACTATATTCAACATAATCATGATATGTAGCATTAGCCGGTGATACTGTTACCTCAGGTGTAAAGGAATCGCCTATGTCTAATGTAACACTTGAATTCTTAGCCTTTATACTCTTAACAGGAACATATTCACTCTGTTCAATAAATGATATTCTATCCTGGTCATAGTCAAGATTCTCTACTTCCACACCATTAATTTTCACACTTTCGATTTCTAATTTTCGGTCATATGTTAAATTATAATATATAAAATATGCTAAATTTCCACCATTAATATATAACTTGTTAAACTTATAGCTTTTCTTATTACGACTTGCATTGCAACTAATATCACCTAACTGCGTTCCTAAATCAAGTGCATAGCTACATGTTACTTCCAAACTATTAATAACACCAACATAATTAGTTTTAATGTTTACATATTGCTCTCTGCTTAATTCTTTAGTAAGTAGGGTATCCTCATTATAAACCCTTACATTAGGATCTGTAACATCGAAAGCTTCTTTGTAACTTGATACCACTACCTGATTCTCTGTAAGCTGAACATCCTTCTTTCCCATATATTCAGGCTTATATGTGAATTTAAGCTCTTTAGCAGATATATATTCTGTATCAACTTCCTTGTCATCAATTACAACTTTATCATTTTCGTTGAAATTAACACCCTTAACCGTTCCTGTCATGCTCTTTCCAACTATACCTGATTCAGCTCTAACTGCCGAGATATACGCCTTAGATTCTACCGGTACTATATTCGGTTCACCGATACTACCACTATAAGTATAATTAGTACCGTCTGTTGCCTCTATATAGTATTGCAGATTTCCAGCATTCATATCCTCTGCATCAATGTGCGCTGTGTAATTAATACCTGTTGTGTTGTTCATTGCAACTGACTTATAGTTCTCTTCGCCTTCCATTCTATAGAGTAAAGTTACACCTTGTACCCCAATATTATCCTTAACTGTAGCTGTAACAGTAGCACCTACTCCATTAATTATGGACTTAAGTGGTGTATGTTTAATAACCGGTGGTTTATCATCTACTGAAGCATTAGTTGTAATATTAGAAGGTCTTGATTCAGACATTGCCGTATCTACTACTGTAAAGTAATAATAATACTTCTTGCCTGCCTCGACTTTTTTGTCTTCATATTCTTTCTCTTCTGATGACAAAATAGATGAATTAATCTTCTTAAAGCTTCCTTCCTCCCCTGTTTCACTTCTATAAATATTAAAGCCTGCCATAGTGTCATATTCATTTAAAACCAGATTGTTGCTGAATGGATTTAAAACAATTTCAGTTTTGTGTTGAATCTCTAAGCAAAATACTTCCAACTCTACCTTCTGACTGCAATGTTAATGCCTCTGCTCCACTGGCAGTAACATCGAATTCAAATCTTCCCCAGTCAGTTCCTGTTGTAAGCCAATGGTCATCTGCTGCAACAGCATCCTTAACCCTGAAGTACTGATGTCCCTGATTAATAAGAACCTTAATCGGCATCTTACCAACCCATTCTCTGCTGCTATTCCACTGTCCTTTCAATGTATAATCAGTATATGGATCATCCGGTCCATAAGAAACCATTGGATCTGTCTCCTGATCCATATCTCTGTTAAATAAAACATGAACATCATATGTACCATTACCAACAGTATCTACCTTATCACCATTCTTATCTGTAATGTAAATATCAGAAACACAAGGATAAGTTTCCTCTGATGGCTTATCTAAATATGGGCTTGTAATAATATCCGCATAATTTGTATTTGTATCAAAATCAACTAACTGTTTCTGAATAAGATTTTCATCTGTAGTTCCCCAATAATTATCCGTTGCCATATATGTTAAAGTATTATCTGCCGGTGCACTAACTTTCATCCATTCTGATGTATCAGTACAGATAAGTATATTTAATATAGCATTATTTTTAAATTTTGTATTTTCAAGGATTCCTATATAACCAGGATCTGTATTTATATTTTTAATATTTATATCTTCCACATTATCGGGATATTCAGCTATTATATACTCGTTTTTATAAAACCAAGCAGATGCTGAACTCCTTATATCTCCATCTACTGTACCAATTGAATATTCACCTAACGGGTATGATTTTCTAACGGATACTTCACTATCAATATTCTCATTATTTAATGAGCACACTTTTTCTTTTTGAAAATCATAATAAACCCCATTATATACCCCAAAAGTTCCAGTTGACTCTTCACCACGTACATCATTTGCCAAATTATATAACAATTTTTTTCCCTTTTCATCCAAATTAACTGTAGAAATATGTCCTCCATTTTTACTTATAGCTTTTTCTATAGCCAGATAATTTTTCATATATTCATCTGTATCAAAATAATGATTGTTAATTTTGTATATTACATATTTTTTACCATTTAAACTTCTGATTTTACTAACTGTATCATAATCCAAAGTTTTATATTTATCTCCTGCAAAACACATAGCTGATGTTATATTTTTTGTTATATTGCCATCATCTATTTTTGCTTCATTTATCAGAAATGTACTATTCGTAATTGTTATATCATCCTGCCAATTATTATTGTTATTATATGTAATACTGCAATTATCAAATAATACTTCTTTAAACTGTCCTTTTACGTAAGCATATTTATCTTTATTTCTTATATTTGATATTCTAGATTTTTCCAAATAATCTGCAAATATAAAAGCACTATAAGCACTATTTTCATCTATTTCTCCATCAATAAATCTACGTTCTATAATATAATCATAATTCTGTGTACAATTTAAATGTGAACCACTACTTATGTCAATGTATGGATTTTCTATATTAACATAGTTCATATCAATTGTTCCTGAATCTGATTTTTCAACCTGTACACGATAAGCTTCAAAATCTTTTCCCGGGAATAAATCTATTGGCTGACTTTCTGTTCCATTAAAGTACATATTGCCCTTTACTGATATATACGCAATGTAGTTGTCACCGTATGCTGAATACTGGTCTGATGCCCAGAACTGTATCTTTGTTCCAGGTTCTACATTTACGGTTACTCCCTTTGGTATAAGAAGTGAATTTTTAATTATGTAGTAATTATCAGCCGTCAATGTTGTATCTTCAGTTATTTTTCCTGAAAGCACTGTTCCCTTTACTATATGAATAGTGTAGGTTGTGTCATATGACTGTCTATAAACAGTAGTATCATTTTCATCTAATCCATTTTTAGCTTTATAGTTTATATTGAATTGAATATTTAAATCATTAGGTGCATTATCTTTTATTTTCACTCTTATAGGATGTTCTACACCTACTACTGTTTTTGATTCATTATATTTAAATCCGTTGTTCTGTGTTCCAAAACTTCCTATATCATCTATTCCAACTTCTTTGTCTGAAACAAATTCTACATACTGATTGTCTATTCCATTAGTTGTAGCATTAACTGTGATAGTAACATCCTTAGCTGCTCCCCACTGATTACGAAGACCTATTGCCAAGTCTATTGTTTCACCCGGCTGAATTATTCCATCACCATTGTTGGCCTTTGATATATCCTCTGAATCAAAAGCATATATTTCATCTACTGTAATATTAGGTTTAGGCTTATTAGTTAATGAAGCTGTTAGTGATAATTTCTTATAGTTATATGTTTTTTTAACATCCTCATTGCAATAAGTTATTGTGTCCTCTGTGGCTCCCACTAACTGCCCCATTATATATCTTGATGAATATGTATCTTTGTCTTTTAATGAGCTTCTAAGTATGGCTGCCTCCGCTGATACCATAGGCGCTGCCATAGATGTACCATTCCATGATGCATAACGTCCGTTAGGAAGTGTACTATATACGCTAACACCCGGAGCTACTACTTCATACTCTGCATTGGCATTAGGTGCATAGTCCCAGTTAGAGAAACTTGCAAATTTATTATTTTCATCATATGCCATTACACCTATTACATATGAATATGCTGCAGGATACATATTGACCTTATTTGAAAACATTGGTGGCGCATCTGCTGTTGGCGCGCTCTCATTACCTGCTGCTGCTACAAGCACACAGCTTCCGAAGGCATCCTGTAGGGCGTTTTCTATTAAGGCTGAATGAGCTGATGAACCAAATGACATATTAATTACATCTGCACCATTCTTATATGCATATTCTATTCCCTTTGCGATATCTGTAGAATTAAATGTTCCATCTGAGCCACCTGCCTTAATTGGCATTATCTTAGATTTGTAGGCTATACCCACTCCGCCTACATTGTTGTTTTCCATGGCAATAATACCTGCCACATGTGTTCCGTGACCATGGTCATCCATAGGTGTTTCATTAGGATCTATTAGGTTAATTCCGTGTACATCATCTACATATCCATTGTTGTCATCATCAGCACCTGTTGTTCCGCTTACCTCTGCGCTGTTAGTCCATATATTATCCTGAAGGTCTTCATGGTTGTAATCCACACCTGTATCAATAACAGCTACTACTGTTCCTTCACCTGCAGTATTTCCATAGTCTTCATTACCCCATACTGATTCAAGCTTCTGATCCTTTAAGTACCACTGCTTGTCCATTCCCTTATTGTCTTCTGCTGATGGAACAGACTCTTCACTTGTAAAGTATTTGTATACAGGTTCTGCTATTTCTACCGTATTGTGACTGTTAGTGTTATCAATAATGCTCCAGATATCTTTTTCATCTGTAGTTATTTTGTAGGATACCTGATTATATTCTTTTCCATCATTATCCTTAATGGTATTCTCCATAATAACTTCACTGTCTGTAGCCTTAGCATCCTTATACCACTGTTCTTCTTCTATAGGCTTAGTGTTCTTGTCTTCTTTTCTAATTACAACAAAGCCGCCTTTTTTAACCTTTACGGCTTTTCTGTAATCTTCGTCCTTAGTCTCACGGATAATCTTCTGATAGTCAATCTTCTTGTCCGGGTCTCCTATCTTATTATCCACATTGTTCTTGTTCTCAGACACATTAGGCTCTTTAGACTTTTCAGTCTTAGTATCCTTGTTCGATACAATGTCTGCCTTTGCCACATCTGACTTGTTATCATTTGTTTTAGAAACTGTTGTTTCTTTTACTACTTTGTTACTGTTGCCATCCATAAAAGTCGATGTTGCAAAGCCTGTTACAATCAGTGCTACTGCAAGTACAACAGCAAGTACTTTTTTCTGCCAATTTTTCATAACAAAAAACCTCCTTCTACTTGTATTTTAATGTTTCTACTTTTGATTCTAGTTATCCACTGTTATTAGAATCTTTTATAGTTATATTATAGTACATTGGATGAGGCGTTTTTTTCACAAACTGACCCCTATTAAGTTTACTCTTCACATTATCAGCTAGCCAGTTTATTATTGACAGTCACTTTAATAACTGTTATAGTTTTAAACAGTCACTTCTATGACTTTTCTATTTTTTTAACTACGCAATAAGGAGAATAAAAATGACTGTTGGTGAAAATATTAAGCGCATTAGAAAGGAAAAGAGATTAACTCAAAAACAACTGGGCGAATTATGCAATCCATCTATTTCTGCCGCAACAATAAGAAAATATGAACTTAGCATTTTGAATCCTAAACTAGAAACTTTGCAAAAGATATCAACCGCTTTAGATGTTTCAATTACTGATTTAAATGATGATTTAGACATGCTACTTAGTCGCTCATTAAAATATTATAATGCAATTACATCTAATGAGAAATCATTCAGTAATTATTTTAATCAATTAAATGAAGAAGGAAAACTTAAAGCAATTGAAATGGTTAAGTTGTTATTAAAAATACCTGAATATAGAATATAGAAAATAGAATATACAAAATATATAGGAAACAATATACTTACCCAAGGGGCAAAAAGGGGCGTTATGGCTAATCGCCGGAAAGGAGGTTAGCTCATGGTTACATATTCCGACTTGTTTACTTACACCATTGTCATTTGTACCGTTATATCGCTAGTTTATAATTTGACAAAAAAATAAACGCCCTTTGCTTTGGACGGTAAAGGCGTTTATTTAAACAACTTATCAACAAGGCGGTTAGGTTTAATCTAACTTTTTTGCCCTTTTGTTAAGTATATTGTAACAGATTCTTGAAAAATTTCAAATATTAATTTGCAGTTATTACTATCCCAAAACTTCTTTTGCTATATCTTTTACAAGTGTAAGCTTGGCCCACTGTTCTTCTTCTGTAAGTTTGTTTCCAATCTCACATGATGCGAACCCACACTGAGGGTTTAAGTAAAGTCTGTCTAATGGAATGTATTTTTCTGCTTCGTGTATTCTATTTATTACTTCCTCTTTATTTTCTAACAATTCCAAATCATATGATTTTAAAATCTTAGTTATAACCTTTTCATTAAAATCATTCAAAAAAAGAATTCCTATCTCACTTCTCATTTTGGCTACATCTTCAATAATCTCATATGTTTGTGTTTCCCTTAAGCTGAAATCATATTCATCCTGACGAATTTTTTTATTAAATCAACAAAAGCGTTAACCGCAAATGAATAGTGCTGTGTTGAAACGCAAAATTTCTTCTTGCCACCATTGTCGCCCTTATATTTATCCTCTAAAATAGCAGCCTGCTCTAACACCTGTCTTGCATATCCCAAGAAATCTTCCCCTTCCTTTGAAATGCTGATTCCCTTGTTAGTTCTGTTGAATATTATAATATTCATCTCCTTCTCCAATTCATGTATAGCATTGGTAAGGCTTGGCTGAGAAATGTACAGCTTACTGGCTGCCTCTGTTATAGTTCCTGTTTCTGCTAATGTTATTGTATATTTTAATTGTTGTAATGTCATATTTAATTTCCTCTATTTGCATACAATTATTTGTATGGTAACATTTTTTATAATACATATAAATATGTTTTTTAACTGATTTGTTTTCATAATATGTATCTGTTATAATACTCATCAGTTAAATTATATTAGTCACTT
>OGXW01002874.1_pt1 | contig 11826 bp, 8 predicted proteins | sample 1576341 | NCBI WGS metagenome assembly OGXW01 (sample SAMEA3541592, study PRJEB24748) | human gut metagenome | biome: human gut; feature: human-associated habitat; material: faeces | place: China | collected 2012
AGCCTATGAAGATTTTGATTACTTTCTGTTCAGCGCGCTGATGGATACGAGAGATTATCTGCTCACTGTGCTTCAGGATCGCAGTGTTCCGGTACGATATCGGATGGCAAAACTTCTGGTGTGCACCCATGATTTTCAGCTGGCGGTGAATAAACAGGAACTTTTTTCCTGGGAAACGATCCGCACACGACATGAACAGTCCGGTTTTTCTTCTGCTTTTCGAAAGAAGATTTCCGGTCGGTGTTTTCCGGATATGGATCGGGTCGATCTGATGAAACAGATCTGGAAAACCATCGTTCCGAAACTGGAGGTTCTCTCACCGGACTGGATCGGTTTTTTAAAGGATACACTGATTTCTTTGTATCACACCTGTCCGGAAGAAACATCCTATATGGAACTTCTCCTTGATTTTCAGGATACTTTCCCGGAATGGCAGATACAGAAAGAACAGTTGCTAGTATACTGGCTGTATACATATTTCTGTGGTGCTGTGTATGATGAAAAAATCTTTGCCAAAGGAAAAATGGCGGTGATCTGTACACTCTTCATCGAAGAGCTGGTACTGGGACTCTATGCCCGGAGACGGGAAAAGCCGGAACCCGGGGAGCTGGTGTCCGTCTGCTACCGATTCTCCCGGGAACTGGAACACTCGGATCAGAACCTGAATACGCTGGAAGAACTGCTGGGGCAGGAAGAGGTGTTTTCACTGGAACGTCTGATGACACTGTGTAGCATCTGATGGTTGCTGCCGGCATCAAAATTGGTCCTCCGGACCAATTATTAATATGCAACGACAGGAATGAAACGCAGACCGCTTGTGATATCCACCTTATACGCTGCAGTATGCATCCTCGCGGAGCGTTTTTTGCTTTACTGAAAACAAAAAAGAACAGGAGCGAATTGTCCGAAAACAATACCCGCCTGTTCTTTTTTATACTTTTTATACATAATGATGTTGGGGTCAAAAGGTATTTTGACCCCTTTGATACCAGATTGCTACGTGCTTTGCACTCTCGCAATCCTCAAAAACATTCGTAATCCGCTCATTTTTCTTTGAAAAATGGCTACTTACTCATGTTTTTGGCGGGTCAAGAGGTCAAAAATCCTCTTGTAAGCAAGCTTGCATCAGCTTTCTGACCTTTTGACCCTGGTATCATATAATTCTGTCACCACACATCAGTACAGCAGGATCGGATATCCTTTATCGATTGTCTCATAGATAATCTTCGCCTGATCCGGCGGCAGATTGATGCAGCCGTGACTTCCCTTGGTTTTATAGGTGTCTCCGCCAAAGCTTGTCTGCCAGCTGGCATCGTGAAGTCCCTGTCCGTAAACAAACGGCATCCAGTAGGTAACCGTGGTATCATATCCATACACATCACTGCTTAAGGTAAACGGACTTGCTTTGTATGCAATCGGCCATGCCCCACGGTATGTTTCTCTTCCTTCTACCGGAAGACCACTGACGATATCAGTCTCTGTCACCAGTGCCCCATTCTTGTACAGCCACAGGTGCTGCTGTTCCAGACTGACTTCTATGTAATTTCCGTTCAGGTCATCCGTTCCGTTTCTGGAATAGCCTGATTTACTGTATACCGGTTCTCTCGTCACAGCTGCCCCACCATCAATATCTGCCAGAAGCTGTGTCAGTTCTCCTTCCTGGTCAACCCGGTAACCATATTCATTACCTTCGATGGTGATCGCTTCACCGCCTGTAGTCGTGAAGGAACGTGGCCGATAGATAGTATTGTATTTTGTGGCAAGATTCTTGATATACTCCTGCGCCTGTGCGGTATCAACGGATACACTTTCATCGGAAATCACCAGCCAGGAACAGATAGTCGCATTGTCCAGAACCTGAGTTTCTTTTCCGAATGTATACGTTACGGAAACTCCTTTGTACTTTTGCAAAGCAGCATTTAACGTGGTTACTTTTTCCTGTAATTCCTGAGCATCCTGTGTAACAGCTGCTTTCCGGTAGAGATCTGATGTGATTTCCACGTTCAGTCCTGTTTTCGGAAAATTCCCTTCGATCTGCGGGCGGATCTGTTCCTCCACATATGCTTCCACAGCTGCCTGATCCATATGATTACCCAGTGTCTCCGGGACTATCACATAAGCACTCTGGTCGCTGTTATATTCCACGTATGCATCGGTTGAATCCACACGGTCTGTGGAAAGCTGAAAGTGTTCCTCCGTCAGTGCCGCAGAAAATGTCTCATCGTTTCGTTCTACCTGATAAGCTACCGTAAGACTTTCCTGTTTCGGGAAGAAACCGCCTTCTTTCCAGCGTTTGTCTCTCAGTGTTTCCAGATCCTGTTTCAGCTGTTTTTCGTTGATGCTGTAACCAAGATCACCGAGTGTAGTCTGATAATCCGTTTCCCCGTTTTCCTGAAAAGTAACCGGTACTTTCTTAAAATCATCTGCCAGCATCCCTGCCGTCTCTTCCACACTGCGTCCGGATACATCCTCTCCAAAAATCTTGATCCGGCTTCCCATGGTTTTTGTTCCCATATAGTGTGCATAACCAAACAATCCTGCTACCAGTCCCGCCATAACAAGCAGGCAGACAACCAGCAGGATGATATATATTTTTTTCGACTTTTTTTTACTCTTCATTCGTCTTTCTTCCCTGCCCTTTTTTCTGTTGTTCTGACATCATCTGTCTAGAGCGTGTCTGAAAAATCATTTCCGCAAACTGGGACTCGCAGCTCACGAAAAGCCTTTTTCAGTCACGCTTATTATACTATACATTTATGAAAAAGAAATAATGAAAATATAACAATTTTCTTTCTTCATAGAACGCTTTTTTAACAGGTTGACGAATCTTTCAGCAGACTGAAATTTATCGGATTATTTCTGTACATATTTCTCTTTCAGTTCTTTCACTTTCGCCAGGTATGCCTGGTCCTGTTTTCTCTTCAGAAGTTCTGCACGGATCGGATCCTTTACTTCAGCAAATCCGGCTTCTTTGGCTTCGTTTTTCTTCTCAACCTTGATCAGATGATAACCAAACTGAGTTTTTACCGGTCCTACCACATGTCCCGGTTCTGCCTGGAAGGCTGCGTCTTCGAATTCTTTCACCATCTGGCCTTTTCCGAATTCACCCAGGTCACCGCCCTGTGCACCGGATGGGCAGGTGGAAGATTCTTTTGCCGCTTCTTCAAAAGTCTTTTCTCCGTTCACGATGGATTCCAGAATAGCTGCACATTTCTCTTCGGAATCGGTCAGGATATGCTTTGCATTTACCGTAGCTCCTTTTACAAACTGTGCTTTGTTCTGTTCATAGTAATCTTTCACTTCCTCATCAGATACACTGACACTCTCGATAGTCTCTTTTAATACCATCTGTACCAGGATATCCTGTCTTGCATTTTCCATTCCTTTTTTATATTCTTCAGTCTCATCAAGCTTCTCATCTTCTCCGCATTTTGCCAGTGCATGGAAAGTGATCAGCTGTTCTTTGCAGTGTTCTTTAAACTGTGGATTGGATGCATATGTCTGTTGCTCCTTCGGCAGGTGTCCGATAAATGCCTGCAGTTCTTCTTCGGTGATCTGGTGTCCGGCTACCACTGCCAGTACGTTCTGTGCCATAATATTTTCTCCTTTGCTTTCCGGATCCGCTGATGTTGTTTGTATCGGATCCTGCGAGGTATTTTGCCACGGGATATCGGTATAACAATTGTTTCCCGTACCATGTCGCGTGGGTTTTATTATAAAAGAAAAGCACAAAATATGCAAGGGCAGGCCATGAAATGAATGATACAGTTATTTTGAAAGTGCTGTACTAAATCAGTTTTCGTTTTCTTGCTTCATTCACCGCCGCTGCTTTTCCGTTCACACCGAGTTTACGGTAGGTTTCCCGACAATGATACTTCACCGTCACTTCCGCCAGCCCCAGCTGTCCGGCTATCTTGTTCATGGAATCTCCCTCTGCCTGCATCCGCAGAATCTTCCGTGCGGTATCGGAAAGTGTGACTTCTCCCTCCGCTTTTGTCCTGAGATATCCAGGGTACATCTGCGCCATCCTTTTTCCTTCTTCCAGCACCTGTCTGTGAAAGTGTGGATCGGTCCAGTGTATCTCTTCCCTGCTTTTTTTCAGAAGGGGCAGCCACAGACCAGCCTCTTTTGTCAGTATCCTGACAAAATGATAGGATTCAGCTTCGCTGACAGCCTCCTGCAACAGATTCTTCCACTCTTTCCGATCCATCTTATAACAGGTCACTGCCAGAAGTAACGTACTTTCTATCCGGATATATGTCCGTTCCATCTCTTTTGCATAGTAGAGCAGCTGCTGTAACAAATTATATGCTGCCTCGTATCTTCCCTGTTGCAGATAGACACGCACCTTTGTTACATATCGGAATCGTTCCAGAATACAGAACTCTCTGTTTTCATCCGGTGCGCTCTCAAGCCACGCCAGGATCTCCGCTGTATCTCCCCGATACAGATGCAGCCGGCACAAAAATGTATCTATGTTCGCAATCAGCTTCGGTGCTTCTTTTTTACATCGTTCCCGAAAAGTCTGCATCACATGAAGCGCCTCTTCCAGATCCTGACGAATCAGATACATCCAGCAAAGGAGTCCGTTTGCTACGAAGACCTGTTCGATTTTTCCTCCACTTTCCGCCTGCATCCGCCCTTTCTGGATCAGTGCCATCACCTCATAATCATCCTGTCCTTTTTCCAGATAGCTTTCTGCCAGTGCCAGCGGAACCAGCCCTTTTCCATACTTTCCAAGCACAAATTCTATGATCTTTCCAAGGCTTACGGCCAGTTCTCTGTCCTTGCGGCTCCACTCGCAGAAGTCTTTTCCTCCATTCATCATCGAGGGCAGATTGCTGGTTACAGAGAGTTCCGGGATGTGTACTTTCCGGTCGGTGATCAGGATACCTGCCGCCCGCAACAGATCCGTCATTCCGCTGATGCCACGATGGGGAAGGGAAATATCCAACGTGATCAGCCGTCCTTTGGCTTCCCGTGCCTCACTTCCTTCTGCCCGTTTCTGATATTCTTCCAGTTCATGATACCAGCGCTCACTTTCATCCACATTCATAAGAATCGACTGCAACAGGCTCATTCCCATCATAAGTACCGGATTCTCCCGGATCAGATCCTCCGGAAGCTCCAGATAATAATTTCGCAGTTCATAATAATTACCGATAGCTGCATTTTCCCTGGCATTCGCCACCAGCAGCCGGAAGATACTGTCTGTATCATCGTATACCTTGTACATTTCCAGTGCTTTGGCAATCTCGCCCTCCATCTCATAATACAGACCTGCGTTATAATACAGACGGCTGATCTGTTCCGGAGAGCGTTTTTTATGCAGCCGCTGTTCCATAGACCAGCGCATGGCATCCTTGCAACGCCAGACACCGTCTTTTTCCCCCATTTTCACAAAAAAATTGCCGGTTTCCATCCCCTGTGCCAGCATATGCTCCACATGTTTGTTTCCGGTGATCATCGCCGCCAGACTCACCGTAAAATCTTTGACAATGGAAATATCCATAAAAAATTCCTGCAGTTCTGTATCCCACTGATCATATACATGACTTTCCAGGTACGTCCAGACCGTACGCATCGTGGCTTCCAGATTCCCGTTTTCCATCACAAAGATTCGCAGGGACATGGGATTCCCTCTTCCCACAGCCCATGCTTTTTCCAGCTGTTCCTCTGACACCTGCAGTCCATATCTTTCCAGATACTCATCCTGCTGTTCTCTTGTCAGGCAAAAATCTTCTTCCCCGATCATTACGAAAGAATATTTCATCCGAAGGGACAGAAGCCACGCCGGAAATGGAGCACGGGAGATCAGTACCACCCACAGATCATTTCGTTCCATCCATTCCTGGATTCTCTGATAATAAGCATCTTTCAGCCGGATATCCGAGATTGCGTAAAGATCATCCAGCACGATCACCGGTGCCGTGATTTTTTCACTCTCCAGATCATTCGGCGTCGTATTCAGTGCAGAGACATAAAAATATTCTTTCTTCTCGAGAAAATGCCGGATCAGAGAAGTTTTCCCCACGCCGGTAACACCATACAGATAAACAGGAAGTCCCGCCTGATACGCCATCCGTAATTTTCTTTCGGCCGCTGCCGGCCACAGATATACGTCTCCAGTTGTTCTCATCATGCTTCTCCCCCTGTACTATGCTCTTCATTTTTTCTGCAACGGCAGAGTATTTCGCCGGGAAGAGACAACATTTTTTCAAATTCTTTTGCACTCAGCGGCATGGAAAACCAGTTCCCCTGTACATGATCGCACCCAGAAGTTTTCAGTACCTCTACCTGTCTTGCCGATTCCACGCCTTCACAGAGGACCTGGAAACCGAGGCTTTTCAACATCCCGATCATCTGTCGCAGAAAACCGATACCACGGTAATCTTTTTCACACTTTTCCATGAACCCGCGTCCCAGTTTTACATCATTTAACGGGACATCTGCAATCAGATTAATAAAAGAAGATCCCACACCGAAGTTATCCAGTGCTGTATGGAAACCGGCCTCCTGTAGAGAACGCAGCAGATCTTTGATATTTTCATACCGGATCGTATCCGTCTCCTTCAGTTCCATCTCCAGCATCCCGGGATCCACTTTATATTTTTCCAGAATCTCCAGATACCGTCTGGTTGTCTGTGGATCTTCCGCATGCAGCGCCGATACATTGACCGAAACCGGCACCGGTGTGATTCCGCTTCTTTTTGTTTTTTCCAGAAATGCGGCCACCTGTTCAAATACATAAAAATCAAGTTCCACGATTTTTCCATTTTTTTCATAAAACGGAAGAAAATGTTCCGGTCTCACCACGATACCGTCAGGTCTTCGCCAGCGCACCAGAGCCTCTGCTCCCACAATCTTATAATTATGTAACGAAATCTTCGGCTGGAAATAGATCTCGAACTCCCGCTTTTCCATGGTCTCATCCATCAGCAGTTTTACTGCGGTTTCTCCCTTGTTTCCGGTATCTAAAGGGATCAGTTTTTCCCCTACTGCATACTGGTTTCTTCCCGCAATCTTCGCCCGGTACAAGGCAAGATCTGCATGTTCAAGAAGCTGTTCGTAACTGTAATCGCCCAAACCTCCCGGCAGAAAACAGACACCAACACTGCAGCTCATGACAAAATCTCTTTTTGAAAACGTCAGTTTTCCCACTCTTTTCACCAGTTCACTGACTTTCTTTTCCAGTGCTTCCCGGCTGATTTCCTTTAAAAACACGACGAATTCATCTCCACCGGTACGGATCAGAATATCCTCTTTGCGGAAAAAGCTCTGCAAAAATCCGGAAAATCCAATCAGCACTTCATCCCCGAACAGATGGCCATACACATCATTTACATTTTTAAAATGATCCACATCCAGCATCAGAAGACCGGAAGAAGCATCCATCCGTTTCTCCCGCAGGTATTCGTTCACCAGAAGCTTTCCGGTATCATGGTTATACAGTCCTGTCATGGAATCTCTTCTTGCCTGATCTTCCAGAAGTTCTTCCCTTTTCCGTATCTCCGTGATATCTCTGATGCAACCGATCACCGACTGGTCACCTTCCTCCTTCTGCAATGCATCCAGAAGTACTCTCTTGTAGTGACCCTTTTTCAGAAGCTTCAGTTCCACCGTTCCCAGAGTCTGTCCGAGAAGGAACTCACGCATCTTCTGCACATCTTCCGGATGGATCGTACATATCTGACCCAGCTGACCGAGAAATGGCATAATTCCTTTTTCTTCTTCCAGTTGCTCATTATACAGAACCATTCGATCGCTATCCGGGAAATACTCAAAGACAGAGATTCCCGCATATTTCATCAGTACTTTTAATTTATCCATCCGTTTTTTTCCGGACAGAAAACTTTTTTCTGTATCGTTTATCCTATCTTTTTCCATATATTTTCCCACACTCTTTCTTAAATTTCACCTTTTGTATAATTATAGCAAACGTAAAAGAAAAAAAGAACTATCCAATTGGATAGTTCTTCCTTGGTTTTCTCATCTTTTTGTTCAGGACTCTTTTATTCCGAAAACCGTCAGTGCCTGACGCTGTGAAATGCCGAGTCCACCGACACTGATCAACGTATCCTCTGCCTCTAACAGAAGATTTTCCTTCTGAAATCTGACAATCATGCGGCCTCCACTTAAGCCGTCCATCCGCCGGATCTCCATCTCAAGAGTATTGACCGTACGCCATGCAGCTGAGCCTGCGTAAATATGACCGTCTGTTTCACTGTAGGCAAAATCCTTACGCATAGAAAGGACGAATTCCTTTTCTTTTCCACCTTCCACTACTTTCCAGTACATCTTATCACTTCCAAAAGAGAACCGCATCTCCTGAATCGGACTCGATTCAAACTGAAACAGACCACTTCCGCCAATCAGAACTTCCGCAGAATCCGGCAGCCGGTCGTTCAGAACCGGAACAGGCACATAAACATGCGTACTTACTTTTTCCTCCATAAAAGGATTTCTCGTACCTCTGCGCGGTGGAAGTGCAAGCTGTGCAGTATACTCTTTTACGGTCTCTGCAAGCGGTGACGGTGCCAGCTCTCCGGCCTCTTTCTGTACATAGGGAATCAGATCCTCCTGCAGTGCGCTCAATTCCTCCTGTGTCTGCTCTGTGGATGACGTCAGAATCACAATCAAATCAAGATCCGAGAACACAACCCCAAACTGGCCATACGCTCCATCCGCGCGGAAAGAGCCAGGATATCGTCCCATCCAGCACTGATAACCGTAGCCCTGTGCCCAGTCTTTTACATGTCCTTCGGAATCGCCTTCTGTCTCAATCTGCTTGTGGCAGGCGCGTTCGAACCATTCTTTTCGAAGCAGCTGTTTTCCTTCCCACTCTCCCTGTCTGGACAGAAAATACGTAAATTTTGCCATATCTTCCGTCACCATCTTCATACCTCCTCCGCCAAGCTCTGTTCCGTCGCCGAGCAATGCACAGGTCAGAGAAGTGATTCCAAGTGGTTCCAACAGACGCGGTTTCAGAAACTCTGTCACATTCTGCCCTGTCTTTCTCCGCAGAACCGCAGCCAGCATGTTGGTTCCTGCTGTATTATATTTATAAAATGTTCCCGGCTCATGAAGTACCGGATGATGCAGAAATGTAGAGATCCAATTTTCTGAATTGTCCGAAATCTCCGTCTCGTGACCGCATCCCATGATCAGCAGATGGTGCAGGTTGATTTTTTTAAGATATTCGGAAGGATGTTCCGGCAACAGTTCCGGAAAAATATCGACGATCTTCTCATCAACAGATAAGATTCCTTCCTGCTGTGCAAAACCAATCGCCGTAGCCGTCAACGATTTGCTGAACGAATACAACGGATGGCGGAATTTTTCATCATACGGTTTCCACCAGCCCTTTGCCGCACACTGGCCATGGCGGAGCACCATAAAACTATGTAGTTCGATTTGATTTGCTTCCATCCTGTCAAGAAATTTCATAATTCCTTTGGAGCTGATTCCAACTGATTCCGGTGTCACATCTTTAAAGTATCCCATTTTTTATCTCTCCTTAATCGCAAACTTCTCCATAATAAACATTCTGTCGTACCTGCCACTTATCTTACATTACTTCCCCGATATATATATTTAAAATAGCATATTTGATAGTAAATGTCAATTCACAAGACACACAAATCTCATTTTCTGAGCAAGGCATATTCTCTTTCCGAATAAAGTATATCATATAATATCATTTACCGGTGAACGCTAATATAAGTGACAACACCAAAAGAGAGATTTTCATAAAAAAGGCTATGAGTATTTTATGGGTATAAAATACCCTGCCAGCCTTCACCAGCAGGGTTGGTTGGAATCTTTACTTGTAAAGGTCTTCCAGCGTTATTAGCCGAACTTCACCTCTCTCTTGTGCCTGAAGAAGTCCATCTGTGAATCCGCCTTTTGAGAAGATATAGTAGTAATAGTTGTTACCTTTTCCGAAGACCGAGGCATAATCCCGAATCAAATCGAGTTCATCCACACCAATTTTCTCATTTCTGTACTTACACGAACCAATGATATAGTCCTTACCCTCAACGGGTGTTCCAACAATATCAATCTGTGTCTGCTTTTTCTTCTTCGGGTCCGTACCCCACCACTGGCCGATTTCACTCAGTTCAATAGGGAGACTGTCCGAATAATAGAGCAGGTAATCCTGACACATCTTCTCAAAAATCAGGCCCATGTAATCCGGAAGATACTGTTTTACAGCGTGTGGATAGATCTTTGCAATTCTACCAGAGTCAATGGCACTCATATTGATTGGCACAAACCGATACCAGAAACGGAAAAAGTTATCAGCCAGCAGATAGATGGTTTTCTTACCCGATTTTTCTGTAATCGGCGTTTCTTTCTTAGCAATGCCAAGGTCGATCAGCGTTTTCAGGTACTTAGATACAACCGAATTCTCCTCGCCGACCTTCATCTTGATATCGTTCATTCGGGAAGCACCTTCTGCAATCGCTTTGATGATTGCATTATAAATGGCTGGCTCCCGAAGTTCCTGCTTCAGCAGATTGCCCGGTTCCTCATACAGATAGCTGGAACGGTCAAAGAAATTATCCAGCAGAGCTTCATCCACACTATCTCGCACATCCAGCTTATTAATATAGTGGGGAACTCCCCCCGTGATTCCATAAATCAGAGAATTATCTTCTGCTGACAAATTTGGGTGGAACACAGCGGTTTCCTTATAGTCCAGCGGCTCAATCTTAAACTGGCCAGTACGCCTGCCATACAGCGGACTTTCCTTGCCAAGCACCTGACTCTCCATGAAGCTCATAGAGGAGCCGCAAAGAATCAGGTACATCTTGGACTCTGTCCATTTGTGGTCGATGATGTGCTGCAGCATCGCTGAAATGGCCGGCTTTGCCTTTGCAAGATACGGGTACTCATCAATAACAAAGACGATCCGTTTTTCCTTTGAAAGTGCAGTCAGCTCGTCCAAGGCAGCATCATAAGACCTGAACTCCGGTGCAGACTCCATATCTGGCCGCTCAAAACTCATGATTGACTTTGAGAGAGCCTCCAGATTTTCCTTTCCTGTAGTGTTCAATGCAGAAAAGAAAATGGTAGGCTTATCTTTACAGAACTCATTGATCAATGCCGTTTTACCAACACGTCGTCTGCCGTAGATGACGATGCACTCAAACTTATCACCAGCGTACCGTTTATTCAGTTTCCGAAGCTCATCCTCACGGCAATAGAATTGACTCATACGCTCACCTCCAATAATTATACTCGTGAGTTAGTAACTCGTAAGTTACTTCTTTACGAGTATAATAAATCAGCTATTCTGCAAAGTCAAGTAAAATAAGTCGAGCCTTTTACATATGAAACTATAATTTGCGCTTTACATATTGCGTGCTTATATAGTTCTCCTTTCGATTTTTTGCTTCTGTATATGCTCATCAACTGGATAAATCTATTTTCTATCAATTGTTCCCTGATTGCATCCGCTACTGTATCGATAAATTCCACAATATTAGCCGCTATGTTCTGGTATCTCTTCATATCTTCTGTCAACGTTCTCAGATTCTGCGTACTATTGCTTTTGTAACTCTTCCAACTGTCTCCTCAGTTTCTCGATTTCTTCCACAGCTGCATCTGCTCTCCGTTTCTCTTCTTCCGCCCGATTTTTTTCGGCATCTGCCCGGTTCTTCTCGGTATCTGCTCGATTCTTCTCGGTATCTGCTCGATTCTTCTCGGTATCTGCTCGGTTCTTCTCTCTCAGGGTATTCTCCTGCTCCAGCCTTCGACCCAGTTCCTTCCCTTCTTCCAGAAACATCTGGTCTCTCTCGAATCCTTTCATATATGCCACCG
>OGXW01002875.1_pt1 | contig 11821 bp, 8 predicted proteins | sample 1576341 | NCBI WGS metagenome assembly OGXW01 (sample SAMEA3541592, study PRJEB24748) | human gut metagenome | biome: human gut; feature: human-associated habitat; material: faeces | place: China | collected 2012
TTTCCTGTTTTTTATCATTTTGGAACTTTTTACCATTTTTATGTCCCTACGTCAGCTCCTTCGCCTCTTTTCTCAAAATCAATAAAAATTAGATCCATATCCGGATTCTCATTCAAAATTGCATCTAATTCCGGTTCTATTACTTTTGTTATTAACCGTATTGCCTTTTTTTCCGTTACCTTTTTGTTTTTCTTTCTTTTGAACATTTTTTACCTTCTAAAAATAATTACTTTATCAAAATGCAATTTTCGTCCTGTAAAATAGGATGTTATGCTATTTTGCTCATATTAATTATACTACTTTTCTTTATTTTATTCAATATTTACATAATAACTACTAATTATATTTGTTCAGCAAGCAATACACATTGACATAACATTTGATTTTTTGTAAACAAAAAATCAACCTTTACAGTTGATTTCTCGTTTTTCGTTTGTTAAAACAATTAATTATTTGGTACCGATGGTGGGACTCGAACCCACATGGTTTCCCGCACGATTTTGAGTCGTGTGCGTCTACCAATTCCGCCACATCGGCATAAAATGTTTCGTAATAGATTTTAGAATCTATTACGAAATCTATTGACAATTCTTATATTAACATATATCTTTTTAAAAGTCTAGTCATTTTTTATTTTATTTTCATTTTGGTTTTTGACTTCTGCATCAAATTCAAATACATTTATTGTCTTTATCCTTATATCTGAAAAATCATCTTTTGGATTTTCAGCTTCTACTATTTTAAATTTAGTTTTACCTGTTAATGATAAATTTAATTTGGTTATATCAACTAACATATTTGTAGATAGATCTTGCCCTTCTGGAAGAGTTTTATTTTGATTATCATAAAAAATACAATTTGTATAACTTATTGCATTTGCACCTTCTGGTAAGTTTATTTTATAGAAATTTATTTTATTTTCAGGGGCTTTTACTGCTTTTTCTATTTCATTTTCTGGATTTATATTAAATATATTTATTTGTTTTTCATCTAATTTATCCCCAATAATTGCTTTATATACTGGTATATCTTCTGGTACAACTACTTTGTTTATTGCTTCTTTTACATTGTTTATAACATTTTCTAGTGAAATTTTAAATCCAATTTGTTTTGTTGTTTTACTTATTTCTAAAATATTATATTTGTCTTTTGGCATTTCTCTATGTTTTTTATTTTTTATTTTAGAAACCTTTGTATTATCTTGAAGCATTCCTCCAAAAATATCAAATTCTTCTGTTGTTAGTGTTTTTTCTTCAACTGCTTCTTTTTTTATTTCTTTCAGTGCTGTTTCTATATCTTTTGGAGTAAAGTCATTTAATTTAATTTTATTTATTAATGGTAATAAATCTGTTGATGTAATAAACAAACTGTCTGTTTCATCTTTATTCAAGTTTTTTCGTTGCATCTTATCCATTGTTTTCCCAAACTTTTCTATGTCTTCTTCATAATCAAAAACTTTTGTAATTTTCTTTATTACATTTATTTCTTCCTCTTCGCCTTCTGGTAATGAGCTCATTTCGTCTTTATTGCTATATTTCCAAAATTCAAATATGCTCTTTTTATGACTATCTATTTCTGCAATATATGCTGTTGCATTTTCTATTTTCTTCTGCATATTTTTATTTTTTAATTTTAAGCTATTTATATCCATTAATAAATTTTTTAGCTCTGTCTCTTTGTCATTTATAATCTTATACAATTCTAATAGTTCTTCTATGTTGTAATTTGACTTTTTCTTTCTCTTTTTTGGCAGTTCTTCATTTTCGTCTGATTCCTCTTGTTCAATATGTATTGTATCTTGATTATCATCTACTTTTGATTTATTATTTTTCTTTTTACCATATTTAAAGAAATACTTAAATTTACCGAAAAATGTTTTTTTACACTCTAAGAATGTTGATATTTGTTTTTCTTTTGCCAAATATTCTATTTCTTGTGATGCAATTTCAACTTTTAAATCTTTAAGTCTATTATCATTTTTATTTATCGCTTCTTCTGTTTTTACTAATTTTTCTTCACCTAAACGATATTCATCTTTTATCCAATCTGCAATATCTTGATATTCTATTTTTCTATCTTCTATATAAAATTCGATTTCTCCATTTCTTCCTATATCAGTTCTAAAGAAGAAATAATGTGGTAATTCTGTTTGTAATATAAACATTGCTTTTAATAATTTATAAAATTGTGTTGCTTTTTCTTCACTATCTAATTTTATTTTATATTGGCTTTTTATTTTTTGATATACTTCTGTTTCTCCTACTATTTCAATGCTCAGTCCATTTTTCTTGTTATATACTTCATATATTAAAGGCCAATCTTTTGTAAATAACCACAAATAATTTTCTATATCTTCAAATTCTGTTCTTTTTAGATATGTTGTACTATATTCTACATTTCTTATAGGCACAAAAATCTTTGCAGCTCTTTTCTTTTCTATTTGTTTTTTTAGTAAATAGAAAAATGTTGAATAATCTGAATCTTCTGTTGGTACTAACATAAAATATTGATCTGTATTTTCTGAATAATATATTTGCCATAAATAATTATTTTCATATTTAACTTTGAATGGAATTTTTTTATTTAGGTTTTCTTGTTCTTCAGAAATTTTTTCTACTTCCTCAATTTTAAATTTATTTAACATATTTAAAAATGTTGTGTGATTAATAATGTTTTCTTCTGTTTCACTATCTAAATAATCTGCAATTGGTCTAGCTTTTTTATATTTTTCTTCTATACTATCTAATCTATGTGTTGGTGAAAGTAATATTTGAATGTCTTTTACTGGTACATATTTATATTGTTTATATTGTTTTTCCTCATAAAATTTAGGTATTCTAAATTCTAATGGTTTATATTTTTGAAATTCTTTTGGAATTTCTTTTAAGTTTAAACCTAAATATTCTAATTTTTCTTCTATACTTTGATTTTTATCTGTACTTTTTTTTGGCAATGTATTTCTCCCTTCACACTTTTCTATTTTATTATTTCATAAAAGTTTTTAAATTCATAACCTTTATCTCTTAATGTTGCTATTATTTGTGGTAGTGTATCTGCTGTTACACTCTTAGCTGGTGAATCATGCATCAAAACAACTATACTATTTTTTCCTTCTGTTGTTTCATGTATTCTTGAAATTTCAAATTCTGGTGAAAGATTATTTGTTTCTGCATCTCCATTTAATGCATTCCAATCTACATGTGCAATATTATTTTGTTCTAATAATTCATTAGCTTGAGATTTTATTGAAGCATATTTACCTCCAGCTAATCCTCCTGGAAATCTAAATAAATGTGAATTATATTCATTTTCTCCAATTGCTTTTTTTATTGAATCATTACATTGATTATATTCATTTAACACATTTTCTGGTGAAGCATATATTTGCGAATAAATATGTGAATATCCATGGTTTGCAACAAAATGACCTTCATCATACATCCTTTTTACTAATTCTGGTTTTGCTTCCACATTTGATCCTAACACAAAAAATGTTGCTTTTATATTTTCTTGTTTTAAAATATCTAATATTTTATTTGTTACAGATGATGGCCCATCATCAAATGTTAAAAATGCTCTTTTAGTTTCTGAATGATAAATTTTTTCTACATTATTTTTTCCTGTTTCAGTGTATTTAGGTAACTTCTCTTGTCTTTCTTGCTCTTTTTTTGCTTCTTCTTGTTGTTTTCTTTCTACTTCTTGCTGATTTAAAGTCAATATTTGTGCTTCATATTGTTTATATACTTGATAACTTCTCATTGTATTACTAATATTGTTACATATTAGTAATATGCAAATTATCCCTAATATAATAAGTATAATAAAAGTTAATTTTTTTTTGTCTATTTTTGGCTCTTTTGTATCAAATTGATATACATTGAAATCATCTTTTCCATCATTCACCATTTTACATTCCTCTTATCTTCTTTTATTATATTTTACCTCTTCATTAGACTTTTTATATATCCAATTTCTTCTTCTGCATTTAATCTCATAAATATTGGTTCACCTTTTTCTATTACTTTTTGATTTTTATTATTTATGTTTGTTTTTAAACTTTCCCATTGTTTATCATCTTTTGATGTTATGCCTATTTGTTTAAATATATTCTCAGCCGTATCGTTTATAAATGGTTTTAATAAAATAGCAATTTTTCTTAAATTTTCAATTAAATGATACATTGATGATTCTAATTTTTCTTTATTTTCTTCTTTAGCCAATGTCCATGGAGTTGTTTCATCTATATATTTATTTGTTCTTGAAATAATTCCCCATATTTCTTGTAATGCACCTGATATTTCATATTGTTCCATTTTTTCTTCAAATTTACAAATTTGATTTAATGTATATTCTTCAAATTCTTCATCAACTTCATTTGGTGTTCCTTTATATTGTGGCACATTTCCATCAAAATATTTATTTACCATTGATACTGTTCTATTTAATAAATTACTTAAATCATTACATAAATCATAATTATATCTTTCTACAAAACTTTCTGGCGAAAACACTCCATCTTGAGCTGTTGGCATTTCTCTTAATAAGAAATATTTAACACTATCTAAACCATAACGTTCCATTAGGCTTTCTGGATAAATTACGTTTCCTTTTGATTTTGACATTTTTCCATCTTTCATTGTTATCCAATTATGAACCAATATAGTTTTTGGAAGTGGTAAATCTAATGCCATTAGGAAAATAGGCCAATATATTAAGTGAAATCTTGCTATATCTTTTCCAACAATTTGTAAATCTGCAGGCCAATATTTTTTAAATAAATTATCATCATCTGATAAATATCCTAATGCTGTTAAATAGTTTGTCAAAGCATCTACCCATACATACATTACATGTTTAGGATCTTTTAACACAGGAATTCCCCAATCAAAAGATGTTCTTGTTACACATAAATCTTCTAATCCTGGTTTTATAAAATTATTTATCATTTCATTTTTTCTAAATGCTGGATATATAAAATCTGGATGTTCATCATAATATTTTAAAAGTCTATCTGAATATTTTTTCATATTAAAGAAATATGCTTCTTCTTTCATTAATTTTACATCTCTACCACAATCAGGACATTTGCCATCTACTAATTGAGTTTCTGTAAAATATGTCTCACAAGGTACACAGTACCATCCTTCATATTCACCCTTATAAATATCTCCTTGTTCCATAAATTTATCAAATATTTTTTGTGCAGCTTTCATGTGTCTTTCTTCAGTTGTTCTTATAAAATAATCATAATTAATTTCCATTTTTGCCCACAATTTTTTTGCCATATCAGCCATTTTGTCAACATATTCTTGTGGTGTTATTCCTGCTTCTTCTGCTTTTTCTTGAATTTTTTGACCATGCTCATCTGTTCCTGTTAATAAATATGTGTCTTCTCCTTTTAATTCATGAAATCTTTTCATACTATCTGCAAGTACTTCTGTATATGCTGTTCCAATGTGGAATCTTCCACTTGGATAATATATTGGTGTTGTTACATAAAATTTATTATTCATTTTATCCCCCTATTATTAAATATGTGAATTTATTATTATTGTGTATATTTTGTTTATTTTTTCTTCGCTCATTTTATCACTTTTTGTCATAAATATCAATAAGCAAGAGAGCTTTATTTAAGTTTTCTCTTGCTTATTTAGATACATATATACTACTTTTACTAAAAATCAATATATATTATTTTCTTTATGCCTTGTGTGTCGCAACCTTACAATTTTCCAAATTCTTGTAGGTTGCTCCAATCGCACTCGCATAGCTCGTTTGGTCGCTTACGCGGCATTGCATAAAATAATATATATTGATTTTTTAGCTATGCAAGTATTTTTATTTCTTTATTCCTCTTTTGCTGTATTCATTTTCAATAATTTAAATATTTCCACAATTACTATTGGTGCAAAGACTAATAATACTAATTCTAATATATTTCCTGTTGGTAATATTGGAATACTAAATATGTGTCTTAATGCTGGTATAACTAATATTACAAACATTAATGCTGCTGATGCTAATATTGCCCAAATTAATTTACTATTATTAAATATTTTTGTTTTAAAAATAGATTTTTTATTATCTCTAATATTAAATACATGCACTAATTCAGACATTGCAAGTGTTATAAATGCCATTGTTTGGCCAACCTCTATTTTAGATTCATCTAATGATAATCCATTTATCGGTTCTTTTGTTGTTGCTAAACCTATCATAAATGCTGCAAGTGTAAGTAATCCTATCATTACTCCTTGGTATATAACTCTCCACGTCATTCCTTTTGTAAATACTCCCTTTCCAGGTTTTGCTGGTTTTCTTTTCATTATTCCTTCATTTGCAGGGTCAAATGCTAGTGCTAAAGCTGGTAAAGAATCTGTTACCAAGTTTATCCATAATATGTGAATTGGTAGTAATATTTCTAAATGAGCAACGTCTGTTATTCCAAACCATTTTGCAAAAAATGGTGTAAGTAAAGTTGCCAAAAATAATACAATTACTTCTCCTACATTACTTGATAATAAAAATTGAATTACTTTTAAAATGTTGTCATAAATACGTCTTCCTTCTTCAACCGCTGAAACTATTGTTGCAAAATTATCATCTGTAAGTATTACATCTGCCGCTTCTTTTGCTACATCTGTTCCTACAACTCCCATTGCACACCCTATATTAGCTGTTTTTAATGCTGGACTATCATTTACTCCATCACCTGTCATTGCAACTATTTCTCCATTTTTTTGCCAAGCTTTAACTATTCTTACTTTATGCTCTGGTGATACTCTTGCATACACTGAATATTTTCTTACATTTTTTTCTAGCTCTTCATCTGTCATTTTTTCTAAATCTGCGCCTGTTATTGCTTCATCTTCATTTTCTAATATACCTAATTTTTTAGCAATTGCCGTTGCAGTAATTTTATGGTCACCGGTTATCATTACTGTTTTTATTCCAGCTGTTTTACATTTTTCTACAGCTATTTTTGCCTCTTCTCTTGGTGGGTCTATCATTCCTACCATTCCAACAAATATTAAGTCTTTTTCAATATTTTCCATATCTTCTTTTGTTGGTTTATGATCTATTTCTTTATAAGCACAAGCTAAAACTCTTAAAGCCTCTTTTGCCATTTGCTCATTATTTTTTGTGATCATATTTTTATATTCTTCTATATTGTTTTTTATTTCACCATTTAATATATAACTATTGCAAATACCTATTAGCTCGTCCATTCCACCTTTTGTGTAAACAATGTATTTACCATTTACCTCATTTACAGTTGTCATTAATTTTCTATCAGAATCGAATGGAATTTCTTGTATACGTGGCATTCTATCATACACACTTGGGTCAAAGTCTAGCTTGAACGCCATATCTACCAATGCTGTTTCTGTTGGGTCTCCTGTTAATTTTCCATCTGTTGATATTTTTGTGTCATTACATAACATATTTGCGAAAATTAGTTTTTTCAAGTCCTCATTTATATTTTTTTTATATTCTGCTAGTTCTTTAGTTTCGCCATTTATAAATATTTTTTCTACTGTCATTTTGTTTTGTGTTAATGTCCCTGTTTTGTCTGAACATATTACTGTTGCACTCCCCAATGTTTCAACTGCTGGTAATTTTTTTACAATAGCATTTTTCTTTACCATTTTTTGTACGCCTATTGCTAAAACTATTGTTGATACGGCAACTAGACCTTCTGGTATAGCTGCTACTGCTAGTGAAACCGCTGTCATAAACATATTGATTGGTTCTTTTCCTTGTATTAATCCTATTATAAATATAAATGCACATATTGCTAATGCTGCTATTCCTAAGGTTTTTCCTAATTTATTTAATTTTTCTTGAAGTGGTGTTATTTGTTTTTCTGTGTTATCAAGCATTCCTGCTATTTTTCCAACTTCTGTGTTCATTCCTGTTTGAACAACAATTCCTTTTCCTCTACCATATGTTACTAAACTTGATGAAAATAACATATTTGTTCTGTCACCTATTCCAACGTCTGTTTTTTCTATTGTTTTAGTCGTTTTTTCTACTGGTACTGATTCTCCTGTTAATGATGATTCTTGTGCCTTTAAATTCACAGCTTCTATTACTCTTAAATCCGCTGGTATATAATCACCTGTATCTAGTACAACAATATCTCCTGGTACTAATTCTTTTGCTGGAATTACTTTGATTTTTCCATCTCTTATTACTTTTGACGCGTGATCTGTTAATTTTTGTAATGCTTCTAATGATTTTTCTGCTTTAGATTCTTGTGCTATTCCTATTATTGCATTTGCAAGTACAACAATTAAAATTATTATTGTGTCTGTCATTCCTTCTCCTTGTGATATTCCAACAAATCCTGATACTATTGCTGCAATTATTAATACTATTATCGAAAAATCTTTGAATTGTTCAATAAATCTTTGTAATAGTGATGCTTTCTTTTTAGCCTTTAACATATTTAATCCATACTTTTCTCTTTTTGTTTTTACATCATTTTCTGTTAATCCATTTTGAATGTTTGTTTCTAATATTTTTTCTGCTTCTTCAATACTTTTATTAAACCATTTGCTTTCTTCCAATTTTTAACCACTCCTTAAAATTATTTTTTTCTTTAAAATATTTTTTATTCATATTTTTAAATTTTAATTATATCAAAAAAGACTCTTAAAAGGATTTTTAGTTTTCCTTTTAAAAGTCTTGCTTACTATTAATAGCTTACTAACCAGAACCTTAATAGGTATCGAGCTTGTTGATTAGTAATTTTTTAAGCTACTCCCTTTTAATTATACATTTTATATATGGTGACCCGTACGGGAATCGAACCCATGATTCCACCTTGAGAGGGTGGCGTCTTAGCCGCTTGACCAACGGGCCATACTTTACACTTAAATATTTATATCATTTTTTTATTGGTTCGTCAAGCATTTTTCATGATTTCAAAATTAAAAATCTATTACAGGACAAAAGAGAGTATTTATAACATTAGTAGGAGCCTGATAATAATATCAGACTCCATACTTTTAAATTGTTTTTAGAAAATCCAAAAGACCTTCTTCACTATCAAAACTTACTTTTATTATTTCTTTGATTTTTTCTTCTGGATTTTCATCTTTTGGCAATTCTTCGTTTGCCACTTTTACAATGGCTTCTTCTAAATTAATTCCTTTCTTTAACTCAAAAAGCAACTTGATTATTAACTGTTGATCATCCTCGGTAAAATCTTCCCCTGGTTTATCAAGAGCATTTACTACTGAGGCATACATCTTTTTTCTGTAATAAATACTTTCTGCCTCTTTTAAAACCTTTTCTATTTCTTTTTCCATTGAATCTGAAATATCCTTTTGGGTTTCTAGAAATTCTTCAATCCTTTCATATGCCATATCCTTGGACATTGAAAAAACAAAATGTTTCCCTGCCCATTTAACCAGTTTTTCCACTGACATTTTTCCATTCTCTTTCAAATGTTTATATATAACATCTTGTAAGAGGATATATCCTGGTCTACTTGTTAACCTAGTGCCAAACAATTGCCGCCTAATCATTATAGTATCTTCGTATCTTTTGTATTTTTGCTGTGTTTTTTTGTTTTCTTTCATTTTTGTTCTCCTTTTCCTTAGTGTCTTTGCAAACATGCAAAGATAAATTTGTACAATGATGCACAACCATTATATCATATTTACATAATATTATCAAATATTTACTTCTATTTGTTCAAGTATTTCTTTTAATCGCTCATCTTTTCTAGTTAAATATAAATATCCTATCAAGGCTTCAAAGGCCGTTGAATATGCATAATTTTCCACACTACAATTTTTGGGTAGATGATGATTTTCCGAATTTCTTCCTCTACGTACTATATCTTTTTCTTCATCTGTTAAATCATCATAAATATTATGCAAAATTTCTGCTTGTTTTTCTGCTTTCACGTATTGAATTGAAGCTATATGTAATTTATGTGGTTTCAATTTTGTTTTATTTACTAGTTCACTTCTTATGTATAATTCATATACGCAATCACCTATGTATGCCCAAGTTAAAGGTGACATTAAGTTTACATCTGTTTCTTCTTTATTTCTGTTTATTAATTCTACCAATATTTGTCCCTCCTTTATCTAATTTCATTATAACTAATTTTTTATAATTTATCTGGTTGTTCTAATGATACTTTTCCAAATTTTCCATTTTTGTATTCATCTAAAATTATTTTAGCTGTTTTTTCCTCATCTATATTTCCACCAGAAATTATGCAACCTCTCTTTTTACCTATTTCTAGCATTATTTCATATATATTAAAATTTTCTGGTTGTTCTTGTTCTAGTGTTGTTTGTATATATTCTAAGTTTAAGCCATATCTTTGTGCTAATCTTTCTCTATAATTTTCTAACAAAAATTTTACTAATTGATATGCTATTTCTGTTTTTTGCAATACGGTTTCTTTTATTGTTCCTGTAAAAGCCAATTTTAGCGCTACATCTTCACTTTCAAATTTAGGCCACAAGACTCCTGGAGTGTCTAATAATTCTATTTTTTCATTTATACGTATCCATTGTTTTTGTTTTGTTACTCCTGGCTTATTTCCTACTTCAGCAGTTGTTCTTTTTGATATTCTATTTATGAATGAAGATTTTCCAACATTAGGTATTCCAAGTATCATTGCCCTTATTTTTCTTCCTATTCTTCCTTTACTTGCTTGCCCTTCTAGCATTTCTTGCATAACTTCTTCAATTTTTTTTATGAATTTATCGATTCCTTTTCCACTGTTTGAATCTACTAGCACTGCTGGTATTCCTTGATTCTCAAAATAATTTACCCATTTTTGATTTGTTTTTTCATCTGCTAAATCTGCTTTATTTAATACAACTAATTTTTTCTTATTTTTTATTTTATTTGCTATTTCTGGGTTTTGGCTAGCTATTGGTATTCTAGCATCTAACAATTCTATTACTATGTCTACAATTCTTAAGTCTGCTTCTATTTGTTTCATTGTTTTTGCCATGTGCCCTGGATACCAATTAATATTAGTTTTATTTTCGTTCATTTTATCACTCCTTTTTGTACAATTTTATATAAATATAACATAAATTTCTTGTATTTTTTATCATTTTCGCTTATAATTTAAGGGTTAATTAAATCATAATCAAATTTCACTATAATCCATTATGGTCATATGGTAATTTTAATTACTATTCACAAAATTAATAATATCTTATTTTATATATAATTGCTATTCATTATAGAAAACACCTTCTAAATCTACATTAAAATAGGATTGATTTAATTTTCTCTTATGAATTAACTTTTTGTTCTTATAAATGTAAAGATATTCTTTATTATTTTCTCTTTCTATTACTGCTTCAATTCCTTTATTATGCAATTCATTTTCATTTATTTCTATCAATTTATCTGGTAAAAACATCTTATTATAATATACATAAGATAAATCTACATCAATACTAATCTCTTTGCAATATTTATCACTTACTGCATATACAAAATCATTTGAATCTCCAAAACCACCATTTCCACTAGAGTAGTATGATAATATAATTTCACTATTATTTATTAAATATATTTCTTTACATAAAAAAGAAATAAAAACAACAGCAGGAATTAAAATAATTATTATAAACATTTTTAAAATCATTCTATTTTCAAAAATTTCTTTTAATTTTTTTCTCTTAACAATACAAATAATTGTAGAAATTATATATAAAATACCTCCCACTATTGAAATAAGCCATATTATTATAATTCCTAAATTAACAATTATTGGCAACAAATTATGTATTAATGTAGATATTACAAATAAATATATTATATTAATTGT